>Ga0181612_115457_pt1:12500-15099 | contig 15099 bp, 8 predicted proteins | sample HoacroProtozoa21_FD_119630 | JGI IMG/M metagenome (GOLD analysis project Ga0181612, IMG submission 119630) | Hoatzin crop microbial communities from Cojedes, Venezuel. Combined Assembly of Gp0051906, Gp0051904, Gp0051908 | reverse complement strand
TTTGGGAGTCTCCTTCCCTGGCAAGATTCAAGGCCCGCGTGGACAAGGTCCTGTGCAGCCTGCTGTAGGTGACCCTGCTTCGGCCGGGGGGGTTGGTCTAGATGACCCACAGAGGTACCTTCCAACCCCTACCATTCTGTGGTTCTGTGTAATATTCACCTGGTTAGAGCTGTCTAAAGCCAAGGGCATCAGTCCTCAGCGTCATCAATGACTGAACCTACAATATGCTGCTGACTGTGTGTCAAGTCCAGGTGTTCTGGAAGAGGCCATTGCCATGGCCATAGCTATATGGAACTGGCTATCCATTTACTCTTCTCACCAGTAATTGTGGCTGTTACTGGCCCTGGAACGGAAGGAAAGAAGGTAGCAGAGGAGGAAGAGGCAAGGCTGAAATTGCTCGAAGCTCTCCATTATTTATGGAGTTGCTCTGACTATTAAGATTTTGAATTTGGGAATCATATGCATCTTTCACTGGTGTGATCTTTTTTTTTCCCCTGGTAGATAAGGACATGGCAGGAGCTTCATTCTCCTCATTGTTCTCCTCATCAGAACCCCCTATGTAGAAGCTGGGGAATAAAAGAGGCCAAGAGGAAATGGCTGTTTTCCTCCCCTGAGAGGATACTATTAAGGAGGCAGTAGCATCAAGTGGGATAAAACAACAATATGTTTAGAAAGGGAGTGTCAGAGGACTAAGAAGAGGTTAGTGAATGGGGATGTATTGGAAAGAAACTACTAAATACAGAATTTAGCATTGCAGAGTGGAAAGTCATTGATGTTCTAGATGAAAGCAGAACTTAGAGCTCATGAAGAATAAGGAGAAGCAGTTAGATAATTAGAAATAAAAAACTGAGAACTAAACTAGTATCAATTAAGTGCTTCTCGTGGAAGCTACATACAGAAGATTCATTTCTTTTACAACTCTGAAGAAAATAAGACAAATATCATGCACCAGAAATCGCAGAAAGAAACACATCAGTTATCAGTTGTACATGGAGAAAATCCTTTCCTGCATTTATTCTTGCAGCTGAAAACCTGAGTTAGTTAAGGAGACTGCTTCAAGACTTTTCTGGATTTCTGTTGCTGCAGTAAAATCTGGTTCTTGCCACTAGTGAAACTGGCAGGCCAGCTTCCTCCTAGAAGAAACATTATCCCACAAATGAACATGGGATTAACCCCCTGAGAAGTAAGACCAAGATATTTCTTTGGCCTTCCCTGCCCTTTGCTGAGTATGAATTAGAAGATCTGACAAAAGGAAAGGTATTCTCCTGGTAACAATCACTTCCACTCAAGTTACAGAAAACTCAGAAGAGCAGTACACCTACTTTCCTAGCAGTAAGCTCTTTTAAAAAGACACATGCAATTTTCCCCACAATACTGACAATTCTATTTGAATTACTTAATATCCTGCCCATATTTTTCCACATCCTTGTTCTTCTACCAGTGAGAGACAGTTCTAAGTTTAAAGTTTAAATATTCCCTTGCCATATATAAAACCACGTCTGTCTGACTTGTTTTACTTGATGCCTAAATGTCAGCTGAAGCTATTTATAAGGGATCCAAATATAAGTGTTATCCTGTTCATATTATAGAAGACTTTCCTTGTCCAGTAACCAGCATCTTTGGCAAGGACGAAGAAATGCTAAATCAAATCTGGCTAGTTTTTTATTATCTCAGATTCTTTATGTTCCAAGAGATTTGTATGGCTGCTACACTGAAGCCTCTACATCATTTTTCCTAAATCACCATTACCGTATCCAAATTTAGCATGCTGTGGTGTAGAATTTATCTGTAACGTGAACTAACTCAAAACTGTAGTTCTCTCCATTTTAACAACATTTACTATTCCATTGGATTTACATAGATTTGTTATTGTGTGTGTTGCAAAGTACCAGTGTTTCTGGAGATGAAAAAGATGTTGGGTTCTCGGTGTGTTTCGCGACCCACTTTCTCCTGTTTATTTCTGTTGCCCAGTGGGTTTGTTGTTCTTTTTTTTTTTTTTTTTCCCCAGCTGGCAGCATTGACAGTAGTTCTTTATTTCCCATCCTTTCCATAGAGTTTGAGAATGTTATGTCTAGGGTATTCTGTAATTGTTTAACCCAATAAAGTGATGCTTGAATATATTGCTAATCAATAGACTCTCATCACTTATGGGTTAATCCGGTTTGGTGCTAGATCTTCCCTTCCTACGAAAAACCCACCAGAGGAGGTAGTGCAGCAGAGAAACAAGAGCTGACAAGGAAGTGCATGAACCTGACCTTCAAATATTTCAAAGTAGCTGCTCCCTTGGATGGGAATGGTTTGGAGGGGTGCTGGGCAGAAAAGGAGCTGAGCCTCTCAGGCTCACAGATATTTTGAATCTCTGATGCAGAAGAGATTTTGTCCTACTTTGAATCAATCTTGCTTCACTTCTTTCTGATTAGAGAGTTCCATCAGGTCATGGGCTGTTAGCAGACTCTCTTTGTGCACATTAACACCTGCCAATGAGCCAACTTGCGGTACTGATGCTGAGCCGGCATTTATTCCTGCTAAGGTCTTGACTGCTGCTGTTGCCACCTCACTAAGGAACACTCCCAAGAGTACTTAAGTCTTCTCTACCACC
>Ga0181612_115457_pt1:0-7500 | contig 15099 bp, 8 predicted proteins | sample HoacroProtozoa21_FD_119630 | JGI IMG/M metagenome (GOLD analysis project Ga0181612, IMG submission 119630) | Hoatzin crop microbial communities from Cojedes, Venezuel. Combined Assembly of Gp0051906, Gp0051904, Gp0051908 | reverse complement strand
TCAGTACAAAATAGCTACCGTAATAGTAATGGCTGTGTGCGAACTAGTAATTGAACACAATCGCCCAGTTTTATTCTGATTTAGGAAATAAGAGTGTTTCTTAAATGTAACAGCTTTAGAAAAGCCATAGAACCATTTCTCCTGTTGTGTTCTACAGTTATTGGAGGATACCATTAATTAGTTGAGTTGGATTTGATTACCTGGTTTGCTGGGAAAGACAGGCTTATTAGAAAGGTCAGTAATTTATACCACTACACAAATTCTTTTGTTCAGCTCAGGAATGACCTAGTTTTGCTTTTTCTTTTGTATCTGTATGAAACTCAGAGATGCAGAAAGTAGGGCAGAAGATACTGATGAGACATTTACCCAAATAATATGGCCCGTTACTGTCAGGTTGTTAACAAAGTCTTATTCAGGGAACCAGTTATCAAGCTAAAGTACTGTTGAGTGAGAGACCATGTGCACCAGCACAAGAAACAGTTAACAGATATTCCTATACAAGGATTGACTTACAGTTTGCCTTACTTTTCATCTGATATTATTACTGGTGTGCAGATACCTTAAATTGATTGGTTTATGATGTTGAATGAACTCGTAGTCTGGTATTGAGATTGGTTGTAGACTGTGGAAGTGATAGCAAAGGATGAAAAAAATATTTTTTATAATTATAGCAAACCAAACAGTTTCATATTCTTCCTCTGCATATCTTGAGCTGAAAACCTCTTTGTTTCCTATGTCTCTTGTCAAAAATATGAAGCTTTAATATGTCAGTGCCATCTATTCAAATGGAAAGAACCATTTAGATATTTTTTTTTCCTTTAGAGCGTCATCTTTTTCCAGTGCTGTAGCTGTTCCCCTGGCAAGTTCCAACTACATTCAAAATATTCAAATAAGATTGTCTGATAAGGTTGTCTGGTCTCTTAGGTTTTTACTTATTTATAGAAAGAAGTGTTTAAATGCTATTTAGAAGAAATAATTATACAGGGAGTACAAAATACATTTCTTACTGGTATTTCTTCCCTCCCTCCAACCTGTTTTCATGCGATGGGTCAGGACTTAACAGCTCTCGAGATTGTCTGGCTGAATAGCAGCAGGCTTCTAAATCTCAAATCAAGTACTCTTCAAAGCACCTTACTTCTCTTGTGATAAAAACTTGAGGCAGGTTTTTCTGTTTGGCCTATTCATCAAGTATCGTCTACTGAATTGTTGACATTTCTAAACACTGAAGGGATTTTAAAGATCTTATTGCTCTAAAGAGACTTACTTGTAGTAGGGAATAAAGAAGTGCAATGAAAAAAATCCCAACACATGAAAAGTACAAAACTAAAGAACTGCTAGAAACAGCTGAAAGCAAATAACTATAATTTGACGTATAGGTCCTGCACAAAACACATTTTTGGTGTAGGAAGCTGCTCAAATGTTTAGCCCTCTCCCCCCCCGCCTCTTCCAGATAAATAGTAGTGTTTATTTTAATCTCAATTACTCACAGAAGTCTTGCGTTAAATGTGATACCAGTTTCATTCATATTGAGTATATTTGTATCAGTTTACACTGAGTCCTACTGTCTTAGATAGACAGAGTCATTTAAAAAGGAATTAGCGTGACCTGTCTTTTAACCTTTCCCCAGCAACTTCTTATTCTGTGCTTAAACTTCCTTGAAGGCATTGGTTTGCCAAAGAGTGGTCAACAATGCCACTTCATCACCAATGCGATTTTTTTTTTTTTTGTAGAAGCAGTATTGATCACTAAGTAAGAATATGCCACAATATGTTTTCATACCAAAACAGGTCGATCCAATATTATGGATATTAAATTACACTGCAGTGATTTCTGCAGTCTGAGATTATTTGGTAGCAATACTACAAAAGGCTTTGTTAGCTGGACTTTTAAACTGTAGCCCCCGTAAGTAGTGGGGAATTAGTACTGAAAATAAGAGATATTAAAAGAATAATTCTATAATGTCTGCGTCCTTACCTGGGGGTTACAAGAACTGAGTATACTTCCTATATCAGTGCCAGTTTTTAGTGTGAGAAGACAATGACAGCAGAAAAATTTTTTTTGCGCTTCTGGCCTGGTTTTTGCCTTAGCGTGGAGCATCTGACAGTGGCATTTACCATTGCAGAGCTGAAGTTTCTAGCTTGTGAAAAGCTGCAAACATAAACAAACTGGTCGTCTGTTTAGCAGCCTTGGTTTGTAAATATGCAGGATTTTGTAAGCCAGCAATACACTTATCTATCTAAATTATACTTGCTTTTAAAACAGAGATTAGTAATAACAGTTTGCACTTATACAGTGCACTTCTTCATTTCTCTGTCACTGTTTTAAAGGGATTGAATAATTTGTGTTTCTCTACACATAATAATACTGCCAGGCAGACTCAGAAAATACCTGTAGCAAAGAAGAACTTGTCCATGCGTGAAAAGCAAAATAAAAAAAAAATTAAAAAAATAAAAAGATAAAAAGCTCCAGAAAATTAGTCTGCTTCAAAAAGCTATTAAATTGTTCCTATCCCTGAAGCTTTACAAATGTGCTAATTGTTGTGTTCTGGTCACGTAATATGTTTCTGCAGAAAGTTAAGACACTTTCCGGTTGCCGAGCCCTTGTGCCGTCTGGGGGAGGGACTGGCGGGCCGTCTAACGCGGGCAATGAATCTTCCCCTTGGGCAGCGCGTGCTTCAGGTCTGAACGCCAGAAATGCTTCACAGATGTGCTGGGCTGCTTAGCAATGGAAATTTTCTAATTCTAGCTGACCTAAAAAAGTAAATAGACTACCAAGCATAGGGCTACTCCCAGTATTAAAACAGCAATACCCCCCAAGCTAGCATTTACATTTTGCCCCCCTGCGCGCTCCTTCTTCATAACCAGCAACTTGCCAAACCTGTGACACTGGTCTCTTGGGAACAGAGGCATTCAGGGACATATTGTATGGGTAGTTTGCATTGCGTAGTCGAATGTAAAGCAATACGGCTCGCGCTGTCTCGGTGCTTTCTAGAGCAGTACTGCGCGCCTTGGGGAGGTGCTGCCGGTGGAGGCATTGGCCATTGACACTAACTCATACTCAGTCAGAAGTGATGTGTGCATTTGCATGTATAGTTACATGCTGGGTTTGCGTTTGTGCACACAGCTGCGGAGACTGATGTATAGGAGGAAATCAGCACTGCCAGTGTATACAAAATGTAGAAAAACCACCGAGGCAGCCTTGGGGCAGCCCACAGCTGGACTGGTCCAGAGGCTCAGAGCAGCTCCGGTTTTCTCCTGTTCTTCTCAGAAAAGCACTTCATTAAACTATAAATTCCGTAGGATCTATAGAGACTAGATACTGGAACTCAGTGGAAGCTTGTAGGCAATGTGCATTTTAGCAAAAGCTGGCAGAACTGTTCGGATGAGAAATCTCTCTGCATTTTTGTTGTCTTTCTTGTTTGATTTGGCAACTCGGGCACTGCAATGCGCTTGTAAGAGACTTGCCAGCACGAGTTACTTATCTGGGAGCATAACCTTTCTGTGAAGTGTTGAAATCTATCTGGACAGTTGTATCAAGAGGCTGAATACATTTTATCAGTTATTCGTGTTGTTGCACACCCTGAGATAAAATGGTGTTTTCTAATGGGTCTATTAATCAGTTTTCTGAAATGCAACGAGATATTTAAACTGACAGAAGCTTGAGAGATTACAGTGAACTTTAAAAGATAGCTTTGGATGCACACTCAAACATTTGGTTCATTTTCCAACTTAGCTGAAATTGTGGAGGGTGACAGTAACATTGCAATATGTTGGACCTCCTAGAACAGATGCTTCTGTCTCTGAATGCTGTTTCTCCCTCCTCCTCACTTGCACAGCTTTTGTTTGTACACACAGCGTCTTGAACACTTCTCAAGCTTCCCAGTAGAGAGACCCAACTTGCCGTCGAGCAGCGCAGGCATCGCCAGCAACTCTGGAACGTTTCCAGAGAGCCATCTGTGGTTTGATACGAAATCCGTGCTTTGTGGCATGTTGCAATGTCATTCAACGAAAGAGGAGATATAGCGGAGGCACTGACTCAGTGAGATGCTCTGTATAGTTGTAGGATTGAATTCCTCTCCTTGACCTTTTACTCTCCAACTTAAGAATTTTGTTTAAGGTAGTCGTCCGGGTCTCCTGAATAATCAGCAGAGATGTGCAAGCACTTGCAAGGATGATTCATCTCATCCTAAGTAGATAATATAGGTGAGACTGAATAGCTGGCGTGTAGACAGCTGCAATTAGGTTGAATGAATCCGTCAGGGAAGAGAATGTGACATTAACATTAGCATCCATCCGCACTATCCTGAGAGCCCTAGCATTACTCAGACTTGCATCACAGGTCCCACACTACTCTTACGTAAGCCCAGGAAGGAGAAATTCATTAAAAAGAACAGATCTACAGGAGAAATGTTAGTCTGCATGCTTTGGACATGGATGATACCATCAGACTCGTGAATTACTGTTTGAATTTAGAACAGTATTTACCTTCAGCTTTTAGACAACATATTCAAATCTCAACTGTAACGTGCCTAGATAATGTATCTCCTCCTGCCCTCCATCTTTCACTTTCTTCACTCCATCTTCTCTTCAGCCCTTGGTCGCTTAGTTTCTCCGCTGTTCTCTTCCAGTTGCCTTGCTGTGCAGGGTACTCTTTCTCATAGAACATTTTGTCAGTTAGAAGGGAAAAAAAGCTTTGGCATTAATCAAGTATTTATATATCATGCCATTTTTGGGTATTTTATATTTCACTTCTTCCTTTTTACTCATTTTGTGTATTCAGACTGTCGGCTCTTCAGGACAGTCTTTCCATATGTGCTCAATAAGAGCTTGGTCAGTAAGCTTTACAATAGTGTGCTGTGTAAATATTTAGTACAGTTCAAGTTGTAAGATTACCACGTATTTCTCTGAATTTTGGATCAGACGAGCAGTTGAACAGCTGCAGTCCCTAGATAGTCTATAACCATCACTGGTTAATCCAGCCCCCTTTGTAACATGGAGAGCTTCTTCATTGCACAGAGACTACAGTTATAATATGGAGTGGATCTGTTACCTGCACACGTGATTTAGAGCACACCGTGGTGCCAAACACTTGGCATTCTCAAGCGCTGGAAAAGGTAAATGTTCCTGATATTTTTATCTTTCCCTTTTGTCCCTTCACATGTAGCAAATCGTCCTTAACACATCTTGGTGTTTTTCTTTGAAATGAAAGAGTTTGTTCAGAAAACTGTCTGCTGTTTCCTTTCCTGTCACTGACAAGTAGTGACTAATGCAGCACATACAAAAACCCACCCATCTCTACTCACTTGTTACTGGAACTTCTGAAATTCCCTGGGGATTCATTTTACACAAACATGTACAGAATGGAGATTTAATGGTACAAATGGTCTCTGAAAGATTTTGCTTTGCAGTAGCTAGTGTTTAAATAAACTGAGCTTTAAATTCAGACTCGGGAATTCAGATTTTAAGTACTTTGCGTAGTTTTCTGGTCAGAGAACAGAAACAGTACCATGTGGCACATCCAAACGAATCAGCACAGTTTGAATTGAATTCTCCTGGACGTTATCATACCACTTCCATAAAGCAGATACACCGGAAGGCAGCACTGAAGAGGTGTATATTAAGATTCAGTGTTCTGAAAAGTAAAATGGCTTTTACAAAATCTATCACAAAAGGAAGCGGGTTTATTAATGGTTCTTAATTTTGCCATGTGTCATTAAAGTCACTGTTTAAATGAACTCTTTGTAGTATTGGAAACCCTCAAGAAAACATCACTGTCCTGCAAATGAGGTGAAAGTGAGAATTATCCTAGTTTTATTTTATTCTGGAAGTGATGGAAAATGGGAGTTTTAGAATTGTGTTCAAGTATTTAAAGTACTATTTTCTATATATAAAAAATTATTTTCATATTAGCAATGTGTCCTTTAGCAGACAGACACGGATATATAAGTAGAAGTATATTTATCAGCTATTCTTAGAGAAGCCTTCTCTCAACACCTGATGTTAACAATAATTAATTTTGACAACTCAGATTACGCTTCAACTTAATAAAAAGAAATAGGAAATGCGTATGGTAGATGTTCTTATTTTAACATGAGTTGATATAGTTGTGATTAGTTAGAAGTCAATCACAGTTACCTGAAAAGTAGGAAATTTTAGAATGCTCTTTTAAAGAGTCTTTCGTCTTTATGATCAGTTTAGCAAATGTATCCATTGCTGAGAGTTAAGAACGGTAACGTAGCATCTGTGAATACAGCAGAACAAGAAGAAACCAGGTTCATGTCCATTGTACAGAAAAATAGTTACCAACTGGTTTGTCTCCTGAGTTTGTTAAAATACTGAGAAAATTGTAACATGAACAGGAATGTAAGAGATTGATAGTAAAGGAGTTTAAAAATAGTTTGCCTAAGACCCAAATGCAGTTATGGGAGGATAGTTTGGCACCATTCTCTCCACAAGATAAATGTTACTGACTGTGAGACACTATCACTATTTGTGAACCAGATTTGAGGACTATCATATGATTTCTGCCTGACACAGGTCTAGGCCAGCTGGAATGACTTTTCTAGTGCTTGCTGTGAGAGCTTATAATGTCTTCAGCGGTAAAGGGCTTACTGTTTTATCACTAAGAAGTGAACTTACATTAAAACAGAAATATTTTTAGGTTTTGTGGCATTAATAATTTTATATCTTTTCATAGCGATATTGTCAGATTTGTGTATGAGTTGTTACAAAGTTATGTTAACACAAGTGATATGTCACTCTAGTAGACTACTTATCATATAATATATAGTTCATTTCGTCATAATACACATGTCTATTGTCTCTCAACTGGCAAACTTGGCAAGGGAAGAGGCCAAAACTTCCAGTCACCTCCATGTCAAATATTTGAACAAAGTCTTCTCTCTGGAAGAAATTTAGTTTCAAACTTGCACATCTTTTTGTTTATATTAAGCCCAAAGGTAGTAATATTTTTTGCAAGAAGACAGTTAGTTACTGTGCTTCATGATGACATGTTACAACAGCATTACAGTCATTGACTGGCAAGGCTAAGTCACTCCTGAAATACATATCTGTTAAGGAGTTAGTAGCCGTTTGGCAGCTACTGCAGTTAGAAATGCAAGACGTGGCCTGTGGGGATGTCAAGTGAACCCGTTCATTCGGGATCTCTTTCATCACGTAACCAGACATAGTGCAATGGCCTCGAAGCTGTGGCTCAGGGCACCGCAGAGAATCAGCACCACGTGTTGCTACTGCGTTGAAGGGATGCCCAGTGTCCCTGTTAAATCCTTCCCCCAGTGCCCAAATAAGAAGAGCAGAGCAGGTTCAGTGAAGGTAACCAGGGTCAACCACCAGTCCTGGTGGCTGTCAGATGGATCCATAGTCATGAGGCGAGCCCACTGTCAAGCTGAGAAGTCAGGGCAGCAGGTGAGGATCATCGCTGGATCAGCAAGCTCCATAGCACGGTGGTTGCACAGGAAAACGGCCAGGGCCCGAGCGAAGG
>Ga0181612_161304_pt1 | contig 15101 bp, 4 predicted proteins | sample HoacroProtozoa21_FD_119630 | JGI IMG/M metagenome (GOLD analysis project Ga0181612, IMG submission 119630) | Hoatzin crop microbial communities from Cojedes, Venezuel. Combined Assembly of Gp0051906, Gp0051904, Gp0051908 | reverse complement strand
GTGGAGTCTCCTTCTCTGGAGATATTCAAGACCCGCCTGGACAAGGTCCTGTGCAGCCTGCTCTAGGTGACCCTGCTTCGGCAGGGGGGTTGGACTGGATGACCCACAGAGGTCCCTTCCAACCCCAAACATTCTGTGAATCTGTGAAAATTATAATAGTTCTGAAATGTTACTTAATGGAGAGGAAATTTAGATTCATTGCATAGTTTAGTAATGTTCCAAAACTTCCTCCTTGCGTAGCTCAGAGAATAGACTTTTTTTACATACGCATTCCCAACTTACTTTCAGTAACTGTGGTTGTCTGTACCTCTCATTTCTGTGCCTGTATCTGTAGAAGTACTTCACTATGTAGCTTGTTAGTAGACAGAATTGGTCAGAAGTGTTTCCCTCATTTCTATCCTTCAGGCCCTGTATTCCTCTTCCCCCACCCCTCCCCCCAAAAAAAATGCAGAATGTGCCAAAACACAATGGGAAAAAACCCTGATTTTTTCCATAGAAGAAAGTTTAGCTTATAAATGTTGAAATGACATTGCAAGGAGGTGCTGCTCCCAAACGCAACAGAATTTCTATGTAACCAGCCAGACTCTACCAAGGAATCAAAATTTGGAAGCCAAAGCCCCAGGGCTTCCAGTCAGTCTAAGCTGTTAGTCTTTTGTCTCCTTTCTTGCACTATGCTTAAATGTTTTATTCCATGCAGTTTACTTTTTACAGATGAAAATTTTTGTTAGAAAGATTTCCAATCCAGTGTAATATAGCTTAGTGCTGCAAAACTGTGTGAGGGCTGTCCTAATGAATTGTATTGTATATGTATGCATTGATAGTAACCTGAACAATTTCAGCAATTCTAGTGAGTGTTTGAAATTTCCTGATCCTCATTCAGGCTCTTACAGTGACAGTTAGCAGGGTCACTTATTTTGTGCCTGCTACGTCAAATCTGACTTAGATTTCTTTGCATAGTGAAATTTTACTTCACTCAGTGAATTTCAAATAACATAGTTCAAGCTACAAACTAAAAGAACTACGCCAGTTGTGAATGCTTTAGAAATACGCTTAGTATAGGCAGCATTACCCTTGTCAAGCATTTAGAAGTAGTTAACGCTTCAATATCCAAATAGGCCCAGGATGCTGACTCCAAAATTGCATCACCAGCTGTCCTGCTTGACCACTGCCTAACTGTGCAAATGCTTAAAAGCCCAGGGGACCTGCAGACATTCTTAGACTATGGTCTCCAGGAGTATTCCACTGATTCTGAGTCCAAGTGGCTTGGACAGACTGAAGCTTTAGATTAGGCCAAAATGATTTTGGTTCACCTGCTTTCCCCTGACTGCCGTGGAAAGAAGTGCATACGCATGGGCTGGGCAGGATGCTGTCAATAGGTGCCTGGTTGGAGAATACAGACCCCATTCTTTACCACAGTTGATCCAAGAGATAATGGAATTGGAAATTAAAGAGGTACCTGCGAAGTTCTCTGCGCTCTTCACTGGTCATCCCAAAACTGTGGCAACACTGAGCAGCTGCGTGCCCAGCTGGCGCTGAAATCAGGATCTCCAAGCTGATCAGTCTGTCTCACTGGACAGTCTGTTCCGTGGTGTCTTCTTGATGCCAAACTCAGCAGAGCAGATTGGGGTATTAGCTGGAAGTCTTTTTCTTGAGAACTTCTTTGAATCTAGAATTCTTTCCTTGTCATGTTGACTAGCTATGTGTTGCCTTCTTGTCCTTACTCTTAGATTCTTACATCACAAGTAGGTTCCCATCACGGGTAGGTTCCCACCATTTTGTTTGCAGCCTAGATGGTACAGTGCTTAGCACTGTAGGGCCTGTGCCTATTGGTGATCCTAGTTTCGTGCCTCATCAGATTAATAGATCTGAATACAGCTCAGTTGTTCTAAGACACCTTCTTAAGATAATGGTATTGTTCATAATTCTCCCGACTGCAACCACAAGTGATGGTTAAATAAGAAATTCCAGTTTAATACTTACATCTTTTCAAAAAGAGGAGAAAAGTATACCTGCTATCTTTGCTGTTTGGAGATGCTGATGAAATTATGCCAGTAAGACTGTTTTTTTTATTGAATAGAAATTTCTTCAAATGGTTAACAATTTGAGTTGTATTTTTGAACTAAAGCTTAAACTATAAATTTAGTGACTTTCCACTTAAATGATTATCTGACTAATCAACCAAGGTTTCCTCCCTACTTCCTGCTTTATGTGTTTGTATGAAGTATAGGTGACTGTTTCAGACTTCTTCAATTATTTTACTCTTTAATCTCAAATAATGGGCGGTCCTCTGTTCTACTTCTTGCTACCTTTGTATTCCTAGGTGCCTTGAGACTGGCCAGCGAATCCTAGAGGAGGTCTGCTGATAACATCTAATGGAAATTTAAAAAGCTGAATACAGCTCTGTAAAGACTACAAAGTTTAGCAAAAATCAATGCATATCAGAAAAAGGAAGAAAAATATAAACAGACAAAACTTCACTTCTGATCTTCTTTGTTTTTTCTTTGCTTAATGGAAGAAGCAAGCCCAAACTGATACAGCGAGAACCATCCATCTTTCAGTAACTGAACAACATTGTAACCTCACTTTGTCCTGGCAAAAGTAAAGGTCAAGTTTTTTATGTGTGTCTGAAAATAATACTCTTTCCTTTGATTCAAGGGAATATATACATTTTATGCAAAATGCTGCTGGTGCTAGTAAGTGAGAAATAAGGAGGCAGAATACTCATTTTGTCTTAACATGCCACTTAAAACATTTGTACTTTTTAAGGATTTACAGTTTACTGTCTCTCTGATGGGAAAGACTCATGAAGATCACTACTTCAGTTGCTAGCTGATGAATGAAGGAATGTTGTAGCTCTTCCAACAGAGTAAAAATACCAAACCAAAACAACCTTTTCTAGTTCTTTCATTGCTGTTACTTTGTGCAAGCTTGTGATGTAACACAAGTGGGATGCTTCCATAAGATTTCCTCTTCTGGGTTTGGTGGACTTGTGTCCCACCCTTGTGCTGGTTGACCCTCACAGACGTACGTGAGGCTATAAGAAGCTATCGGTAGGAAGTGCTTTCTTGCCGACAGTCAAACGTTTCCTGTCATTCTGCATCCTTATCATTTCAGTTCTAGATTTATCTGGATTGAGCTGAATTGGGTTTGTTGACTGAACACTTGTCAGTGTTTGGTGGTTATCACTGAGCACATGGATCATTTCTTTAATGCCTGCATCATACTAGTCTCTGGATCTGTGGAAGAATTTTTGTTCCTGGCAGTTTAGCATTCTTTAGGGGGAAACTCGTTTTTTCTTCCTGGCCGCTGAAGGCCAGGTTTCTGAGAACAGAGAATTTGTCTTTAATTGTTTTTAACTATTATATATCTGAAGCATGCTGAATGTTTCCAGTGGCCCATAGGTGTGACAGTTCTCATTTTTGGCTGCTAAAAATAATTTCCGAATTGTAAATTCAGGTGTTATTACAAACCTCTTAAGATACATGATAAGATCAGAATTGTGTCGTCTTCAGTTTGGCTTCCCAAGTGAACACAGTGTATACCATACTGTTGTTATTTATTATCCCTTTTAAATCCTTTTCAGCCTGGTGACTGATTTCTATCCATGCTGACAGAGTAACAGAGACAAGGAATTTTCTCATTTTATGCAAGCAGGTGATCTAGTAGTGAACAAGGAACTGCATTAGTGCACTTACTGAGACGCTTATAGCATAAGCTCCTGCCACATTTGTCAACAGCAGAAAATCTACAAAAAGGAAAATAATGTAAAACAAATTGTAATTTCTGGGCCTTGATTTATTATGATTTATTTATTATTATTTATTTATTACAATGGGGGGAACAGGAAAATTTGAATACTAGACATTTGAAACTAAAAAATCATCTACTGTAATATAAAATCTTGAAGATTAGTCTGAGTAGTCCCTCCTTAGAAAGCTGTTACCAATATAAACATTAAATTATTTTCAGAGTGAGCAGATGTAGTGTAAATAGCTTCGATCATATAAATGGAAATCATAGAAAAAATTAAGAGTGAAAATGTTGGTTTTCAACACCATTTGTTTATAATCTCTGAAAATGTATTATATAAAACTTCACTGGATTATGATCATACATATTTTAAGTAGATGGTGTGAAGTTGAGGTGGTATTTGACCAAACTGAATTGCACTGAAAGGCATTGACTTTCTAGTTTCAATGTGAGAATGGCCCTAATTATGTGTAATACATTTTTATCTACTAAAGCATATATTATGTATGTCAGAGAGAACACAGTATTCCAATATAAATCTCTTTGAAAATATGTTCCTCATTGCTTGCTACAATATGATGGGAAATGTATAGCTTGAAATGAAAACGGAAATGTCATCTTGTGATTTTCAAATAAATTGAATCAAATTTATTTAATGAATTCACGTCAGAAGCTCATGCACTGTTAATAGGAGTTTACGTAAGTGGTGCCCATCTGGCATTCAGAAGGTTACATCGAGTCAGTACACAGTAATGTATAGGGCAGATTTTGTCTCTTTGTTCTAACTCACAGCTGGCAACCCTATCTGCTAATCCCAGTGAAAGCTTCAGTTTGAAATACAAAACTACTGTTGAACTTCCATATCCTTCCCCACAGATGTCTGGAGCCTTGGTGATGTGTTTCTTTTATGATTCCTTTTAAATCAGGGAATGAATTGTTGCATTAAGAGTGAAGTTAGGGATTCATTGCCTGACAATGCAATGAATCCTTAAATATCCATTTGAAGAGCATGTTTTATATACCAGAAGAAAGCGGAGAGTGACCAAAATACATAGTTTTGCATGGTTTTGTGTAGTAAAAATTAACTGTAGAAACCTTTATTAGGTTAAAAAATTCCTTAGTGCATAGAATGATGAAGTTTGTAACTGCAGTATTCCCTTCTAGTTTGTTCATCTAAAATGTTAACAAGGAGTTTGCAAGCATGTTTAGTTTTGTTTCTTGACACTTTTAGGTACAGTTAGAAAATGAAATTCTCAACAGAGGAGTATGAGAATTTCAATATGTTTTTTCAAACCAGTTTACCATACTTTTGTTTCTAGTAGTAACTTGTGCAACCTTTCATCTTATGAGTCAATCCTATAATTAGTATCCTTCTTTGCCAGAGGCATACTGCATGTTTGTTTTAGGTACAGAATGTCTGCAAGAAATTTAACTTAATCATTACTTTTTAATGTAAGAGCCGGTTAGCTCAATTACAGTAGATTAAAGTGAACTTGAAATTCCTCAGTTACAGAGAAGGGGCTAATCGTTGACCTGTACTGAATAAGTACGATTTCCTATGTTTTTTTTCTTATGTGTACTTACTAATGTGGCTAGCCCTTTAGCCCAGTCTTGCAGTGCTAGAAGTAATTATCCGTTCATTGTATGGAGTGGGTTTGCAAAGTTCTTATTTGACTTGGCCATTAGATTGATCAAAATTATTCCAGTATTGCATACATTGCAGTAAAGCTGCAAAACATTTTTTCAGGTAACTTTTACTTTATTGTGTTTGGGGATAATCTAAAAAAATAGGAGTAGTTACAGCTTTGCAGTAATTGGGGTTGAGGTGGGTTTTTTAGATTTTTTTTTTTTACACATTCTCTAATCACAGAAGCATATGACTTTTAAATATATGAGTTTATTAATGTTCTTATACTCTATGTTCAGACTGGAAATATTAGTTTAAATTTATTTCATACAATGACCCAGCTAATTCTGGGAATGGTTGCATTAGCACCACTGCAACAGCATCGAATTTTGGTGCCTACAGTACAAATACATGCTGACTGCTATGGCTTTTGGCTACAGAGAGTCCAAGCTGTGTCTGACGTGAGTATAAAATACTGCTAAACAAACGCACAATAGCGTGTTGAGGTTTTTAATTCTACTTTGTGCTGGTAGATACTATTGGCTGTGTTGCTTGGCTATGAAATACTTAGGCTATGTTTCTCTTAAATTTCTTGTTTTAAAAAACCCAAAACAATAGAAAACAGGGAATCCACCTAGACTGAAGCTTTCCGTATTGCCAACTCTCTATTAAGAAAATAATTGTCAAGCAAAAGAACACTGAAATATCACTCCAGGGGACTGGAATGTACTGGAAATGGGGTAAAATGCGATAGCCTTAAAACAGGAGTTGTGCACTAAGCGCCTTAGCAGTAATGATTCATTACAAACTAATACCTCATGAGCCGGAAGCAACCTAATAGAAGAAAGACCAAATGTTCCTCCTGATCACTTGTGTCCTTCCAGTTGTTGTACTCTAGTTTGCTCAGCTTTAATTTTTTTGGTGATAGGCCTCACACATTCTTGCTCTTACTGGTTCACTTTTGCTAAAGCAGCACACTGCCAACTTCCTTTTTTACAAAGATCATAGAGTGATCTCACGTGTTATTTTGGGCAGTGACGTGTGCCTTTGAGGTGTAGGCTGTGACTGTTTTTTAAAAAGATTAGCTGTTTGTTACAGCTTTCTTAAAGGGTTGTATCCACCAGTTCTGATAAAGTTTTCTTGAAGTCCAGTGGTGTAATTGCATGTGCATAGTATTGAATGTAACTTGTAGTTACCATATCTGCATGTAGAAATTTAGGATGTAATTAACGACCTTTATTTAGGCGTATAAAAGTTAATGTGTAACACTGAAGTTGTCAGCCGAAACTCATACTGATAATCAGTGGAGAGAATTAGGTACCTCAAGAGTTCAGGCAAGCCGGATAAGGCTTCAATGACTAATGCTAAGCAGTCTTTCAAGCCGTTTCAGATTAATTACTTCTCTGGAGATTTCTGTTTCTGGCCCTGTTGTAGAAAGAGAGCCTAAGGTGAGTAGCTCTGACTTTGGCTTTAGACCTTCAGACTTCTGAAGTTAGAGTTTCATCTAGATGCCAATGTCATGTTAGATGAAAACTGCAAATTCAAGATTGAATGATTGTATCTGTCTTCCTAAAACCTGATATTCCTCTTTTTTTAAATTAACCTGATATTCCTACCTTTTTTTAAATTAATTTCAAGGAGGAAAACTGAGGTTTTAGTGTAGATTATTTTTATTTTTTCATTCCTGCTAAATAAATAAAAACATAAAAAATAATAAAAATAGTTTTCTTATTGTTTGATGAAATGTTTGTTACAGACTGAAGCCCCTATTCTAAGACAACTTGCTGATGTTAGAATGTGCCAGAATTGAGGCCTGCAACCATAATTAGATTTCTTCATGTATAGTCACTCTGATACAGGTTTTATTTGTGTTGTTGCATATGTTATTTCCAACTGAGCCTTTGTTCATTTAAAGCACAGGATAGGCAAAGCCTATAATTTTGTGTCTGGCCTTATTTGCTACACACTATTTTATATTCCATGCAGAATGTGAGTTACTAATTACCGCTGGGCTTTTCTATGGTTCTGCCGCTGTAAAGCAGCTGTTACAAATTTTGCAGTTGCTATTGACTTCTATCTTTACACTAGAAGTGATGTAAAATGTGTAGTGTTTGTTGCACAGTTAATGGACTGAAGCAGAGACATTAAAAGTCAAAATAGTTGAAGGCGTCCAAAACCCTGCATCGTTACTTGATAAACCCAGAGTAGGATGCCTCCTTCTTGACTGTGGATATCTGTAATGGCTGCATCTATAAGCTGGTGACCTTAGGCTCAGTCTGTATTCAGTGGAGAGGAATGATCAAGAGAGGTGTTTAAAACAAATCAGGTTAATTGCACCCTGTTACAGAAGGCTGTGTCGCTGTTCATTCCCTCCCCCTCCCCCCATCCAACAGAGCTTGACTTTTCTGTATTCTATGACTTTTGGAGCATCTTCTGTATTCTATGACTAATTCCTATTGACTTCCGTTAAAGAGGGGAGCTGTTACGTTTCACATTAAGTAATATAACAAAGCAAGCATGCAGCAGCCTTCTGTTCTGTATGGCTAGATTTTATCCCCAGAGCTTTAAGTGCTGAATTAAAAACTGCTTTTTAGAAGCTATTATTATTTCTGACTTAAAAGCTACAGCTTTTTCATCTGTGCTATAGTTTGCTTGTGCATGCTTACTATTGCACAGTAGGTAACTTTCCTTGAAGTAAATGACACTTACCTTAATATTTGCAGTATTACAATAAGCTGATGATAAATGTCCAGCTTCTAAAGGTGTTAAGGCTACATGTTATAGAAGTACGAAATTTGTATTTAATCCCATGTATTTCCAATTACTTACCCCAAAAAACATTTTTTAAAAGATGCTGAGGTTGCAAAGTTGAACATTAAAAAGTTAGAAAATACTAGTAGGGTTGGTTATCCAGCTGTTAACTTCTACCTTAATTCAGAGTCATAATTCAGCCCAGTTGTGTGCGAGTATTATGAAACAGTCTTAATTACATAAACACACTCTGTGTTTTCCACAGAACAGACATATTTTTCCCCCCAATATGTGGAAATGGCTAACAGTTATGTTTTTAAAAAACAAAAAATCAACCCCCCACCCCCCCCCAAAAAAAAAAAACCAAAACCATCAACCACTGCAGATTTAGAAATAGTTGCCTTGCATGGAGAATCTAACTGAAATTAGTGATATTTTAACATAATTACAAACAGGAAAAAAGTGATGGGCAAGCCTGAGTATGCTGTATTTAATTTTATTGCATTCTACATTTCGCGTAACTGTTGGCTGTGTGAAGAGGGGTCCTTACTACTTCTGCTGAAGCTTTACAACGGGGCAAATTCAACTAGATAGAAGAAATAAGCTTTTACCAAGCTCATCTTATAGCCTAGTGGCTGAAACCATCTCAATGGAGGTGGCAGAGGTGGCAATTGAACCTCCTTTCCATGCTTCTTGGCAAAGGGCTCTTAAGCTTTTATGGAAGGCAGAAACCCCATCATTACCTCCTCTTTCAAGGGTTGGATCTGAAAGGCGTTGTAAGCCGTGCTTGTGATTTCTCCCCCCTCAATTTAATTTTAAAATAAGGTCATAAATTTTTGTTCGCAGCAGAGTTTAAAGAGAAGATATATGCTCCTCTGCCACTCTGAGTAATTTATGGCAACAACAAAGTTTAGTATCCTTCTCCAGGTTTCTACATCTGTAGCCTGAGTATGGTGACTTTAGGCACCATGTTACTTAGTGTGACAGATATTTGGATTCTGTTCTGTGTTTAACTTTTTGTTCGCACTGTATGGGAAGTATGTGATACTAATACGCCTAATACAGGCATCTAGTTTTCCCTTAGCTTCCTAGACCTTGGATTTAACAAATACAGATTTTAGGGCTTAAGTTTTACATGCATAAGACCTGTGTCAAAAGATCAAGTCCTTTGTCACTCTTCAGAATGGATACGAAAATATAGTGGCATCAATTTTACATGTGCATTGATTTTTAGATCGTTCGAAAGCTTATCTGAAGTTTGTGGGACTTCCGTATTTAATTTCTCATATATTGTTTCAATTCAGAAATAAGCTTTGTAAAATTCAATGTCATAAATTCTTCCAGTGTTGAATGCACATGCACACAGACAAGTATTTCTAGATCTCTTTCAGCACTGGTCTTTTTTGTTAGTCACATGTTAGAAGTAGGCTCTTTCTGCATGAAATTTGTAATAGCTGGAATAATTTGCTTAGCATTTATGTTTCTTCATGTCAGTAACAAAAAAATGTTAGTATATTACAGAGATTTTTGAAGACTGGAGATGTCTCTTAACAGTCAGGATTTCATTTTCCTTACCCAGTTATTTCATATTTAAATTGCAGGCCAGGAAGCAACAAGGGAAGGGTAATAAAATTTTATTGAATTTTTTTATCACTGCTGGAACATGTAGCTCTCTGGACTATGTAGGTTATTTGGCCAATTCAAAAACTTCCTTTTTAAGCAAATGATCCTACACATATTTGATATTCAAATATAGTAGGTTTTGTAATGTATCACTCATATTTTTTTATATGAATATACAATCCTTATTATATAAAGCTATAAAAAAAAAACTTTGTGACAGAAAATTATCACAGTATACCCTGTGATTCCAATGACAAAAGTTATCAAGTCTGGAGACAGAAGTGAGGTAGCTGAGTACTGTTATTATTTTTACGAAACATTTTTAGAAGAAAACCATAGGTCTTGAAAATGTACTGCGTAGACTGTTAGTGATGTTTATCAAAGTTTGTATTAACAGAGTTAGGATTGCATGACTTGCAATCGTCATGCAAGCTTTTGCTCTGCTGCCTGGGCTTTGCCACAGCTGAACCAGGACAAAGAGGGAAATAACTGGAGTAGAAATTGAAGTGTTAGAGATGGCTTCTCATTGAAGCGGAGGGAGACAAAAACTCTTTTATGACTGACATAACAATTTACTTCTTGCTTTACTAGGATTTATACAGATATCTGTAGTAGTGTATTAATGTCAGTGATTGTGGGTGTGCGTGGCAATTGCACTTGAAATACATGCAGTGTGCCAGCCATGTGTAGCTGGAAGAGCATGTGCATTCCCTGCCTGGTGTCGCAGCTGCCCTACCAGCCCTCAGCCCTTCGTCTCTGGTCATGGTTACAGGATGGAGCTTTCCACACTGTCATGTTTCAATCCTAGTGGAAAACCAATCCATGCACCAATCTACAGGCTCATCACACAGCCACTATGGGATCTGGTTTGAACCTTTTGGAGCAGATCTGTAACTGGTATGCATGAGATTCACAACGTTCCATTACACTTTTGATTAATGAAAGTGGGTTACTCTGTTGGCTAAAGAAACAACCTTCAGACATGTTTATTCTTATATTTACATACATGCCGTTGTCATTTAACTAGTGAATATACAATTAGATTCTAAAGGGTATATGGTCTTCCTCTCCTCTTTTAGAGAGCAGGTAATGGCAGCAGTTACCCGCTTAAAAATGGTGTGCACTCAGGCCCTACAAACTCTTCAGCTTGTGTGGGTAATGCCTTGTATAAGTGTTTTGGAACTGAGAGTGATAAAGCGTGTATATAAGCAATAACTCTCCTAAACAGACTTAATTGACTCAAAATACTGCACCAGGTTGTTTTTATTCTGTAACTGGGTAGTCGTAAAGATGGAATGGGACTGCACATAGGGAATACAGAACAGATACTTTCTACTGTCATCTTCTGTTGAAAAGACAAAGTAACTTTCGTAGCCTGGGTGGAATGGGTGCATTCTATAGTTGGATTTGAACAAGAGAATATCCTAGAATATTGTGTTCTTTTTTTGCAAAATGTGTCTGGAGAAGAATTTAGTTAAAAGTACAAGTTAGAAGTGAAGTAGGGAAATAGGTTTTCTGCTGTACCTAGGAATCTCGTATGTTCTGACACAAACTTTGTGATACAGATTTAACACATGAAAACACCAGAGAAAGAAACTGCATTTTCTTCAAAACAGATATAAGATCCCCTCGACTGTCAGAGGTGCTAAGTGAGCTGCTAGAAGCAAAAGTCAGAAAGGTAATTGCTGGCAACACCACAGTCGTATTAACAGCAATACATACTTTGTGCCACCAGATCATGCTAAGTTTTTTCAGTTTGTGGAGGAGAGACATACTGTCTTTTCACTCTGATAACCAGTTAGGTGATGTTGGGGGAGGGGAGAATATGTAGTTCAGCAGTGACACAGATTTTATCCCACTTCCTCTGATTTTTTACTTACTCTGTTTTCTTCAGGTTTTTTGAAGGTACCAGTGATCTGAGGCTTTAGTCTCATGCACTGTTTTTAAATGGCTAGAGAGTTCTTAAAGGTGAAAGTTTTGTGTGTGGAACAATGTAACTTTTGTGCCCATATATCAGTTTAATTTAGATGACCAAGAATTAACATCTCTTAATTACTGAAAGAAAACCATTTTGCAGAGGTTGACTGCGCCTTACAGACATAGTGATGTTTATCCAGTACTGTGGAGTTCATATGTATTTTAAATTCACATACACATGTAATTGTTCTACCATTTTAATCATAAAAGGCTGTCAGGAGTTGGAGTTTGTGAAAATACACAGTGCAAGAGAAATGGTCTTGGAAACGAATAAATCAAATTCCAAAGATTTTAATTTATAAGCACATTTCTCAGGATTTCCAAACAATGGATAAATAATTGAATAGTCATTTGCTACCCTAGGGCTTTTTGGTACATTAAAACAAAAAAACAAAACAAAAAAAACCCCAGCAAAATAAAACAAAAAAGTTGTAGGGCGCTAAGTTGGAAACTAAAAGCTTCAAAGTCAGCACTTGGAGTACATTTGAAAAATGTGGTTTGACATGATGAACTTTTGGGTGTAGGCCATGCATGCAAATGTCTGTCCTTTTACAGACGTTGGGAGACTCTCTCTCTCCAGTGTTTACCACAGTCTCCAACAGTAAAGTTTAATAATGTTTCTTACCTCCCACTTGAAAGATCAGAAGCGAAGTAATCTGCTGCTTTGTAAAGACTCAGAAATATACTCAGGACAACTTTCCATTGATGTTAATGCTCAATAGTATATATTACACATGTATTTTATATATATACACATATACAATACATACAGTATCTGAATTATATCATGTTTATACATAATACATTGTTTTGCTTATTGGGTACTAGGTACAGGTACTGCCTTTTTACTTTTAAATGAACATAAACATCTTTTAAACTTTTTTTCAAAGTGAAGGAGTTTCAACATAAGTCACGTTGCCTTGCATTTTCCATGGATCAAGAGCACACATACAGATAGCCACTGCAATTCAGCTGTCAGGCAGTAACTTGTTAAATTATCATAACTTGAGGGTATGTCTGAGCCCTTAATTTTTGTCAAATTAAGGTGGATACCACTGACTTGGGCCAGTCAATGTAAAGGTAATGGGCAAACACTTTTTATAGTAGGTAAATGTTCCTTGCCACTCTTTTGAGCAGTAATATCCGTATTCCAGGAATTAACAACTTTTTAATTTACGTTTGTATCTTATTTTCAATCCTGATTGTAAAAGATGGCACTCTGTCTAATGTTACCATGTTATTGCTATCTAAACGGAGTTTTGATTAGCTTTGTTTTATTGAATAAGCCCTCTTTAGGTTAGCACTGACTTGACATGGCAAGAAAGAAAACCCAAACGTAATATTCCACATTTTATCCTCTTCAACTTTGGTTATTATTATATTATTATTGTTATATTGTTATTTATTATATCCATGGAGAAAATGTAAAATGTTGCAAGTTCTGTTTTCACATGGTTAATCTACCACAAAAAGCTTTCTTTTAGTCATGCTGATTCCAGTAGTGACTGTAACTAATCATTGTTCTGGAAAAAAAAAAAAAATCTGAGAATATAAACATGAAATAAGTGCTAAAGGAAGTCTTTTTACATTTTGTCCTGTCTCTGGGTGTTTGGTATAATAGGCCGAAAATTCAACTGTTCTGTTTATTGGCAGAAGTTACAGTGATACAGCTGGGAATCATATGTTCTGTATTAGCTGAGTTACTGCCATTTAACCATCTTGGATTAGCAGAGACTTTACTTGCTTTTAAGAACCACACCTTTGCATATCCTGACATGATGATGTACTACTGGTTAATTAAGGGAAGAATGTGTATTTCAGCTTACTGCTCAAAATTATGCAGGAGCACATTTCCAGAATATGTTGGAACCAAGACTTAGAAAATGAAGTCTATTTCTTAAATAAAATACATTTTTTGGTTTATTTTTGTAATGCGTAATATGCACATGCTTTCCAGAATCGTAAAACAGTGTGCACCTACTCCCTCCTTTCTTAATGTAACACATCCAGTTCACAAAGTGTTTTATTACATATTTAAATTTAATCATGTAATCATTTAATAGACACAAGTACAAGTTTAAGGTTTAAAATGCACCTTCTCGCTTCACTGAAATGGGACCATTAAGTCTCTGAGCATGAAAAGAAAGAGAGAGTTTATGAAAATGCATACATAGCTGAGTAACACTGAAAGCAGAGTTCAGCAGTGCCCAACGGGCCACTTCTACAATAGCAATCCACTTCTGAAATGTTGGTCTCTGCAGGGAAGATCACTATCATTATAATTAGAGCTACACTACAATGGACTGCTCACAGTAGCTATTCCAAAAAGTTCTTTGAAGGTGAATATGAGTGGTAGGCGTTCTCAGAAACAGAAAATTGCTTTCTCAAGTTAAAAAAAAAAAAAAAAAAAAAAGTCAACAAAGGAAAATCAATCTTAAATAACTAGATGACTAAAATAAATTTAAACTTTTGCCATCACTTTTTAAAATAAAATTGCTGTATTTCCAGTTTGGATATTACTGATGGGCATTAAAGAAATATATATCATTTATCATTTCCTGTAATATCTAATTATACTTGCAAATAGATATATTTTGTGAGCAAATGAAGAGAGACAAGAATATAGCAGCTCCACTTCCAGTGCTCTTGTTCTGTTTTTACTTTCAAGATTAACAATTCTTTTTTCTACTAATTATGAAGGCCTAATTTCTGAGAACTGTTTGGTGCTTTTAGGTGGGTACATTGGTATATTGGTATGAAAAATATTTGAAGATGCTCTGATCAGTTTTTTATTGTCTTGTGTTTAAATACTTAGCTAGGCTGTCTTTAACCTGCTAAAGACTAGATCAGGCAGTTGACTAAAATTGAAAACCTGGTATCAAAGCGCAGTGCTTGATTTTCACGCCAAAGCCAGCACATGCTGCTGTGTAGACAGCTCTTTTATAGATAATTCTGTGAGAAGCAGTAAAATTATATGCTGGAACTTTACATACCATGCAGAAATTTCTGTAGTCTGTTAAAACTATAAGCTTAAAACTACAGCTGCGAGTATCCTAGAAACCGAGTGAGAACTTTTCTCTGTGGAAGGTTGCAATCCTTCTGCCAAAAGCATTCAAGTTAGGACAAAAGGATTATGACACTGGTTGCTTTTTCTTTTAAATAACACTGAAGATCTGGAAAAGATGTCATAGAACTTAGCTCTGTGAGTAATGGGAATTACAGAAGAACATAAAGAGAAGGAGAGGTAATAATTAGTTAAGAGGAAGAGTACCAAGGTGCTGAATTGAAATTTTATTCTGTTATCTTTTCCCAAGTAACTAACGATAGGACAAGAGGAAATGGCCTGAAGTTGCATTTCTGTGCAGCCTGCTGT
>Ga0181612_107468_pt1 | contig 15101 bp, 11 predicted proteins | sample HoacroProtozoa21_FD_119630 | JGI IMG/M metagenome (GOLD analysis project Ga0181612, IMG submission 119630) | Hoatzin crop microbial communities from Cojedes, Venezuel. Combined Assembly of Gp0051906, Gp0051904, Gp0051908 | reverse complement strand
CACCAGGACACCCAGGTCCCTCTCCGCAGAGCTGCTCTCCAGTAGGTCCACCCCAAGCCTGTACTGATGCATGAGGTTGTTCCTCCCCAGGTGCAGGACCCTGCACTTGCCCTTGTTGAACCTCATCAGGTTCCTCTCTGCCCAGCTCTCCAGCCTGTCCAGGTCACGCTGAGTGGCAGCACAGCCTTCCGGTGTATCCACCACTCCTTCGAGTTTTGTGTCATCAGCAAACTCTTCATCCAGGTCATTGATGAAGTTGAACAAGAGTGGGCCCAGTACTGACCCCTGGGGGACACCACTAGTTACCAGCCTCAGCCTTGGGAGGCAGAAACCAGCTGAAGCGAAGTGCGTGCCAGCTGCTCGGTTCCTGCCTTGCTCTGCCTCCCGGGATGAGGATAAGGACTCACATCAGCATGAAACCTTGCTGCTAACCTGGCTCCTCCTGTGAATGGTGTAGGAAGAGGAAACCATTTTTCTCTCCTGTAAGGTTGTGGTGTAATTTGAGAGTCAAGCTCTATGCAGATCGGAACACATTAGTAATGTCTGGAAAGTAATTATGGCATATATTATCATTTTAATATTTACTCAGTGCTGACAGTGTAATACTTTTAATAAAACTTTAGGGAGGGTGAAATACATACCACAAGGCATGGTGAAATGAAGATAGTCTTCTGAAATCACTCATTTATATTTCAATTTTGGAGTTGCTTTCCTGTGACCTACTTTTAATCATATGTTGGTTTATTTGTGTCTTAAATTATGTAAGGCGGCTAATGATTTTAATTTAAAATTCTTTATGGAAGAAAGCAAATAATATTTCTGCCTAGTGATGGCACACTCTGAACTTCTTATTGAAAAATGATTTATCATTGTATTCAAGAGCAGTGGAAGAGGTTTAACTTTGCTAGAAGCTGGAAGTCTTTCTTTACACTTACTACAGTCATGTAAGAGCAATATGCCAAGGGTTATCTGGAGAAGATCTCTGTGTTTAAAAAGGAACTGATGAAACTAAATTACTTTTGGCATCTTGTTTTTTTTTTTCTCTTCAATGAGGAGAATCACCTAAAGTAATTTTGTATAATCGAAGTGCAGCATTTTCAGTATTCTGCGTGTCTGGCAGGTTGAATAATCTAATCCAATCCAGATTTTCTACTGATTTTTTTTGCTCAAAGCAAATTTATCAAAGCCAGCCAAGTTAGGTTTAGACTTTCGGAGGATGTGCAGTTTTTGTCACTTGTCACCTAAAGCAATGGATTTCTTTATGGAGAAGCATTGGTGATAGTGATTTAACCCATTAATTTGCTGTCAAATTGATTATAAGCATTAGTGAACTTGATTTAGATACTCCATGAAGATTTGAGTCACAATGTCGGTGAACTGCTGAGGTGAGGGTCCTGGAACAAATGTTTGTGCTGCATCCAGACTAGGTTTCACCATAACATTTGGTAACTCAGGCCATTGGCCCATGACTATTTTAATTTAAAACAGGACCACAGACTTGAGAGAAAAATGTATAGCAATATAATTATATGAATATATGAACTTCGAGACAGCTGAGGGACACAAAAAACAACGAGACGCCCACAGACTACAAGAAATGAGTAGCGAATAGGTGGAGTTCCCCTAGCATCTGGGTTTCACTGCAGTGAAGCGTTGTGGAAACCTGACTGGATTGCAATTGCAGGCTCATACCCCATGGCTTTAGCTAAAACTCTTTGGTTTCATACTTTGTTTTAATTCCTAGGTTATTAATTGCCGATACAGATAACATGTCTTAATACGCGTGAGCTCACCTTCTATTGCATTCCATTAGGAAGACACTACATTTCAGCCACACATCATTAAACATTTCAAAATACATCCAGAAAGGCAGTTGTATATACAAGACACATTATTACAGGTAATATATTTTGCTGAGCCGCACAGCCCCGCAGATGAAGAGGCAGCGTGTGCCCTCGCTGCTGGCGCAGGCGCGTTCAGGGATGCACGATGCGCGCCTGCTGACACACGTTGCAGCCGTGAAACACAATCAAACACTTTTTCGACTTCTTTTTCTCTGCCTCCCCTCCCACCCTTCAGACACCGAGGCTGCGCTGCCTTTGCAAGGGAAGAAAACAGATTGCAGCCCGAAAGCCAAAATCCTCGGTCAATACGAGGATAGATGCTTCACCACCAGGCCCCTTGTGTAGTTATTTGTGTGGGAGTGAAGTTCAAAGGCGGCAAGGTGCAAAACACTATCAACCCCCTCGATGCGAGGCGGTGGGGAATTGAGTCCTTAATCCACGCTGGGCTGTCTGGGCGGCGCTCGCATCGACAGATTTCTGCTTTCCACTAAATTGATTCGCTCTACAGTGCTGTTTCAGTGGTTCTGTGGGTTTGAGCAAGTCCTGTACCTATTGCCGGCCATTCTTCTTGTCCTCAGAGAACCTCGCTCAAAGTTCAGCGCTGCGAAGTTGCCCACAAGGTACAGTTATTATAGTCAATGCAAATATAGTAAGAGGCAACAGGAGAGCGGACAGGCTCCTTACACTGAGTGAGAGCTCAGGAGAGCTGTGATTTCTTAGAATATGATACAGCAACTACACCACTGCCCTCAGATGTAAAAATCACCAGGCAGTCAATACCGTATTGAAGATTTGGGGTTTTTTTTCCCCAGCACTAGTGCAGCTGTGCTTTCTCAGAGACCTTTTCTGCAGCTATACGACAGATTATACCTAACATCATTATCATGCTAAAGGCAAGAAGTCTCCATTAAGACTCCTAGCTGGGCACACATGCTGGCATATTAATTTTCCAGACAGTATAGTACCACTGCGTTAAGCCACTGAGCAGGCTCAAATATATAAGGTTCTCCACGAGTCAGAAGATGCTCTCAGGTTCTTCCACGCTGCATGGTGCAGCTGCCCTGGGGGTCCAGGCTCCGTGGCGCAGAACTGGTCTGGGTAATCAGAGCAATGGGTAATCAGAGCGACGGCAGCCAGCAGGGGTGAATCTGTGATGGGTGCCCACCTCGAGACCATGTTCATACAGTTACTGCACACAGAAGGGATGGAGCACTGGGTTACGGGTAATAACTGAGCAAACTGTCTTTTTTTTTAATATTATTCTTTGAGGGAAGGTGAAGGGATGTCTAGATTTGACTCATATCTCCCAATCTCCTTTCCCACAAGGGTGAAGTAAACGATCTCTGCTGTTGTGAGCGTTATTAGATGGCTTATCACACACTTAAATGCAATCCTTCAAACAGCAGAAGATGTCTACAAATCCTCTTTAAGCACGCTTTGAACTCTGGTGATTTACTCTTTCTCACCCACCCATGTACGCAGTTTTTGGTGTTTATCTGCTTTATCTTGCATTAACACCAGCACTACAGCCGTTCGCTGTGCCCGCTCCAGCTGCGTCAGTCTGCCCGCGCAGAGCTGTGCATCACACCGGCTGCCTCCGGAGAGGCAGTGGGACTTCAAGGAGGTTTTTCTTGTGTCGGCTACTGTAGCTGGGTTAAAGAACTGATGTACCTAGCACTGCTTATTTTGTCCTGGTAGATTTACTGTAAATCTTTTCTGAAAGTCATATTTAGAAGGAGCCTGGTGGCATGTCTGTTCACACGCCTAGGACTGCAGCCGGTACTAAGATACAGGGCACCCAAACGTAGTGCTCTGGGTACAGACAGTGTTGGCACAGTTCTGGGTGGAATATTTTCCCCCTTCCCAACACATGCACCATTACACAGCTCTCCTCCACCCCATGGGATATTCGCCTGCACCTGATGGACTGGACATTGACTGTGTCTGAGGCGGAAAACAGGATTTGTTCCCTCTGTCTTTAAAAGCTCTCTCCATGGCTGTATTTCTCCCTTTCTGTTTGCAAGAAATCCTCAAACCACATGGAAAAGGAATCGCATCAACGTGTGATAACGCATTCGCAGCCCAGCCTCGATCTGTGGAAAGCGGGGCATTCCCACAGCACACAGCCTGGCCGGGATTAGAGAAAACCCCAGGATGTTTTTTTTTTAATGCTAAAGCTGTTACTTGTATTTGATAAACAAACAGTTGCTTTTAGATATCAGTGAACAGTGTTAATGCTAGCAAGAACACCCCAAGGTGCTAGCAAACAAATTGCGTGTTGCAAACAGCGGGTAATTAGGCATTTGGGAAGGGAGGATCATGGTTTAATTAACTCTGCCACAAAGTGACAACTGAGTTTCGTGAGCCCAAGACGGAGCAGACACCAAAAACCCGACGCGTCCCTGGGGGGCTGCAGGGTGCTGGTGGTGATGGTACATTTTGTGTGGCTGCGCATCCCCAGGCACCACCACCCACGAGGGACCGCAGCTGGGCAGGGGGAAGCGAGGGGACCCACGGAGGCAGCAGCAGCGTGGAAGGGGAGCAGCAATCCACGGAGAGATCCTGGAGACAGCAGAGTGAAGAGGAGCATCCTGCAGACGTCTGAACACGACAGGGGTGGAGGCGGGTTACGTTTCACTCCTGGTTTGATCACACAGGATGAAATATGTTGGGATCAGCATCCGTATGGGCAAGCGCTGTGCAGTGCGTGCGGCTCCCAAGGAACCAACTCCTGGCCACTGGCAGCAGGGAGCAAACTGGGAAACATCGGTTCGGCAGGAGTTTGGGCTACACACTATCTCCTGAATGTAGCCTGCTGCTGACAGAGCCCGATAAAGGCAGCAAAATACGCAGTTTTCAGTGGAGCTCTATCATTAAGGCCCCATATAGAAAAAAACATTCAATTCCTCCATGAAGTCAGGTAACCCCAAACAGAAGGAAAATTCCCCTCCTGAATCCCTCTTTCCCAGAGCAGTTGCTTCATTTAGGTAATTCAGGCACCTCTGTTCCCTCTCCTCTGGGTGCTCATGGATGGAGGGGCTTTGCAGAGGGTCTGAGCCCCAGCGCACGCTGAGACGCGTGCCGGCTCCTCTGCAGGCACCGACTTCGGGCGACTGCCTGGGGAGGGAGGTTTGGGGAGCCCAGAAACCTCCCTGCTCTTCATTTGCTCTTCATTGCTGTACGTGCTGCTGCAGTGGAAAAAAGCCATCAAGCCTCTCGGAGGGAGCAGGGATTGGTGCCATGCAGATAAAACCAGCAGCTGGAAAACTCTGGGTGAAAGTGTAATACTGTGAGTGCTTCTAGCTCGGTTTCATTCAAGTCCTGATACTGAAATTTTAGTATGATGCCAATTTTAGTTTGAATTGTCTGAAAGGTCCTCTTTGTGAACAGGAGCAGTATTGACAGAACAGCACTTTGTGAAAGAAAAGTGATTTTTTTTTTTCTCTCCAGAGAAAATAGACTCCATGTGTAATGGGTTGGTGCTGGTTTTTTTCCTTCTGAACTAAAGCTGCTTAAAAAGAAAGCCTGATAGCTGGCTTTCATTACAGTCATGGCTTTGAGTTTTCTGGAAGAATAGGTATCAATTATAGGATCTGAGTTCACAGTATTTTAGGGGGGTTCCCCTTGGAGTAATTGCTCAGGTGCTTTCTCTGGGACACTGGATGAAACGTAAGCCCTGGGCAAGTCCTGGCTAAATCCTGAGGATCCCAGGCAAAGAAAGCTGAAAATCACTTCGTTTTTAATGTGGTTCTCATTAACTGTCCTCCTGAGCTGAAGGGGACCGTGGTGTATTAAATGATGTCAGTTCCATAAAGCAGAATTTGACCTGCAAGGTGATGAAGCAGCCCTTCACATGTGCGACGGCAGGACCAAAGGACCCATTCCCCCTTCCTGGGCTCCCAAAATCTTCTTCCTAAATACCACTTTGCAGTCCCCTGGACAGAGAAAATTATTTATGCTGGGAGAAAACTAACTGGCAACCCTCAATTTCTCTGCCAGGCTCCTTTTTCTTCATCGTACTTACTTTTTTTTCACATCCTGCTGTTCATTTCATGCCACAATGAGATGCAATGAGGAATGAGCTGCTGTCAATGAGTCCTGAATTCACATTGTGATGGTAAATCGTGAAGGCAGCATGGCCTCTGCAACCTGCAGCTTGGAAAGGGTGGGTGGACGGATGGACGCAGAGACCACTGGAGACACCTGATTTCCACGTACCTCGTCTGCCTGCAGCCTGCCTGCTGCAGGGAACTGTTTCCTTAACAAGAGACAAATAGATGGGAATATTTGACAGCCCCCTATGTAAGGCCCTGAAATATTCTTTCTAAGCACAAGGAGATCCAGAGAGAGAAAAGTCAGTATCATAATGAAAAATGTAATTAAAGTTTCGGTCAGATTGAATCCATTACATCTCTCACAAGTACCTGGTATTGATTTCAGTCTCAATCCCAGGGGTATGTAGTCTGATACCTCTGATATCCCAAGAGCAGGGGCCTAAGCCCGGCATTCATGTCATTTGTATGGCTTAAACCCAAGAATATGCTTCCAACCAACTTTAACTCCATAGGATTTGTGTATTATTGACTCGGAGCAAACGCAAGTGAGCGGAAGCTGTATCTGCCACAAGCAAGATGGCTTTTGAGACACAATCTGTAAATAGAAGGGAAAGGGCTATTTTGGCTGTATTTTTGAATTGGCAGAAAACTGCAGCAGATTGCGTTATTCAGGGGGTAATGTAATGTTAATGCAGCCTTGTAGCCGGCGGGGGGGGAGAACTTAAGGTTTAATCATTTTGTAATGCACTTACATTGCCCATTTTAGATTTGTCAGCTGTCATAAGTGAACTGCAGTTTTATCCCGGGACTATATATAGAATTACTATTTATATATTTTTCATCTGCAGTTTATGCAGTTTAAACGAAGAAAAGGAAGAAAAGAGCCAGGACAGAGCGAGGGGGGGTGAGCCCTCAGCTCTGCTCCATTCAGAGAATTCCTCCGTGCCTCCACGCAGGAAAACGCTGCCTTCGCCTAAGCCTCGGCTTAGGTAGCTGGCATTTTCCATAAAAGAACACCCATTTTCAGCAAGCCATGTAATTTCATGGAGAGCAAGGCAAGCAAATACTGCATTTAGAAATAGAGACACATAGGAATGGCAGTTGGTGAACTCCTGTGTGTGTTATGTATTTATCATTCAGAAACACCAAACTCCGGGGAATCCTCTCCCATGGCATCGCTCCTCATTAGTTTTATTGAAAAACCGTAATATCCTATTGCATTCTAAATTCTGTCTAAAAGCCACCCACATTACGGCTTTTTGCATACATATTTTAGCAGTTCTCAAACAGAGATGGTTCCTCCTTTGACCGAGTTTTGCTGCTTTCTCTGCTGCGTCTCCTCACAGCATCCCTGGAAATCTCATGGCGTGTTGCAGGCTGCCCGAGCAAGGCTTCGTGTCACTGCCAGAAAGAAAATGGGGGGGAAGTTGCAGAAGGATTTGCTGCTACTATCAGCTCAAAGGAGTATTTGAATGTGTTTGCTTTTTTGGGGCAGCCATTTGAAAAAAATCCAAGGGAAGCCTGAGAAAGCAGAATGTCCTGCCAATCATATATTTCAAATATTCCCATTGTCTCATCTTTTAATCAAATTCTTACTCTGGAAGCGATTTCTGTAGGGAGTTTTGCCTTGACTGTTCTCTCCACTTCAATGTCCTACAAGCCAAAGGATTTCTTTTCTCCAGCAATAATAATCGATGTTTTTTTAAGAAGCAAGAATACCCCTGTTTTCATCCATAACATTTACCTACAAAGAGCATGATAATTTATACAGAGAATTCAGTCTATCCCTCCTGCAGGACAGCCTGATTTATCGACTGTGCATCTGTTTCATATAAAGTGCCCGGAGTAGAACAAAAACTTCCATTCTACCAAAACCAGGACAGTCTCTTTAGTTTTCAATAAATCATGTTCTACCTGTGGGATACCTTGTTAACGATTATACACTAAATCCAGAGGGGGTTTTCCTTTTTCTTTTTTTTATTTTCCTTTCTCATTTCTAACTATCCATCACAAATATTCTGAGTTTCTGGGGCCAGCTGAACACCCTTGTTGCCCAGGCAAAGCTGGTTTTCATTTCTGAGGGAGTTTGGCATTAGTAAGCTGCCTACGTCCAATATATCATCAGTAACACACATCTCGCTAACGATCCATCTCGGAGTGACCAGGCTTCATAAACCAGCCTGGGAAAACCATAAGCCAGAGTCTTCCTTCATTCTGCTTGTTGTTAACACCTCTGCCTTTACCTACCCAACTATATTTTTTCTATTCAGGATGCAATTCAATTTTGATTAAGGAGGCTAAATTCTATATCTAGGGAAAATGCCTGGGTCCCCACTATGGGAAAAGCCTGCTTAGAGCGGGAGAGGACAGTGGCGTAAGCTAGAGAGTGAAGGAAGCGAAGGGACCAGCAGAAGTACGGAGAGTGGAATGAGTTTTCAGCAGAAAATGGGCTCTGTTCCCCCTCCTTGCGTGTCCCTTCCTCGCGGGGACCCCAGCCCCAGGCCTCCCCCCCTCAGCCCTCCTCCCGGGGACAGCCAGCGCAGGGATGCCGCAGGGCATTGCTCCTCGCTCCTGCTGCAAACCCCACTCTGCACCGTCAGCACCAACGTTCCCCAAACCCCCTGAGCTTTTAGGAGACTGAAGGATGGGAGGAAATCCATGTTTCCAGTGCAGCTCCACTGAAAATGCGTGAGCCGCAGCCAAACGGGACCCAAGGGGCCCGTGTCTGTCAAAGGCACTGCTGCAAAGCCGAAATCATCATTTGAAGACTTATATTGATGTAACTGGGAGTGGAAATTGTTTTTTTACTGAGGGCATAATTCATGCAGGAGGATGCTTATAGCATCCAAAGGCTTTAGGCTAGCGTTGCGATACTGTCAGTGAAGTACAAAGGTGTCTAGGGAAAAGGGAGTAAATTCCTGTAAAATACCAGCACAGTGAGCCGTGGCAGAGCTGGATCTCATCTCCCACCCTGTGGGCTGGCCCCCCGGTGTGTCTGCATCCCCCTCCTCCCCAGCCCTTGCCTGGTGAGCCCCAGCCACACCAGCAGTTCCTCAGCAGAGCCGTGAGGTCTTTGCATGCGGCTGCAGTACCAGGTCCCTCTGAGGACCATCGTCCCCTCGACATCCCAACGACTGAGTGGCCCTCACTGGAGAAGGCTCTGGGGAGCTGGAGCCGGAGCACACGGCTCTGAGATAGGCGCTGCCCCTCCTCTTTTTTTCCTGGGCAATGGGGGTCTTGATTTCTGACAAGGCCTCTTGTTCCCACTGTAATATAAATTGCAGTGTAAAAATATCACAGATGGGATGAGCTAAGTCCTTGACCTTGTTTCTTTGCTGCAAAAAGCCAGGTGGTGCTTCTGCCAGTTTCTCTATTGCCAGTCAGGAATCAAACAGTTCCCTGCCATTAAATTGCCAGTCCTTTGTCCCTGGGCAAAGAGCAAAATAAAGTCACCTTTCCAACAGTTTGCCAACTGTTGAGACAAGTTGCTATTTCAGTGTTTTCTGCAACGCTATTTCCTTTCTCAGGCGATGCATTGCCAAGCTGCTGGGACCAGACCTCAGGGATGAAGCGTGCAGCCTGCACATGAGACTGCTCTGAAAAACTCCTCTTCTCTGCAGGGGACCTGAAGAAGCCCTTGGGCTTGAGGACACCTTGGTTTGCTTGTTCCTGTCCTCCTAGACCCAGGAACGCCCCAGGCTCCACCTCGTCCTGCCACCAGCGACCCAGGACGCCTGGCAGTGCACAGGACGTCCAAGGTGCCATTTTGGGCTTCTTCCTCCAAGGAATGCTTTCCAAAACACTTTGGTCTGTGACGGGGTTTGTGTTTATCCAGTGTTTTGTCAGGAGAGTTTCTGCTTTGGTCTTCTTCCAGCTGTTTTGCCTGCCTTTCTGATGCCTTTGCCAGCCTGGCCAGGACTGAAGTTGGCCCCTGATAAACATTTCTCCATTAATCAGATATTTGCCTCAGTGCCAGGGTTGTTCTGAGGTCTAATTAAGTTTGCAGTTTCTAATTAAATTGATTTGATCCTGGGGTGGAAGGCCTTTTAAGAGCAATCATTTATTAAAAAATTGGGATTTTTTCTCCAGCAACTTTTTGTGTTAGACTAATTATAGCATCGAGAAGTAAAGGATGAGTAATCCTTTCTCAGGCTTTGGCGATGTAGGTTGAAGCTTTTTCTCATTCACGTTAATCAAAGAAGCAATCAAAAATTGCTAATCACCTTTATGAAGGCACTTATGTCAGGGTGAAATATGTGGCAATCGTATACGCAGTCAGGAAGCAAATAATACTTGCTCAAAAAGAACAGAAGGCCCGGATCAAGGAGATGTGGGAGACCTTCACTGCAACCCCTATGTCCCTCTTGCTACGGGCATTTTTTCTTCCTGCCCCCAGATGATTAATAGGTGGTTTTCAGCAGGGTGTCTCACGTCCTGGTCCTGAGCCAGCCGCCTCGAAAATACTATTGCTGTGAACTGCACTGCTGCACACCATCCTCATTCAGATAAACTTTATAACTTCATTTCTTCAGACTCAATCAACCAAATCAAACATTTCCCATGGAAGATTTGATTAAATGTCATTCAGACATGGCACAGAACTTTCAAAATTGTCAAAATTGACCAATTCACTTTTCTTGCCTTTGTATGTCAAAGTTATCTTAACTCTTAATAACTTAACTCTTAATAAACCCTAATCAATGTCTACTTTACACTTACACATAAAAGCGACACTTTAAAGCCCTCCCTTGGGGGACTTTAAAGGAGCTTTGGGGTCAGACCAGGTGCTTACTCACACGGTGTCTGCTCCAGGGCCAACTGCACATTAGTTCACTTCTAGTCTTCGGAGAGTGAGGACCCATATTGCCTTTGTGCCCTGCTTGTGTCACAGCCTTTTGTCACAGGAAACTGAGCCACCCCATCGTGATTCTGAGAGTCAACGGAAATCTTATCTCCCCAGTCTTGCCTGTGGAGAAATGCTTGGGGTTTGACTGATATCTCATTTAAGATAACTAAGAGAATTAAAAGAAGAAAAGTGGTGGATAGATGAGATGTGGGAGATGTGGACTGCTGTCCTCCTGTCCTGCTTCACTTGGTCATATTCTGTTTCCAATGCCTGGATAATTAATCAAGGCTGTTTGGTGGGTTGTATCATTTAAGGCAACTAAGAAAACTTGTCATCCTCCAAGGTTCTTGCCTTTAGAGCTCAGTAATATGCAATGGATAAAGGACTGAAAGGGTCACGGATTTTTAAATGGAAGATTTTTCCCCAAAAAAAGTAATTTTGACTTGTTGAAAATGTCTTTTTCACCACAGAAAGACATGTTTCAATAAAGCTTTTTACAACTTTGAAATGTTTTCAATGATTAAAATGAAATTGCTTTCCAGACATGCAGTCTGAACAGTGTTCTTCATAGTCAAAGGTAAAATAATTATAACACAGAATTATAATAAGGCCAGAGAGGAAACGACACATTTCAAACTAAGCAGATTCAGGGTGGATCTTGTCTGAAATTTCTTTCCCTCTTCAGTTTGCATTTCTTTTGTCCCGATTTATAACAAAGAAATATTTCAAAACCTTCCACGTGCAAAAACATTTCTCTGCCCAGCTCTAATTGCTCGATTGAGTTATTTGTGGACAGATCACAACTCCCTTCAATTAATCAGGCCCATGAATGCTTTTTTTTCCACAATCCCTGACCCATAGCTCATTCACAGACCTAATGCTTGTGCTGATTTAATTAGCCATTTAACTCACGTGGCCTGGGAGTGTTCCCTGTTTGCACAGACCCTCACTTGAGCTCAGGATTTGTATACAGCTTCTAATTCTCACTTAAAAACCACCCCTTCCAAAACCTTTTTTCCCCTCTGACCTCCCACGCTGGGATCTGTGTGGGAAGCTGATGGGAGCATGAACCCAGCTGGAAGGAATTTGTTTAAAAAGCTGAGAGGACTTTCACTGAGATTTTTTGGCATTGCTCACCCAGTTCTAATTGCTTTATAAATTTAATTGAGTTAATGCCAGCCACTGGGTGCTGGGCTGGTGGTGGACAAGGGATATAAAGGCAGCCCAGGGCCCCAAAACATCATATTTTGGTGCAGGGGTGGTGCCAAGGAGGGGAATGAGGAGTGGGAAGGAAACCTCATGCAAGTGAGACTTCAGACTCATGTGCGGTAAGTTGGCAGCCCAGGCGATGTTCTTCCTAAATTGCCGAATCCCTGGAGAGTCTGTGGGCTTTGGTTGGTGCCGTGGTGGTCCTGCAGAGCCTTTTGTCTCCCCTAAGCTGTTAAGGTGGTAAGCAACTACTTTTTTTTTTTTTTTTTGTCCAGTTTTGTTTGCAAGAGCTGATTACCTAGAGACTACTAGAAAATTGGGACTGCTAATATATCTCAGTTGTGCATTAATCTGTTGTTTGGGTATTTTGTTCACTTCAACCCATGTATGTTGTTGCTGTATTGACAATGGAAAGTTGAGGTTTTGATTCTGTATGAGAGAACTCTGTCATTCTCTGAAGAGTTAATAAATAAGATCAGGTTTAGGGTAATCTATAGCTTTCCTGTTCCTTTGCCGGTAGAAGAAATCTGCAAGTACATTAGATATTTCTCTTGCTGACTACTGCAGGGATTTTTACTGCAAGATAAATCTGCATTTTCACAAGCAGGAATGCTATCTAGATAGATGTTTCTAATATGCATCAAGGGCTATATCCGATAATGTTCCCCTCAATTGAAGGTGACAATAAATGTAGGAAAGAACTTGGTCTGCTTCTGTGCACATCCCAGAACACTAATTTCTTTGGTCAAATCAAGATCCTCAAGAACAAAATATTAAAATTGTTCCAGATGAGGCTTAACACCCAATCAGCCAAATTCCCTTTGTGCCTCCTTACCTGCTCACCCAGCAACGTGCTGTCATCTGCTTTTGTACATGGCTGAGGTTACAATGTGCAGAAAAGCAGAGCCTGATGTAACTCACAGAAAGAAAAAAATATTTGCAAAATATCTTGGCTTGGAAAGCTGCCCATGGAGTCAAACAGTATATCCATGGTCATATGAAACTTAACTCTTGAAGAAAAGCTCCGAGTACTGTCTGGGTCTGGAGTGTCGGCTGGTGCACAGGAGGGTTGCTCTGCTCTTGCCCTGCCTGGGGCCGCGCACAGGCTCTGCCTTCAGTTTGTCCTGTGCTCCGGCCTTGGGTACTGTAAGTAAAGCCCCAGCAGCCAGTTTAAGAAATTCATTTTGGAGAGCTCTGGCTTTATTTCTAGCTATTAACCAACAGGGCTGTCATCTGAGAAACTGTGTTACGGAGCTGCTCTGAGCGGGTTGCAGTGGGGTGTGCAGTCGATGGCCACACCAGGGCAGTCACAGAGAGTAAACAGCCCAGCTATAACTCTGTGTGTCACGGAGAGCAATAAAGCCCTATCAAGAAGGAATTGCAAGCACCTAATGAGAATCAGATGCAGCATAATGTAGGCCATGGGCATGCTCTTATCCAGATGCACAGGGAATTATGTACATAAACAGAGTATAATTTGGTTTTACATCTTATTTTTCATCCTCAGCTTCAGAGGGAAATGAGTTAGTTACTGGCAGTGGCGTGTAGGAAAGCTGCTGTTATGTACTCTGGGATTGCTCACGAAGCTTGGTGTGATGGAGCATCCCTCGGGCACCGGGCGTTTATCTCCACTCAAGGTGGGCTGGAGCAAACATCACAAAGTTCCCTGAGCAAAGCGCCCAGCTCTTGCTTGGCGGGGGGAAAAGGTAGGCCCTGCATCCGAGCAGCCTCTGGGGCAAGAGAGGTGAGCTGGGGACCCTCACTGCGGGGCAGGCAGTGGCAGTGTGTGGCTGTGGGTGCTGCTGCCTGGGGCAGCAATGGGACACGGGGCTGTCCCTCCACGCAGAAGGTCCTGACCTTAGAGTCAACCATCGAGTGGCTGGCAGACATCAAGGCTGCCTTTGCAAGGAGATGCTGGTCTCTTCCTTGGGTGTTGGAGAAAAGGGCTCAGCTCCTCTGAAGCTGTGACTTTGGACTCGGCATTAGGGCTGGAGAAGGAGGATTTCGCCTGCTGTGCTTCTTGCTCCTGGTGTGCTGGTTGCCGTGGCTGAGGGTCAGAACGCTGTAAGGCATTAGCAGGAAATTTGCTTCCCGCATGAAGAGGAAAGCTGCTTGCAGCCTTGCCTGTCTCGCACCAGCTATTGCACATATGACTGCATTTGTTGTGATCAATGTAGAAAACCCTGGACTTAATGCATTCACCTTTCAAACGCAGAAGGGAAGGAGGCTGTCAGTCAGCCAGGCAGGCAGGGCTGGAAGGCAGATGATCTGAGTGTTAAGCCTTGCTTGGCCTTGGCAAGGTGTATAAATCTGGGCAGATAACCCCATTCCTTCTCCTTTAAACTGGGAATAACTCACAGAAAGTATTTACTTTTAAAAAGAAACCTGTCTTGAGCCACACCTCTGGGTGTGAAGTGGTATAAGCAGGACTTTATGTTGATGTAATGGACCTATGTCTCCTCTCCCGAGGCTACTTTAGGTTGATTGACTTGTTTCCTGGACTGAGATTCCCAGTGTATGAGAGGGACCAGTCTGACCTCTGCACTGCGGAGGCAAGGACACTTCACCTGGGGGCCCAGCAGTGAGGGGATTTGTTGTCCCCAGCGATCCAAACCTGCTTGACAACCTCATTCCTCCCCACTGCATAGCTGGCTTCACAAAACCCATTCCTGATGCACACCACAAAGTGGAGCAGAATTGCTGCAGGCCAACTGAGAGCTGCCTATCTTCCTACCACCAGCCCCAGCCTGCCAGGAAGGCTTTCTACCAAGTGGCACTGGTATCTGGTGATGCAGAGCAGTTGGTATCTCTTGGCTGCTTGGAGAAAAGAATAATATGTTTAGGGCAGATCTGCAGCAGTGTAAATGATGCTGTTTCTCCCTGGGGAAGCGATGCCCTCAAAGATTTGGCCCTTTGATTCCCTGTATCATGCTCAACTTTTGCCCGTGTATTTTTGAAGTCCTTTCCCTTGACCATAGCTGAGCAAGGATGTGGCTTTCCAGTGTGCTGCGGTCTGTGATCCAGGGACACCGCAGGGTACCCAGCCCCCCACCACCCTGTTACCAAAGGGCTCTGGGGATGCTCAGCATCCAGCTCCAGTACAGCCAGACCTGCAGTGCTGCGAGAGCTGTAGAGTCACAACAGATT
>Ga0181612_150720_pt1 | contig 15104 bp, 6 predicted proteins | sample HoacroProtozoa21_FD_119630 | JGI IMG/M metagenome (GOLD analysis project Ga0181612, IMG submission 119630) | Hoatzin crop microbial communities from Cojedes, Venezuel. Combined Assembly of Gp0051906, Gp0051904, Gp0051908 | reverse complement strand
TGACTGTGAGAGTGTGGGACAGGTATGATGTTAATGCACTTTGTGCCATGCCTGTGCTGTAATTAAACAAAATGACTCTCACTTCTCTGGGATTCCACTGCATGGTTAAGTTTGCAGATACTGCCCATGGCAGGGAGGGGAAGGAGGGAATGGAGGGCAGCATGCAGGGAATTGGTGATGTTCCGCAGCCATAGATAAGAGGATTTAGAAGCTGTATAAAACAAACAGCCAGGCCAGCAAAACAGCATGAATTCCATAAATGCACCTTTCTATAAAGTGTATGACTTGTGAAGGATTTCTTACAAGACTGAGAATAAATAGCATACATTTTTAATATAATTATGTAAACTAAAATAAATATTTTACATTTATTATGCATAATAAAATAATTAGACAACATTCTCTAAGGGATTGTGGCATCTGAAATTCCAACTGCAGAAGGATTCATTGCGTATTTTCAGCAGCGGCAGCAGCATGACTTAGAAGAAGCGACTCCACAGGGGCTACTTTTCTTTTTTTGGACAGCATCCCTAGGGAGTTCCGATTTCCCTCTGACTTATAATATCTGTTCATAGGTTGTAAAGACCAGTTTATAATACACTCCAGGATTTGCACCTCAGTCATAAGAATGTGCAAAGTAAGTGTTTTCTCTGTGTTTATTTTGGTGAATTCAATAACTTTTAGTTGACTTGGGATGATTGCATCAGCCGTGCACTACTTCCTAGTTATTTTAAGGATAACTAGGGACTACTTTAAATGCTGAGGTAACAATATGTACTTATTAATTGCAAAACTGAAAGGCTGTTAAGGCAACTTCTACAAAAAATGGTGAAACAGTGTATTTATCATTAAAATATTAACATTAATATCCTCTTTGTAACCAGTGAAATTTAATATGCATGTATAGGAAAGAACTAGGTTATACAGCTGTATGGAACATTAGGCTGATGAGGAGTCCAAGTGGCAACCACCACTGCACTGTGGAAAAGCATTTTTTTATATATATTGTAGAAGCACAACTAGGCAAAAAGAAGCGCACATACTTTGTGCCAGTAAGCAATTGCTAAGGACAATAATGCATGAACGTAATAGAGCAAACTGGGCCTTCATGAAGCACTTAAGCTTCTGTTGTGATCAGCGGCAGGAGCTGAGGCTATCCAGTGCCTTGTGCTAGCGGAGCATATAAACAAATGAAGACAGAAGTTCGGAGAGAAATTCTGTCAGTGCATGGGCATAGTTTCCAGATGCAAGCTCCTCAGGATATTATTCAGCCCTTAGTTTTTAATAAACATTCAGATAAAATATTTTTTAATATTTCTATTTATCTGGAATAAAATATGCTGTAGCATTTAAGTCTATAAAAGAAAAATAATCTGAAATAAAATTTAAATATAGCTGCAAAAGCACTTAAATTTTTCTAGTGATTACCTGGCATACAAAACAATGGTTAGTATTCTTCCCTTTATGATGTTTCTGTTGCTTAATAAAACTTATGTTCGCCTAAGTTATAGCATATAGTTCACGTGGTAAACTCAGAATGAAAATATGCAATGTGATAGTGCAAAATACAGATCAGCGATCATGTTGACCGAGAGACTTGACTTCAGATGTGGTTTCTAACATTCAGACACTTGTAGAACTAGAGAAAACAGAAATAATGATATGGCCCTCGTTGGGAGGTGTGTACGCTGTCTGCGCCGACTGAGAAATCCCGTCTCTACGATTTTGGAGAATCGTGTTGGTGGCAGTGCACAACAGAACCTAAACTCCCGCTCTCGCTTTCCTCCCTACCAGATGCCAGTGTCACTGCTGGACTGCTTAAGAGAACATAGGCTTATTAGAAAGCATGATTGTTTCTTAAAAAGACATATATGTACGTGCACACACAAATATATTGGTGTATGTAGACTTGATGAGTATGGTCCACAGTGGAATTGCCCTGTTAAGAGGCTTTTGTACAGCATGCAATAGTATAGTTGCTTTGTGAAGTCCTTTGCTTTCTGTATTTTTAATTAATAGTATAGTAAATGAACTCTACTTCTTACAAGGGTAGTACAGATTTTTGTTTATTTTAGTTAGTAATGCTTATTCCTGAAGATATGGAAATCCATCAATAATTCCATGAGCATGGGTAACTTAAGCTTCTTTTGTTGTTTGGTTTTTTTCTTATTGTTATTTATCTGTTTCTGTTTTCCTTTTTTTTTTCCCTGTGGCCACTCTAAATAAGAGGAATTTAAAAATGCCTTTTTAATTCAATGGATATGTCATTCTCATGCTGACACTTACCCGCTGGACTTGGGACTCTGAGGATCTACCCAAGTATCTTTAAACCAGTGATGCAATTACAAGCATTGATAATACTATTCTAGCCTCATTTTGGATTGAGTCCTTTGAAGAACAACTTTTAAAAGATGTATTTAAGCTTAAATGCCGTGCTAAATTACTCAGTGGTGGCCACTGAGTTTAATGTTACTGAGATATACAGCCATTTTGATATAAACGTAAAAATTCCCATGCAGTTTTAACTTCTGGCTGCTTCTCTCTGTTGCAACCCGTCATGACCCTAGCTCAGCGCTCTCTCAGGTTATTCACACTTTAAGTTCTGCAAAATCATTCTCAAGTTCCTGATTTCTTTCAGTAGTTACTGTCTCTCCTTTGCTGTTCAATTTTGGCTTTTTCCCTAAACTTTTCTTCTTATGCAGCCTCTCCCTTGCTATACTGATGCCCTTTTTTTTTTGAATCCGAGTTGAACACACTTAACCCAAAACCTGAAGTATATGGTGTTTAGGAAATATGAATAAGACCACTTCATGCAGTGGACAAATTAATGTAACTAATGTCTTCTGTTATCACATTTTATTTTCTCCCTGTCCTCACACTTCTTTTCCGCTATCACATGCAATCATCATGGTCTTATCTATTGCCCTTTCTGGAGGAGCATAATTATATTATAATAAATATGCCTGTATTTAGTATATAGTTAATGTTTATAAATCTGGAACACCAGCATATATTTCAAACTAAAATAATCTCAAATAGGTTGTATTTTGACAGTAAATGAAATTTTAGTACTAACCTCAGGATGAATGGCAAGGCTATGGTCTTAATATGGCTTTTAGTAGCAAAAAAGACTTGTAATTTCCTGTTCTTACAGTGCTTCGATAAAAATGTACAGTGAAAATCTTGTATGTCTACAAATAAACTTTCATTTGTTGGAATAATTTTATCTAAAAATAAACATTGATATCATACCTTAATTAACATGACCCTTTTAGGTAAAAAGTAGTTAAAGGCTAAAGTGACTATATATGTTTTCTTTGCTCTTGTATGTTAACACAGAATAAAAAATAAATGTGTTTGTTTCTTTTATGGTTCCTTAATCCGTAATCTAGTCATTATAAAAGGGCCAAAGCTATCTTTGGGAGTGGTCAAATCTACAAGGAATTATTATTGCTGACTGCAGACTAACTACCTGACTGACAGTTAGCAATCTGAAAGTATTTTGGTAGTGCTACAGGCCTTCAAGATGAAGGTAATAAACACTAGCCTGTTGTGTTTGTTGTGTGGTTTATTCTCTAGACAATATGGCTACTACCATGTAAAAAAGTTTCTGTATTAATGCTGTCTCTGTGACAACCTTCACTCCTCCTGCTTCATACGTGACATACAAAATGGGTTAAAATGTCAGGAAGTGGCAGAAAGCAAATTCAGTTCAGAAGTGGTTCCAGAAAGAAATGTAGCCTAGTGCAAAGGGACAAAGGGAAAGGTTTTTTTCCCTTTAAAGGCTGATGAAAATTAAAGAAGGAAAAGAATTGTTGAATAGAAAATAGAGGAAGGAAGGAAAGACGAGGGAAAACCTGAACTTTTCTGTTTAAGTAAAACTTGCTACTTAAATATTTCAAATGCATTAGAATTGGTGAGCAATTTCCCAAATAAGTATGGCTTCGTTAGAAACTCCTGATCTACTGAAGCTGAATAAAATCACTTCTGCATTGCCGCAGAGTTGCCCTTGTCTCTGTTGACAGCTTCTGCCCAAATTCCCCTGGAGCGGTACGGTGGGGCACTTTGGGAGTTCAGGTACCAAAGCCTCTGCCTCCACCGCGAGGCTCCCTGTCTCAAAGGTGGAAGTCGTGGGCTTGATGCACTGTGGCTGGAGGGTGTTTTCCAGGGGCCATGGTACATCGTGGTGGGACTGACGCTCTGGAACAGAGTTGGCACCTGGGGTTTGGGTGGCTGGTGCTCCTGGACCTCCTCTACCCAGTGTGGTGGGGAACCCCTAGGGACTAAAAGCTCATCTCTGAGATCTTCAGCTCTCTAGACAATCTGCTTTGGAGACAGAGGCACCAGAGACGTGGAAGCTCGGAGTTCTGGAGATGTTGCTTCACAGCCGGTGGGTTCAAAGCTGCTGCTTAGATTTGGCCAGTAAAAGTGTGGGCAGGAACAAGAGCTTGTCTCAAGGTTTGCATGTGCCTTGCATCTCTCCATACCTTCAGTCACCTTTGCTCTTTCCTGAGCTGCTGGGAGAAGGCAGTGCGTTCCCTGTAGGAAAGTGGAGGACAGGCAGTTTGGTATACAACAGCTTGCCTTGCCTAAAACCATTTTGCAGACTCTATTGTATGATACTCTACTTTGCTCTCAGAAGTTGTGGATGAGGAATGTGTTTCACTTGAGACTTTACCTACGAAGAGACACTCTAGAGAGAAACCAGTTGTCTAAGTAACTTATGAAGTTGCTGGTTGCGACTATTTAGTCCCTGATTGGGATGGTCTTTGTGGTTTTGCTAGGCCTGTTTAGGTCGGAGTAGCAGGTGTAGATATTGCGGAGACTGCTTAGGGACTTGCTTTGTAAAAGCCAACACATAAAGCCCTGTTTTGTTATTGCAAGTGATAGAGTGCTGCTCTGGTGTTATCATTGGTGTTTTGGTTTTTTTTTGAAAACCATGTCAAAAAAATCTCAGATATTTGCACATGCCAGGTGGTGGTCAGTTAGCATTTTCTTTCCAGTTTCCTTTCTGTCTGTGAAAAAAGATAAAATTGGTGGTCATAGCATTCATTGAATTTATTGATTTTATTAGATCTGTTTGTTTAGCTTTTGTCTTTAACCTGTTGCATACAGATGTACCTGAATTCTGTGCTTTAATTTCTTTTGAAATGTGTTCTTTTCATAATGGAAAAATAATTAAGGGAAAATACAGAATCTAAAATATATATGAAAAAGGTTATTCTGCATTCTTGGATGCCTTAGGTCAAAGCTATTGCTTCTCATTTTCACACTCAGAGATAAGATGAGGTCTGTACAGCACTCCTCACCTTTCCCTCACAGGTTACACACACGGAAGCTTAGCATGCCAGGAGAAACAAGCTGGGGCAACGCTCTTCTCCTTTCTCCCCTCCCCGCAGGCCAGAGGATTGGAGTGCAGACAAGCTGCAATATTTCCCCACCACCTCCTGTAAATGAACTGAAATAGGGAGGTAGTGGGAGCTGAGAGCAATAGGAAATAGCTACTGCTGCTGTTCATAGCCTGAGAGCAAAGTGATTATTCTTCCTGCAGCAATGAGGAGGTTGCAAAGTGACTTTTGACTCTCAAAGACTGCCCAGATCTCCCTGGTGCTCCCAGGGATGGTAGCACAGCTCAGGCTGGCTGACCTCCAGTCCAGTTCTGGTTTGTTTTTCCTTCCCTTAGCTAAATGCCCAGCTCACCATGATTCCTAGAATATAGGTCCATACACATATATGTGTTTTTTTAAATATCACTTTAATGCTTTTTTGTGATGTTCTTCAGTATTGCTATCTTTTTATATTTTTAGTGATGTTACCATTTAAAAAAACACACAACTGTAAACTCTGCAGTTCATAATACTGTAAAATTATTTGTGTTATAATCGTATAAATACATCGAGTGGTTCTAGTGAACTCATAAACTGCCTGAACATCATCCTACTGGTTCGTTGTGGCATTACTGGTACCTCTTAAAGTACAGTGTTTATAGCTTTATATTTGTAACTTCAGTGCACTCTCCTTCAATCCCTGTTCAAGATAATTACGGATTCACTCTAACAACTGTAGTCGAGGACATAATTAGTTCTGCTAGAAATCCTATGTGGAACATCTTTCCATACTGAGCTTCCTCAAAACATTTCTGCTGAAATTTTACATGCAGTCTATAGGATAGACAATATTTATTTTGAAGTTGCAGAAGGTATTGTGATTGTCAAAATGAATTCTTAAGTTCTGATGATTTTTCATTAGAAAAATGTGGTATTTCATACATAATTTTGTTAACAGGCTCTTGGTAAAATACAGAAAACTCTGTTGATTAGCAAATTTTGGAGATATCTGCTATGGATATTTTAACATATTAAAAGCCGTTAGTAATTTGTTTTCTCTTCAGGAAAGAGATGTGTCTTTAGTTCAAAAAGGCCATTTTTATAAATCAGTTGATGAGGATTGATTTTTAGCCCGATGTCCCTAACTTATTCTGAGACTTGCACCAGCCCATCCGTCTTCTGTCAGTTTCTTTAATAACTTTTTAAGCTGTTGGCCAGTTTTAGTCAAAACTGACACCCCCTGGTAGTGACTGAGATAATTTAAGTTCCTACATGTTTCCTGAAAGAGGTGGATGAGGAGAGAAAAAATATCATTGGGGAATAGGCAGGCAAAATTCAACCCTCATGCATTCTTCTCCCTTACAACCAGCCAGTGTATTGTTCCAGGCTCACCACCCAGCACAGCTGGTTTTTCTTGCCTGATGGGAGTATCTTGAAGGACATGTTGGGGAGCTGCTGTTACTGCATTGGGAGATGTAGCGAATGAGGCAAGAATCCATAAGAAACCATGCTTCAGTTGGTGCAGTGCTCATGTATCAACGTTTTTGGGTCCCAAATTAACTGTTTGTTGCAAGTTGTCAGGACAGGTCATTTTAAAAGAAGTTTAAAATTTTTAAGGATATGGAGAACATACCCAGATATCTATATTTTTCTTTAGGAAAGAGATTGTTTGGAAGAGATTTGTACCCCTGAGATTGAAAGCACTGGCATTTCTTATTCAGTCAGTGAACAGGAAGAAGCTTCTCGTTATATAGAGAGATTATTCCACAAATGCTTTCTTTGCATGTCTTCTGTTTTCTTTAGATTATTTGCTGATGAACTGTGACATAATGCATAGATTTAGATAGGAGTATTTACATGAGGAAAAGAAGCAAAGTTTGAACAAGTACTAAGTTCTTTTTACATGTTTTTAGTGATACTGAGCATCCACAAATTCTCATCTCACACGGGGTCCAGTGGCTCTGTACCTGTTTGGAATTCAGCCTCTTCATTTGGGTGAATAAATGTGACTTTCATCACATTTTAATATGAATTTTAATTACTCAGCCTTTAAGATTTTGATCAGCACTAATAAATTATCGCACAGTCATTTTATACAGTATTTAGCTGATTGATTTTTTTTGTATGCTAAAATGTGGTCATTTTGAGGAGCAACAAAAATACTTTCAAAGATAAAAAAGTTTGTACCAGATTCGTTCAAGTCTGTGTCAGACCAGAGGGGGAAGACCTAAATCTGCAAGGGCTACTATCCATTCTGTTTAAAAAAATGCAGCAACACCAAGTCGGGTGATCAGCCCAATCAAGGCCAGTGAGCACAGCTTTTGGGACCTGCTGTGTGTTGCCTGGTGGTGGTGCAAGAGGTGAGAGATGAGTATACAGTTTCGGGTGACTCAGTGCTCTAGGTTGTAGAACTGTATTCTAAAAGGCAAATGGAGCATTTTTTTGTTCTAGCTGAGTTCTTGTCCACACACATCTATTCCCAGCTTCCTTCTTTATATTTGGGTTCCTTTTCCCTCAGAACAGTACAACATGATGTCAGGAGAATCTTTATTTTCTTTTCCTCCTCTGAAGTACCCATTTTTAGTTTCAGTTTGCCAGCAGCGTGGCAGGAGTACTGTAAGAGAAAGGATAACAACTAAGCCCCTCTCCATCTAAGAATCTGCTCTGTAGTTCAGTTGAGAGTCAGCTCTCACGGGCTGAATAGGTCTATTGTCATGGAGCTGATGCTATAAAACAAAGACAGTGGTTAAAATCCTGGCCCCGTTGATGTTAATTGTATCACCTCCATGTCCTTGTTGAAACCACAATTCTCCATCTGTCATGAAGTACCTGCCTCATAAGAGAGCAATGGAAAGCCAGGGAGTTGGCAACACCTTTCACAAGACTGTATTCTAAACAGTGAAAAAGTTAAACTAGGCAAGTACATTGTGGGATCAAGTACCCAGATACTTCTAGTTTCCACTCAGCTTTGCAGACAGGATCCTGATCCCCTAAATCGTGCCAAAAAGAAATCTAAGTCCAAAACCAGCAGCTCCTTTAGGAGTTTCTGTTTTTCACTTCCGTCTCTTGAGTGTGCAAGTTCTTGCACAATGAAATGAAATCACTGAGGCGTGCTCAGAAGTCTTTGTCCTGGGGAGATGGGGGGGTCTGCCTCAAGAATTTCGGTACACGTTTTAGGTGAACAAGTTCCTGTTCCTGTATTCTTGGGTATGTGTTAGAGGCCTGAAAATTACAGAAGTCAGGATTCATTTAATTAATTATGACAATGCTGCCTGCAGCCTGATTCTAGTTATTGTTTAGGATTCTCAGCTGAGAGGGCATGGAACATGAGCTTGGGAGCCTGTTGTTTGCATTTTGTAGGAAAGCTATATGAAGGAACATGACTGAAAACAGAAGAACAATTCTGAAAACAGGGATTAGATCTGCTTTTGGCTCCTGACAGTTCCTTGCTGTCCCTTGCCGGCCAGAAACTCACGAGTTCTAATTCCTAGAGTAGTGCCTTAATTTCTAGAAAGTTAGGGACATCAGTGTTTCCTTTTCCTGAGCAGATGGGAGCTCCTGATGTTTCATATTGGCTACCTAAACTTTCTTTAGAAATAGAAGACATCTACATTAAGCAGATCTTGAGACCTACCTTAGTTCTTTCTTATTTCCATTAACTGTTTTGGGAATTTGAATGGTTATGGAGAACAGACTAGGTTGCCTCCTAGTACTGCCATGCCCAACAGTGCACCTAAACAAGACCGAAGCTTATTTCTACCGTTTTATTGATACTGGTTTGGTAGACTTTACTATCTCCCAAACCTATCACTACTCTTTTGCCTACTTTCTGATTGTCATGTCCTTTTCAATGCTTAGGTTGTTTTCTTTCTGAGGCCAAGACTGATTTTTCTGTTGCTCCTCCATGCAGTGAATGGCGTAACAGCATTCTGTCGTCCTGTCCTGTAAAGTCGTGATGCTGTGCAGTGGGAACCTACCAGCTTTCTTGGAGCCAGTTTTTGCATTGTGAACATAGGATTGCATTTTGCCATAGGAGCATAGGAAAGCCTGTATCCGTATGGTGAAACACTGCTGTTGCCAGTACTGTATAATGGCTGAAATCTCAAAGAAGCTGAAACAGCTGGGAGCCTGCATTCAGTTGAAATGCAATGTAAGTGCCTAATTCCCATAGTCTCCTTAGAAAATCTCATATCTGATTTCTAGGACTAGTAGTCCAATACATTTCATAAGAACTAAATTCATATAAATAGAATTTTTCAAATATGTGTGCAGTCTTGAGTATCATCAGGACCAGACTTTGCTGTTTTAGTCTGTTTTTATTTTTAAACCTGACCTTCAAATATGTGCCTCTCTAAATGCATTTTTGGGTGCATTTTTTGTCTTGTTTTGTTTTTTGAGATCGTGTCATTATTATATAGCTGAAGAAAGGATAGTACTGAAAGCAATGCATCTTGGAATACAAGAGGAACTATTTAGACTCTTTTCTTTAAAGCACAGCTTCTTGATCGATAACCATACAGTATTTAGAAAGAAAGGATATCAGGATATTATAGGCTGTATTCTTCTGCTGTTCTGTAAACTCTTAGAAATAGCCCTGGAACATACGGAGTACTTCCAGCAAGAAAAGAAATCTGTATGCATCCGGTAACAAAAAGGAAATAAATCCATATACATAGTTTTCTTCCTAAATTTCTATTATTTACTTAATTTGTGTTTACTTTTTGGAACATACTTGGATTATTTGTAATAGTTACACAGTAAACTCTTGTGGCCTTTAAAGAGGTATGCAGATTAATGACTTCTCAAAGAATTGTTTTACAAGAGTACTGTGGTATTTTTAGCATGAATGCTTTCTTAAAATAGTCACTAAGGGCATGTTATTCACATAGGCATCTTTTGTACAAAACCTATGTATCTTTTATTATCTGTGCATTCTGACTTGATTCAGTAATGTACCTTTGTATACGTACATATAACATGAAGCCTGTGAATAGGTTCAGTTGTTCTATGGCTGGTTGTGTTCCCTAGAATAGTGTACTGAATTAGCCCTTTAAGGACTGTATCACTATGATTCAAAACAGATTCAAAGGAATAGTTTGGTTTTATAAAAAAGGTGAGGAGTGCAGGGGTTTTTTTGGTGGTGGTTTTTGTTTTTAGTTTAAGAGTGGAATATATGTTTTCTTTAGCTGTAAAAGCACAATCAAGGCAACATGATAAGTGAGTCAGTGTTGTAAAAGTAAAACTAATTTTGCCTTCACTCACATGAGCTATAGAAGGAGGAAGCTTTATTGTCCCTGGGAAGGTGATAAGGCAGAGTAATTGTATATTATACTGTCCTGGAACATCTGCCTGAAGACTGTTGGAGCAATTCATCTATCATGGACGATACAGCATGTTTTGTCTTTCTGCTTTAACCCATCCCCACTGCTGGCCTGCACGAAGGTTTTGATAGGGACTGTGCCTGGGCTGGGGCTCACATTAATCAGTCCCCTTGTTCAACACTCCAGCTGACATAATTACAACCTGCGCACAGCAGTTATTCAAGTCGAGTCCTTGTCACTCGTGGTGCGAAACTACACAGCTCAGATCCCGAAGGAGATTGCCTTATCACACAGAACAAGGGCTCACAGGAGTTGAAGAGAATAGAAATGGGAAAATGTCTTCCGGGAGTACTATATATTCCTTTAAAATAAGACATTTGAGAGACTTACAAGGGACAAAGAGAAGCATTGTGCAAGGTCTGAAATGAACAGGTTATTATTTTTAAAAGGATTACATAGGCCATTTTTGTGAAATGGACACAGATTATTAAATAAATTCAGTGGTCTCTCTCTCTTATCATTCAGTGACTCTGCCCTATTAGTTTTCTTCAGAAGTGATAAAATAGTTTTTGACTTGTATAAGCTTTAAGTATCTCTCAGTAGAAATCATCAGAACACAACTAATAAAAGTGCACATATTATACCAGTAAAATTGGCACACACGTCAGGGAAGATCAGCAAGGATCAGAGTTAAGGGTGAAGGAAGAAGCATGCAAAAGGGCTTTCAAAGATGTGCAAGTTCATTAGTTTCTTCTGTAGTATGATACAGGAATGTGAAAGATGAAGCCAAAGACAAGTTTCATATTTTACCATTTTTTAGCCTCTTTTCATGTTAACCCTCTGTGGGGATAAAGGCAAGTCCATAACACCATCTATACTAAATAAAAGTTTATTTTCATGTAATATCATTGGCTTTATTTTTATGCGTTTGTTGTTTTTTTTTCTTTAAGACAGAACCTTTGCATACATGATTATAGAATAATTTATTTGGCATTGGTCTAAAATTCTTCAATGTGATGGAATTTCAGTGGCATTCAGAAGGCTTTTCCTTGGTGTTTAGAATTTTTTTTTTTCTTCTTGGGTACTAGATCAGCTTTTTGCAGAAATATCCATCAGGCAATTCCTATTCTTCTCAGTCAATAGATTCACAGTGTTGCCATAATTTCTCATCTAGTTAAAATACTGTGTCTAATATTTAGACATAGTTGTGTATAGTTGAAAGAACAATAATAATTTATCTGTTCTGGGTGGTCCAGTTTTAAGCTAATACTTTTACAAGAACTTATTTGGGACTTTGAATACGCTGAAGTAGAAGTGCTAGAAACTATCTTATACATTTTACTCTGCATATATGCACTAGGTATGCTAGGTAAGTCAAATACATAGGTCAGTGCTTTCATTCAACAGTGTTCCATTTCGGCATCTCTTGGTGAAGTATACAGCACATTGAACTTGATGTGTAGGTCTACTGTGAAAACCTAGTTACATGAAAACTGCAATTTCTTACTGAGCAGTGGGGTGTCCTTGTAGGCAAATATACTCTTGTAGGAACAAAAATTAAGTTTTTCTTTCTCCCTACTCTTAAAACCAGTTTTCCTAGGATGAATGATGACTGTGAAGTAAGCTCAAAGTACAGAGCCAAATGCTGCATTTACTTATATTTGTGCAGACAATGGCATTAGGAGGACATAATCTGAAGAGAATGATGTTTCTCTGATATATACTTTCAAGGCAGATTTTAGATCGGATAATCAATCATACCTCCAACTAAAGAACCAAATTTGACTTTCAGAATGTTAGATGGTTTTGCAGTATTGACAACCGGGAAGAGTATATTTTAATTTGCAGACTGCACAAATTTCCATGACATCATGGAAACACAATAAATGTCTGACCTCACAATGACATTTTTCAGACTTAAGCTGTACTTCTTGTAGACTTTGAGCCCAGAAAAAGCCTTAAGCTCAGCTGGTCTGACCTTCTACATAAAACAAACTGCATAGTTTTTTTCCAGTTTGCTCTGTACGAAGCCTCTTGTGTTTGACTAAATTTTATTTTCTGGAAAGACATTCAGGTTTGATCTGAAAACATCCAAAGTTGGAGAACGCAGTACTCTTGTGTGAAAGGTTAATTGCTGTAAGTGCTGAAGAAATTGTGCTTTATTTCTCCTTTGAATTTCACTGTAATTTGTAGTCATTGGTTTTGGTTTTGTTACAGATTTTCTCTAAGTAAAGGTGTCCCTTAATCACACATTTATTCCTTGGTAAGTTACTCTAGCCCCAAGCTCAAATGTAATAGGAAAACCAGAATTTTTAAAATTTAAATGTTTTTTCTCCCTTACCTTCTATTTCTATTTATAGTAATTTTTTGACTGTTTGTTTCCTTTTTAAGATGTAGGCAGTAATATAGGAAGTAGATATTCCAGAACTAGTTTCTCCAGTCTCTTAAAAAGAACATTACATCCTTACATTTGCTTGCTACTTCCTTGCTTATACACCGAAAGCTGACATGGGACCTTTATGCTTATAACATCACACTGGAAGCTCACATTAAACCGCTGGTCCACTAATCCCTAAATCATTTTCGATGTCACAGCTTTTTCACAGCATTGTGGCATTCTGTGAGTTACTTGCAGGCGCTGTGCAAAGGTGTGAAGCCGAACGTGCAGCTGTGTGTGTACACGTTTTGATTGAACAGGCCCAGCTTGTGAAACAGTTCTGCTCGCTCTGTATGACTGCAGTGCCATCATTATTAATCATGCTACCAATTACAGTGTCATCTGCAAATTTTATTAGCAGGGATTTTATATATACTTTTGGCATGCATAACAAAAGTGAATCTTTCAGACAATTAATGCTTATTCCATTGATAAATTGGAACACTTGAAATGAGAAAGAAAATTACCATCTCTATTTGCATGGGGGGTTGGGACTGGGACAGGGCAAGAAGAGGCAACGTATTAGCATTCAAAAAAACCCGTACTTTGAGCAGAGATCGTACAGACCGCAGTGCCCTGGGTATGAATCCATGCTGCAAAGCAACAGGATCTGCCCTCTGGGGAGCTGTGTTGTCACTAAAATGGCTGAAGGAACTGACACAAAGGCCAGTTGGAAGAAGTGCCATCTGCGTCGGAGATTGACAGGCAGCCTTTAGGGTCTGGCACTGTCATTTCCAACTCCAGCAACATTAGGAGTCCAGTTTTGTCATGTGCAGCCTATAGACTCTACACCCTTTCTTAGGCTCGATCTGCACTTTTAAATTTGTGAAAATACTTTATGGGTTCCTGAAGATATACAAACAGACTCTACAGAATTGTTCAGTTACTTTATGTGGTCATTAAAAGAAGTACAATAGGGGGAAAAATTGATGTTGAAAGGAAGAGTGTGTCTTCAATTAAATTAATCCCAGCTTTTTAAAAAAATGGATGCTTTCCATGGCCTCATTTCAGCAAGGTATTTGATCATGTACATAAATTTAAACTTGTGAGTCATTCTTTTGAAGTCAATGGGGTTGCTTGTACTTAAGGTACACAAGTGCGTAAGTGCCTTGCTAAATCAGGGCCTGTGATACTTAAAGCCCAGTCTCCATCCTTACACCGCTGCAGAGATGCTGTTTCTCAGACCAACTTCTCTTTTATGCCATCTGCTCCAGCAAGAAAGGAAAGGGGGAGGGAGGAAGCCCATGAACAATGGAGTGATTATTCTCAGTTACTGGGAAATAGATGAACTCCACCTGCTATTTCTGCCACTTAAACCTTGGCTGACAAGGTGCAGCAGTGCACTGTGCACAGCAGACCTGCATCCCTCACGCGCTGCGGGCAGGCAGATCCAGAGGGCCCTCGAGCCAGTCCATGACAGAACCCGCTCTGCCTGCAGCAAGGCAGAAGCCAGGAGTCCTAGCAAATGCTATGGCGAGTTTTCAGTAGCAGATCAGTCCTGTGGAAAAAAATTGCTTTTTTTGTTTTTGCTTTTCTTTTTTTCTCACTCTAGTGAGTTAGAAGGAGACACTGTGGCTCACTTCAAAGAGCTACTCAGGCAGACTCAGCAGCTGAGCAGCTCAGCTCTGCGCGGCACCTCCGGGAGCAATGGGGACCACAGCCCGGGTTGAGATCTGAGGCACATCCCCTGCCTTTCTGCACTCTTTCCACCTGCTCCTCCCAAGTCTAGTAGTTTGGACATAATTTGCAGGTTTCTCTCTAAAAGGTTCCTCTTTATTTCTTTCTCTTCCTTTAGAAAGCAGAATTCATGAAAGCATTTAAGGCAGGAAGCCTTTATTTCCTTGGAATCCGAGATCATTTTTTTCTGCAAAAATCAGGTTTTCTTTATGTTGTGAAGTGTTGTGAACTAAGCCTCTTTTTTTTTTTTTTTTTTTTTTTTTTAAGCTAAAAATTTTTGGGGGAATTTTATTTCCCCCCCGGGTTTTTACTTTTTTTTTTGTTTCTCCATGCAGGGTTTTA
>Ga0181612_129077_pt1 | contig 15104 bp, 6 predicted proteins | sample HoacroProtozoa21_FD_119630 | JGI IMG/M metagenome (GOLD analysis project Ga0181612, IMG submission 119630) | Hoatzin crop microbial communities from Cojedes, Venezuel. Combined Assembly of Gp0051906, Gp0051904, Gp0051908 | reverse complement strand
TGTAGGTGACCCTGCTTCAGCAGGAGGGTTGAACTAGATGATCCCCAGAGGTCCTTTCCAATCCCTAACATTCTGTGATTCTGTGATCATACTGAGACTATTCATGCATAGAGCTCTCGTAGCCCAGGAATATTCCAGTGTATTCCAGTGTTCAGACTATAGATTAGGGTGGTGTAGACCCACACTTAAGCCCTTCATCAGAATTGAGATTACTGAAAAAAATGCATTATGTGTGAAAGCCAAAGATGTGTGATGGAATTCTGCACCATAATTTGTGCTTCCAGTTCTGTTAATGAAATTTAACTGATGATCATTTTACATAAATGCTGTTGCTGTCTCTCTTTGGATGATACGAATCCAAAGTCACTCCTTTCGGGGGGACTGGAAGAATACTATTTTGTTCATATTGTCTTTAGGGAATATCTGGAGTAAAGTTTTACTGTCTTAGAAAAAGCCTCTGTTACATCAATGAAGACAATGGATTTTAAAATTCAGTCCATGAACTGTTTTTCAGCTGACTTCCAGCCTATGTACCAAGCACGCTCTTGGAGCTGGACATTTAGCAACTTGTAAAAATTTCAGCAGATTTTTAGGAGAAGGTAACTTCTTAGGCATTTTGGAATCTAGAATTCGTGTGATGAGGTTTCTTACTCACATATTTCTAAAAGAAATTATAAAACTAGCTTTTATTTCTTCCACTTAAATATTACAGTCTGGGGTGGGGTAGTTGCTTCTGGGTGGTTAATTCTAATGAATCTTGAACTAAATTTAAAATTGGAGCTACAGAAAATATGGGCAAGACAATGGATAACACTGGTCAGGAAGATAGGAATTGTCAATTGGGCTGTGCAAATGTTCACAAAACAGGAAACAGCCATAATACTCTGGTAGGATATTGTAACAGTCTTGAAACGCCGCCCAGGTTTGCTTTTAATCAATAACCGGACAAATTCAGCACATCTTTTAAATAAAAGAAAACTGGTCAACATTTGCAAAAGTGCTAGTCACTGTGGGTTTGAGTGTAAGACACTCTCTAAAGTTTTGTAAAGAAAAAAACAGGAAGCAAAGCAACTGAAGGATAAAGTTCAAGGAGTCTAAACTGTGGCAGATCAAAACAAGCAAATGTCTGTATAAACCCCCACAATATGAAACTGCTTTGTTTTTAATGGTTTCATTCCTAACAGATGTTTGAGATAGGCTGACCTTTTGCCAGAATTGTCATTATCACCTCTTGCAGTATCCCCCTAATACTAGGAATTTGTTGTCAATTTCTTTTGCATACATTTCAAATTATATTTTAGATGCTGCAATACCAGATTTCGTTAGTCTGTTTCCATTTTTCCATTATGAGTGAGCACATGGAAATGCTGTCAACAAGTATATGGTGAGTTTGGGATGGAGATTTCTCATGGTCTTTTTGGATGATATAAAATTCAATGTTCTGTGGTAGTATAAAAAGTCCCAGGTTAAACATTTCAAAAAGCAAAACTTAACTGGGGAAAAGGATATTTTTTTCTCATTTTTCTTTAGGACAGGAGATAGGAATGGCATGGGTTCTATTTTGGTATAATTTCCAGCTCATCAAGTACAGAAAAACTGTAAGATAGAAGACCAACAAAACTGGTGCTTTTTACTAATGTTTTTAGCTGTTGTTGGATTAAAATGTAAGGCCTGAATTTCATTATAATATAGGTTTTTATTAAGATTTCTCAGTAAACTAAGGCTTATGGTGGAACTGGTTTAAAGAAGCACCTGAATGGCTGGTGCCTGCTTTTCTGACTGTTTTGAAAATGTATTGTTTAAAAAAGTAGTAGCCTTAATGTGGCAAAAACATCTGCCCCCCCCCCCCAAAAAAAAAAAAAAAGAAAAAACATAATTTTACCTTTCAAGGAAGCATTTCATAAAGTCTAGAATGATTCAGGTTATGCTTTTTAAAAATTGAGATACTGTTTGCACAATGTCAGGAGATGTTACTCTGTAGATGCTAGAGACAAAGGCCAAATTCTTTCTTCTCTCTTGTTTGGCATTGCCACCTATTTAATTTTGAAGAAAATGAGCAAATGAGTGTAACGCAGTTAGGCTATGAAGGGCTTGTACTCTAGAAATTCCAAAACCCAACTGGATGCAGGCCTGGACAACCTGCTTTAGCTGATCCTGCTTGAACAAGGAGGTTGAACTAGATGATCTCAAGAGGTCCCTTCCAACATAAATGATTCTGTGATTTTGAATTTTCTTGAAGTTAAACTCTTAAGTTTACTTTTATGTTTTTCATGTTCCTTTGATGTGTCAGCACACATTTAAAAACTGCCTGCAATCATGAAAAGGAAGCATTAACAACATGTTAAGAGAAACGAAAGCTAACAAGTTTTCAAATTAATGTGTTATGTTACAAAGAGAGAAGCATAAAAGATGAATTGGCTCCCTCATCTTGATGTTAATGTACAACCCAACCGGAGGAGGGAATGGAGTATTACAAGTGCTATACCAGTAAACTCTACTGGCTCGTGTGTCATAAATCTTCTTTTATAGATCTTAAGGTACTTGTAGCAATAGTTCTTTCAAAGGCATGTAATATATACTGAAAACATTAGTCATCATAAGAGAGCACACTAATACTTAACACTAAGTAACTCATCCCTAATGCTGAGGGTCTATGAGAAAAGTTTTGATTGTTTTGTTACAGATCTTGAGAACCGAGTTTGAATTTTCACTTCTACAGTAAAACCCCAAAGTACTAATCTAGCTGAAAATCTTTCAGTGAGGCAAATGTTTCTTGCACATTTCCTGTTTCACCTGGAAGCAGTGTGAGCAAAAGATGCTGGATTCTGTTAGTGAAGATCTGGCTCTTCTGTTCCTGTGGGCAGTTAGTCCACCCAAAACATAATTACTTTTGAGCAAGATGTCTGTCACTCTTGATCTTCCCCACCTGGGCAACTTTTGAATTATGCGAGTCACAAAGTAAATTTTATTCTTAGTTCAGTTCAAATCTGAAAACCAAAGCATTTTGTGTGAAAGGTTAGTAGGTGAATGGATCCCAAGTTCTTTGAGATATATTCAGCTGTAGAACTACCCTCAAATATGAACAGAAACTGCAGAAAGTAATCGGAGCCAACTGTAAGGAAGGAACAAAAAGCTTGAAAAGCTGGGAGAACATAGAATGGAAGAAAACTGACATTGAAACTACCTCAAGTCTTTCATCTATGAAACTAAAATTTTATTCCACCTGTTTTATTAGGCATTTAAATTCATGCTAAGTATTAAGGACTGTAGATTTAAGCTAGAAGCAGCTGGTAAGCTAGAAGCACGCTTCATGTATTTCCAAAGTCGTGAATTTCAGCATTCTGGACAGGGAATTGATTCCTACCCTATGGCTGGATGCTGGGAGGATGCTGAAGTAGTGGGTTCAGGCTCTCTTGCATAGAAGGATAACTGTATTTGTCTTGTGATGCTACTGAGGGAGACAGGAGTCCAGTCATTGCTTCCCCGACACAAAGAGGAAAAATTCCTTAAGTCTTAATAAATTATTTCAGCTTCTTCTCAGGACTGCCTACATCTTTGTGTACTTGCTGGTATAGGCTGTGCTAACTGTCTGGTAGAAGTAAGGTGGCTAGGACTAGCTAGATGAGTATGGAAAATTCTCTTCCAATTCTGAAAATTATCAAATGAGTGTAGGAATAGCAGAGGATCCGTGGTAAAACAGATCATAAAATGCTTTCAGTCTGAAAATGCAGGGGTCCAAAATATTTCCTTCTACTTCTGGCTAGAAGAAAAATTAATCTTGAAATTAAATCTCCCATGGCAGAATTATAGTGCTCTCTATTTCCTCAGCATGTTTTATCCTGAGGAGGCAGCTTTTATTTCTCTGTCATAGAACTGGAATCTGATGTCATCGACTTCAGTTGGGTATTCATCATACAACTCATTGTACAGCAATAGAATTCATTATACAACAAGCTAGTTCTACATCAAACGGGACTGTGGAGCAGATCACCTCCTGAGGTCTCTTCCAACTAAATTCATTCTGTGACTCTATTTTCACCATCTGTTTCTCCAACTGTCTAGACAAGGTACTGAGCTCTCTGGAAAGTACCAGCCTTCAACCTCCTTTCATGGCCTTTCTAAGAGCCAGAAGAAAAATACATCTTGTCACACTGTTATCTAAACAAATAACTAAAAACGTTTTGTGTTTCTTCTTATATCCTGGTGTATTTTACTGGTGCCCATGCCTCCCTTGAATTAGGAAACTGCCTTGAACGTTGAGTTTCTCTGAGCAGGAATGGACTTTCCCTGGCTGTTTCTTAACTCGTTGCTGACGTCGCCAGATGCATAACAACCCTTGTTAGATGGGCTGAGAGAAAGGAAGCCTAGTTTCCATATAAAGGAGGTTTGATAAGAAAAAAATGGTGCTTGGGGTAAAGACTGTGAAAGAGATGTGATTTTCACATCGAAGAGAAAATTGTGATCTAACTCAATAGCTGAAAATGCTTCATGGCATGAAAGTGGTTCTTTGGTATGCTGATGATGGAAGGGAAGAGGAGGTGGAAGGGAGGAAAGCACGAATGATGTGGAGTATGAACTTTAAAGAGTGATTCAGGAAGTCTGTGTCTGCTCTTTGATAGATTTTTGGCTGTAACTGACAGCCAAAAGAAAAGGGAAAAAAAAAGAAAAAAGGAAAAAAAAAAACCAAACCCAAAGACCAAAAAGGGAAAATGAAAATGAGGTATTTTAGTTGGTTTCTTCTTTTAATAGGGCTGAAATCAGTAGGAGTTATTCTGTTAATTTCTGTGAGAGTAGGACTATGTCCTAAAGGACTCCTTTAAGCACATTTTAAAACATTTGCGTTGAATGGTAAAAACAAGTTATAAAACTCTACAAATAGTAACTGTCGACTCAGAAGAAGGAATATATCCCAGCGAGACATCTCATACCATGTGTGAAGCTGCCTATTTCTGGCAATTCTGTCATCACACCCAGACAAATGGTGGTAATAGCCAAATGTAAGAATAATGACTAATACAAAATCTAAAGTGAGCATCCTCTAGTTTTTCCATATGGCTATGAACAGGATTAGATTCCTTCCAGAAATCTCCAAACTACATTAAATTTTCCTTGAGCTATAGCAACATACAAAATGTTGAGTTGTATTTTACAATAAAAACTGAATAACTGAAATGTTATGTAAAGACTCACATTTCTTCCCTTTTTTTTTTTTTTACTATAATCCAGGTAATCTATCCAGTTGAAATGAATAAGAATAATGCAAATCTTCGATTGAAACTTCATCTAAAATATATGCATTCAAGATACATGATTTTTAAAAATTGTGCTCCTGTAGGATTACATGATAAAATAACAAAACACAACCTTGGTGGCTGTATAAAATTTAAGCCAACTGCACAAGAGAGATGGACAGTGTGAAAGGTCCTTAATTTTTAAAAGGGTTACTTTTTTATTCTTAAACTCATTTCTCATATACTCCTAGAAAGCACATGTGATCTGTGAAGTCCCACAGAAGTGGCTGGAGGCTGGGAAGATAGTAGAAAGAATATGTCTGTTGCTTTCTTTGTGTATGTATACATTTTATTATGAACTGTTTGTGGCCACAGTCATCACACAAATCTTTGGTCAGACTCAGTACATTCATCTTTACATTCTACACCAGGCTTGTCAAGGCTAGGTAGGTCTGAAGAACATGGCTAAGGAAGAAGGAACTTACACAGTTACGTCCGGTTTCTTATCTTTGAATAAATGAAGGGCTTTTAAGTACTAATCTATTGATATGAAAGAAATGTATAGCACTGAATAGTTTTACCAGAGTGGTAATTTCATTCTGTGAAGCTTTTTTAAAGGCTGTAGAGTTATGCCAAGAGTAGATGTTTAATATTAATTCTTTTTAATTCTAAGCTTACATGTTGGTAATTTTGAAAGATGAAATGTTTAAGTAACATGCTGTCAAATAGCTATAGTAAATCATAAGATTTGGCAGCAGAAAACGTTAAATCGGCATTTATTTTTGAATGGCTCAGAGGTGTTTTATTGTAAGAGAGTGTCACACAAATAAAAGGAAAGGTCAGAGGGAGATCTTTTCTTTTAATAGCTAAAGAAGAATAAATATCGTAGTAAATCTTAATAGACTTATGGAATTCTCTGATGCTTATAAAGTTAAACCGTTCTAGGAGAGCCCTAAGGATATAGCATTTTCACTGCTTCCAATAGCATTCCTTACAGCTGCTAATCACACAGGTTGCATGTTATTTGGATCATATGAAATTATTCCAATAATGTTTATTACAGACTTCTCGAAATGGGATGTAGTAGGATGTGGGCTAGCTTGGTGGTGGAGAGACAGGACTCTCTCCCAACTCTTATGCCCTGGCTATTTTACATAAACTAAGACCTGCCTTACTGTCTTGGCCACAGCACTAATGTGCTATTTTTGCTAATGTTGGACTAGTAGAGCACAAGATTAGCAGAAGTAGCTATAGAAAAAAATTGCCATGTAGATCTGTCCCACCTGCACATCAGTCAGAAGAACGAAGTGGTCAGCCAGGAGGTAAGAGCTCTGCGTACTGCTATTCTTGCTCACTGAGAAACAATGTTCTTGGGGCCTGTGTACCCAAGACCTTAGTTCTTACGACCTCAATTCCGCACTTTATCCTGAAGACACTTAGGCTTGCAGCTACTTGTTCCTTTGTGACCTTGCTTGCTTCTGGTTTGCACTGAAGTGAAGTAACCCCTCCATCATCAGTGAAATGGTTCATAATGTGCAAAAACACTTGCCTGCCTTAAGCAGTAAGAAACACATACTTTGGTTCTCATTGTGTTCGTCAATAGTCTAATTCTAAATCAAAATTGAATAATTATTTTATTCAAGTTGATATGGTTACGTATCTGTCATTCTACTTGGGAAATTCACTCTGTCATGCATAGAAGCTTAAATAATACATACATCCCCCCACCCCCCACCTCAGTTGAGGATGCACTGTGCTGTTAGGCGTTGCTGGGCTACCTCTCATGTTGGCCTATAAAAAGACCTAAAAGTTATTATATAATTAGAAGGGCTATAAAGACTTTCAGGGAAGAATGTAATCTGTTCAGTACATGATGCTGTATCTCTTTATTCAGTTATCTTACACAAAGCAGTTTGAAATGTGTCTTCATTTTTGTGTACTATGGAAATTTCCTTAGATAAAGAATCAAAAGTGGTACAAATTCACTGATGTAAGTGCAGTAACAAGACTTGCCTGTACTAACTGCTTGCTCCCATTTACTTGTATCAAAAAGCTTTTATGAACCTGTGATTGCAAATGGGATAGTCAAATTAGCCTGGTTTAAAAGACACAAAGGAGTAGTAGTGGTCACTGTCTGGACTTCCCCAAGAAGTAAAGTGAACTGAGGAACAAAAGGCAAGTTAGTATTTACAAAGGGATGTGAAAATAGCTGTTCCCGATGTGGTCTGATGCAGATGCATAGGTAGCTTTCTCTTTTCTTGACCCAGTGAGATGCTAAGTTTCATCAGTGTCTATTCACAGACTTTTCTAGATGAAGACCTAAATGTTTCGCAAAGTTTCAGAGATTTTAATTTCAAATTTTCACTTGCACGATTTATTAGGGATTTAAGAAAGTAATTTAAAACTGTTTCTCAAGATATGTTTTCCAATTTATTTAATATTTGTAAAAGTATCTAGAGACAAGGACGTTCAACGGAATATAAAGATTAAGGCTCTTTTTGTAGTGGGAGGCCACAAGGGCTGGCTAAAGGAAGCTCAGTACTTCAGCTGCATCAATGAGGTGGGGAAATATTCATCCTTATTTTACTGATAAAAATGAAAAAATAGAGGTGACATATTCTCCTAAGTTGGTGGAAATTCTGAAAGACAGTAGTAAAGCTAACATGATACAGACACTTGAGCTTAGCTGGAAGATGAACAGCTTTGGTCCAAATGCTGTTTAGTTCTGTTACTGCTTCACCTGATTTGCTGGGTTTGCTGTGTTTTGGCATAGCACTCACAACATGGCTCCACATCTTCTGCAATTAACCTGATACTGTGCTGCACTGTTTGAATTAACTAGGCTGGATCTCTGTAAGTCTTTGGAATGATCTCTAGTTCACAGTTCGGAAATTACCTGCTTGCAAAACAGTTCATCTGACCAAGCTGGAAAATGAACCACTTGCCTAGTCTTTACTACTGCTGTTTAGATTAAATAAGGTGTAGTGGAATATGGTAGATTCCATAGCAACAAAGCAAATGATTGTACAGTAAGTCATCCACTGCACAGTGAGACAAATGAAAAAAAAAATCATATTCTTCAAATGTTTGGCTGTATGAGTGACTCAGTTGTGCTTGTCCAAAGGAATGTCTAAACAGGTTGTTTCAAAGATATGACTTGTAAGCTGATAGAATGCAGGATAAGTTATGAGGAGAAAGCATTTTAATATGTATAAGTAGATGTCTAAAATCTAGAACTTTTCAGGCAGAAGGAAAGTGAATATAGTGAATAATAACATATAGGTTATTAATGACATTTATTCATATGTATCACCATCCTCCTTTGTAATTGTATATCTCTTCCTTTTCAATCTCATTTTATGGCATTGTGGAAGCAGCTTATTTGGTGCATAAATGGTTATAAAGTTTACTGCTATTTAGGTTCTGTCTTAACACTCTGAGCAAGCCAATCAAGATTCAGACGAAGATGTTACTGTCTCTAATGAGCTAAATAAAACCTGTAGAACTAGGTAAAAAGAACTAGAGAAAATTGGAAACTTTTTTCCTCCTTCTTGTTTCAATATCTGTCTACCTCAGGATTTCAGAAACTCTGCTATACCCTGTCAGTATTCTTCCAACAGAAAGTTTTAGCATTTTGGTATATAGAAAGCAATATTCCAGACTCCAATTTGTTGTTTGGTAAGAAGATTAATTTATATGCTGATTAATTTTCTGGGCTGGTTGTCTTCCTCTGCCTTTTTCATATGTATCACTCGTTAGTAATCGATTTTCTTTAACCTCTGTACACCAATTCTGATGGTACATGAATTCATTTGTTTGTTTTATGCCCTTCATTTGTAACACTAACAGATATCTATATTCTGTGATGGAACTTGATCCTGAAAGGTGCCTGAATACTCCTAATTTTTGCTAAATTATGAGTGCTGACCACTTAGCAGAACAAGACAATTAGGGAATAAATGTTCCTATTTGAACTGTTCCACTAAGTTAAATGTCATTAAACAAGGGCTTTTTTTTTTAAACAAAAGCCTACATATTCTTGCTGGTACCAGTCTATCTACTTAATTAGAACAGAAATTAATTTAGTAGCTTAGTATTATGGATCTGTCCATATGGAATTTTTTAATTGTGCAAGAAACAGACCATTTCTTATACAGCTGGAAGTTGAAAATATCAAGCCACTAAGATTATCATGGTTCCCCTTTCTACCGTTACTCGCCTGCAGTGAATCTAATTCAAAATAGCTAACGTGGACGTTAGATTTGATTCTGATCTGAGTCTAGCAAGTGGAATGAAGGAAAGACCTCTGTGAACTAACATCGTCCATCACACTAAAAAACCCCCAAACTCTGTGATCCTGCTAAGGTTTGTGCTTATTTGATGAGTTGGGTCATGCCCATGTATGTGGGTTCTGTGATAGAAAAGGTTGGTATCAGCTGATTATCCTTTCTGAGGGACAGAGGGAAAAGAAAAAGGAAGGCTAATAGGTTACATTGCATTCCAGAAATTGATGTGTGGCTTAGTTTTCTTATTTCTGCCTGCCAGGAAATTCTCAAAGTACTTTTGTGAAGAAAAGTAAACATGCTCATCATAGCTTACTTGTGCCTGTTAAGTCTTTGTGTGAAATATTTCATGAGGAATTATGTAAATATTTTGACTGGTTGTGCCTTTATTTTCAGAGTGCATTGCAGATGACACAAGAATGTATCAGGATGAAGCTGTGGCAGCAGAGGCATGTAAGAGATTTTTAATGTTTCAAGATTGTTTTTTTCTTAATGGAGCCAGCAATAGTGAAAAACACCATTATACAAACGGACTAGAGTAACACATGCCTAGCATAGGGATATTAAGGCTAACAGGACTCTGGTAGAGATATTTTTGAGACATTATTTATAACATGAGGAGAGACATGTACGGTAACATCTTGTTTTCAAATCTGAAGGGACGTTTTGTACTTCTATTTCTCTTTCTGGGCAGCAGACGTGTTTTTTTTTTTTTTAAATAATCATGAAGGCTGACAAACATGAGATACTTGCCAAAGGAGAATGGTACGTATGGGATTGCATAGTTTTTATCTGTTTTTTTTCAAAGGCTCAAAGAAAAATGTGATTTAATCAAATTAGTGTATGTGTTTGTAAATGTCAAGTAGCAGACAAAGAAATGTAAGTGGTAAAGTAGCAGATAAATGCATGTAAATGTGTTTAAAGATTTTGAATGTTCACAATTCAGGTCTCATCCAATGGATCACAGAAACTATAAAGAAACAAAAATTCTTAGAACTGCTTTATAATGACAAACGTTAGCTTTGAAATCCTTGAACTCAAAGTGGAAATTCAATATAATGCAATACAATGTTTGCTCAAAGTTGCAGATCCAATAACTAGGGAAATCATTCCCGAAGAGGTGGTTAGATCCTTTCTCATAGTTAATTGTAGATTTAGACTTAGTGTGATATAATTTATAATAGAAGCTATGAAGATTTAGCCAAGAGAATCATTGTGAAATCCTTAGACCCTGTTTAATGTATATTTCTTTTACCATTGATATTAGAACCTTCAGTTACAGAAAACGTCTCAGTCATTGTGTTTAGCTGACCTACAGTTTAAAATTTTGCAGCTTATTTTTAATCTAAATATATCTACAATTGGCTTCATATCTCTGGTTCACGCCGAGGGGGGCAGGGACAGAAAAGAATTGCAATGCCACAAAATCTCTTTGTATACATACTTTTATGTGATACTGTAATCATCCCATGACCTTTCTGGCTCTGAAATAAATGGATTTAACTTTTAATTTTAAGCTGCATGTAATTTTACAGTCTTAAGACTATTTTTGTGACTTCCTTCTGAATCCTTTCCAGTTTGTCAGAAACCTTTCTGAATCATGGAGAAATGAATCAGTAGAAGTCTCACTAATGCCAGATGTTGCCATTAAATCGTTTCCCTACTCCTACTTCATGTTTCCTAGATTTTGCGTCCAAGGTCCGTGTTAGCCCACTTAGAGGACTGCAGTGAGAACATGTTTATGTCAGTTGGATTGTTTGCATTATTCTCAAACTACTTGTTAGTATTTTTCCCTTTTGTTATTTAGATTTAGAATAGGAATAGGCCACTCAAAACCTTACGCTAAGTAACATAGGAGAGCACTTAAGCATATGCTTAGTTTTCTGTTGACACAGAAGAGATTTTTGTGTACCCTTAAACTGCAAGCTTGAATATTGTTCGAATACATAATAACTGCTGGGCTGAATATTGAAGTCAACTGATTAGTATTTTTATCTTAACATTTGTATTGTGATATGGCAATGAATTTTTAATTACAGGAAATTAAATATAATTTATAGTGATTTTTTCACCTTACCCCCCAAACATTCATGTGAATATTGAAATACCCTTTTGAATTGTCTGCATTTAGAACCTTGTCCTTATTTAACTTCCTCACATGTTGAAAGTTGTCTGGCAAAATTTTAATGAAGCAGCAGCAAACAGCATTTGTCTCTGCAGCAGACAGTATGTGACGTTTGTTCATTTAAAATTCTCTTCATGTGCTGTCAGACAAATTCACACATCATATTCTTCAGCATGACCTTAGTGAAAGTTCTTAACTTCTCAAATTTTGTTGTTGTCTTTCTGTGCTATTTGCATATGCATCTGTAAAATAGCACATGTTCATAAATATGGTTTTCTCTTATTTTGAGAAATCATATAGCAGCGCTTTAGTTTGCAGAGGTCTCATTTGTTCATGGCTGATTGAATACTTACAGGTGTTGAAAACTGGGTTTAGTCCAGCCCTTGCCCAAGGAATGAAAAGGCCTTTTTACTGATGCAGTCTTCTCTCTGTCTGGAACTGCACTGGCTATTCTGAAAATTAATGGTATATTATTATTTGCTTAAAATAATGTGTTAGCTTCACTTTTTTACTGAATAAATGAGCAATAATTTGACACTGTGGGAGCGACTTGTGTGCAGTTTGTGGCAGTGGGGAGGACAAGAATTTGCTTATAAATAAAAGGCTAAAAAAAAAAAAATCCTCAACCTAAATCCTGAAATGTAAGAAAGAAATACTGAAGTATCCCATGTCACAGATCCTCATTATGAATGTATAGGTGTCTTTTGCAAAATATCCAAAGTTGATTAGTGCATCACTTCAGAGAATTAACAAAAGTCTGCATTACAAATACGTAATTAGGAAATTGGTGGGGGTTTTTCCTCCCATTGAATCACCTTGTTTTCCTTTTCCTTGTTTTGCAGCCTGATTCCTTCCTTTTATCAGTTACATCTATACTGCACACAGCCACTTGACCTGTTGAGTAGTTTTTCTTAGTGCCTAATAACCTCTAACAAACATTTTTCATGCATATTCTGTCTAAGTTTCTCAACTAAGAATTTTTTTCTTCACTTCTGTCTTTCTAAGAGAAGAATATGTGATGAAGGCTCAGAATTTCTTCCTCTTGTTCATTGGGATCCTTTCTGTAGAAAACAGTTCATTATTTCCTTTGAAGGAATTTATTGTTTTGATCAGAAAAGGTATATTTGCTATGCTAGAGGCATCTTTTTCACTGTAAGTTTACTCTTTGTAGACCGCCTTTTTCTTTAACGAGTATCAAATTATGTTCTGGAATTAAATGCAAAGGAAGAAAAACAATACCATACTTTCTAAGTATAATTTAGTATAATTAATTCAGGAACTGCATGAGTTGTTTTAGTATGTGCTTTTAATTTCTCAAGTGTGTGTTTTGCTACTTCCTACTCAAAATTTGTTTAGCAATGCATAGATTTAGGTGGACAAAAGTCTATTCTAAATTTTTCTGAGTCTGATGAGGTGTACAGGCTTATATGGGATTTTCATTGAATAAGGGTTCTTGGTGACTTAATCTAGACAAAACCAATAGTTTTCTGTTTACTCTTGTCTGTGATTCAGTGCCCTGTCTGTAAATGTGATAACAATGCTGCTTTTTTGCTGACTTTGTGGACTACAACTTAGTTAACTTTCTGTGCAGTGACACTTAGAATTGAACTAAGATCTGTTCTAGGGTCCTGTAATACCTGTCATACAAATAAGGTTATTATAATAAGATTATTAGTAGTAATGGATTATTAATAAACCTTCTTCTAAAACAGGATTTCGGACTAAGTAAAATGAAGGTTTTGGTATGTTTTCTGCATTCTAAAGATGGGTGGTGTCCCAAAAGTAGAGTAAACAATACACTAAAACTTATACACATGGGATTTGCAGACTTCTACCAGAATTTTAAAATATTGCTGTTCTCTTTGTTTTGTTTTCCTATGTCATCATGAGCATTTGAGATAGCTTTGCTGAAATTTGGCATTAAGTGGACATCGTTTCACCTAGCAGTGTCTGTGGAATTACAGTAAAAAAAGTGTGCTCCAAGATCTAAAACAGAAGGAAGCTTGGGAGACTTGGTTATTTATCTGAGGTTCTACCTGACTTTGAGCTGTGCTGTAGAAACCATATGTGAAATGGGATAATGCTTGTTCTTTTTTTGTCGAAGGATCTGGAAACACTAGTTCACTACTGAACAACTGATTTCTAGGCTGAAGGATAAACCTCCACGCTAAGTTGTGCTAGTCACGCTGGGAGTGGACAGACTGTTCTTGCTTTGTGGAAGGAAAAAGTCTGGATGAGAGAAGTGCATACAGTTTAGCAAATCCCGCCTTTGTGTGAGTTTCAGATATCACAGAAGATGCATGATCTTGGCAAGATGAATTGGGAAGTGTATAAGTGATCTTTTTGTGGTGAACATGCATTTCAGTTCTTCATGGTTTAAGAGAAAGGATTTATTTTTTCTTTCTTTTGAAGATGCCAAGCAAGCACCCTGATGTTCATGTATACTCAAGTTAGATGCAATTATTATTTTCTTTTTTTTACTATAGAAGTGTACTTTGTTGGGTTTTATTACTTTATAAAGCACCATTGTTGAATTTTTGCAGCTTTCGTAAAAAAATCTTGCAATGAGTGATTTGCAAGACATGGAGAAAATATTTCATTGAGTCAGTCTTCTTTCTAAATGTAAGCTTGAGTGTTCTTTGTGGAAACAAAAACTTTTTGGTTTTCTTTGATCCTTGCTGTAAAATGTATTGTGCATGTATACGTAGGTGTGTATTTTTAAGATGGAATTTCTGAGGTAGACTGAATACATGGACACAGCAGATCCTCCTTCCACTCTTCCAGGGAAACCAGCATGCTCGAGTTCCTCTCTGAAATGTCTGTACACCAATGCACACAGCATGGGCAATAAGCAGGAAGAATTAAAGATCTGTGTGTGGTTGCAGGGCCACGATCTCACTGCAATTACAGAGACACAGTGGGACAGTTTGCATGACTGGAATTCTGTCATAGACGCCTACACACTATTTAGGAAAGACAGACCAACAAGGCCAACAAGGTGAGGTGGTGGAGTTGCTCTGTATGTGAGGAAGCAACTGGAATGTATTGAGCTCTTCCTGGGGGCGGATGAAGAACGAGTCCAGAGCTTATGAGTTAAAGGGACAGGCTCACATGGGTGACATTGTTGTGGGTGTGTACTACAGGTCACCTGACCAGGAGGAGGAAGTTGCTGAGGCCTTCTACAGACAGCTGAAAGTAGCCTCACAGTCACAGGCCCTGGTTCTCATGGGGGACTTCGACCACCCTGACATCAGCTGGGAAGACCACACAACCAGGCACATGCAGTCCATCAGTGCAGAGCATTGATGATAATTTTTTGATGCAAGTGGTGGAGGAGCCAATGAGGAGAGGCTTGCTGCTAGACCTTATACTGACAAACAAAGAGGGACTGGTTGAGGATGTGAAGGTTGGGGGCAGCCTTGGCTGTAGTGACCATGAGATGGTTGAGTTCAGGATCCTGCGTGG
>Ga0181612_148606_pt1 | contig 15107 bp, 5 predicted proteins | sample HoacroProtozoa21_FD_119630 | JGI IMG/M metagenome (GOLD analysis project Ga0181612, IMG submission 119630) | Hoatzin crop microbial communities from Cojedes, Venezuel. Combined Assembly of Gp0051906, Gp0051904, Gp0051908 | reverse complement strand
GGAATTTTGGGGGACGTGTGCCAATTTATTATTTTTTTTAAATCAATTCTACCATCAGCACATCTAAGGACTATGTTTATGTACTAAATGTAGAAGTTAGGAGTAAACTATGCTTAAAGCCTGACCTTTTATAAGGGGACACCCCCCCACCCCAGCTCTCGTTTATGCAACAAAAACAACAAAAAAATACTATCTGCCTTGAATCATTGGACGTTGAAATGTTATTCAAAAGTCTCGTATTAAACACAAATCAGAGTTAGTGTTAACTGGAGTTATGATTGCATCTCCACAGCTGATTACCAGATGGGAAAACTATGCCTTTCTGGAAAGGCTGACATAGCTTGAACAAAAATGAAAGCAGGAACAATAATGGATACGGCCATACATCAAAACTTTATGCAGTAACACAGGCATGTGGCTAGATAAAGAGGGCAAGGGAAGAGGCAGACTCTCGGCAGTGAGCGTACAAGCAATCCTAAGAGTGAAAGACCTCCATCTACTCACAGGAGACAGCTACAAGTAAATTTACTCAGCTCCACCTAAAGAGGATTACACAGTGATTAGATATCTGATTTCTCGTCCCATAAAGGGAAGGGGATGCAAAACACTTCTAGCAGCAGCATAGGGCTTGAGTCTCCTAGCGTGACCTACAGGTAACCGCTGGCTGTGGTTCACTGTTTGCAGTTCAACTCATCTGCTCAGTAAGGGAGTGGCTGTTGTTCCTGTCCCTGTTTTCAGATGTGAAGATCAGAGAGTTTTGATCCATAAAAATGCTTTCTGCACAGTTCTCCAGTAAACCAGAGACCACTGCACAGCTTTTTCTTTTTTTTGTTTCTCTTTTTCTTTTGTTATTCCTTACTTAAAGTTTTGATTAAAAAAACCCAAACCAAAACAGCCAACAACAAAACAACAAAAAAAAACCCCTTCCAACATGTTTTTTTTTTAGGGTTTTCTTTCTACCTGCTCCCGTTAGGCATGGGTAGAAACCTACAGCTGTGGTGGGAACGCAGTGTGGTTCTATAGAGCTCCTCCATAAAGAGTTCTCACTTTGCCCTTCTCCCCACCACACCATCATTTATAATGTCAGCTCATGTGTATCTGCTCTAAAAAAGTCAAAGCGACCAATCCCACACTGAAATATCCTCCCAAGGCTTGCAGCAAACACGACGGGGAGCTGCATACATGCGGAGACTGACCTTTCAAGAGAGCCAAATCTTTTGCATTATGCAGATAGCTCCTGATGGGACGAGTCATATCTAATGCAATGCTGAATACACCAAACTAACAGCAAACAGAACCAGTGGGTAGATGACTTGAAAGTAAGGCTGATGGTTAAGTGTTTCGGGGCCATCTCTCAGCACACCACATGACTCCACTGACATTTTTCAAAGGGCAAAGCACAGAAGAGCTTTGCATTTACCTGCCAAGAAAAAAGGCAATGGAAGCTGCTGGTAAGGCATTTGAAGCAGAGAACCAATCCACGGTTTGCAGGCAGCACAAACCCGTTTCCAAAAAGGGAACATTTAACCTGGAAAGAAGGAAGGAAGTAATGTTAGAAGCAACAAAGTAAATGAACAGGTTATTATTTTTAGTGTTTTTTCTATATAAGGAGGAGGAGAAGCATCCCATAGTACATTCAAGTCAATAAGCTGCTCCTGGTTAAGTATCCTTAACATTGCTTTGTGGAGGGGAAGGCAGGAGTCTGACCGTTTTGCCCAGTCAGGCCCTCTGGAGCTTGCCGCTGCCACATCCAGAGGTAATCAGGGAGGAAGGATTAAGTACAGCGTATGTATCTAGCAAAGCAGGTTAATTGGAAAATGTTACTTCTGAAATATTAATGAGGGATGTGCGTGACCAAGTATAGCTGAGGTTCTGCAGCTTCACTGCTCAGCACCTATTCGAGAACTGTCTTTTATCAAGTACCCCCAGCTGCCTGTGAACAAACTTGTAAACCATCAACCGTTCCTCTCCAGATGGAGCATTGCACAGTGTCCCACGTTATGACATAAAAACCTCATTAGCTGGGCTGACCAGTATGTTCCATAAACATGTAACAAAACTTCCCACTGTTTAATTATTTGTGTGCAAAAAGCAGATGATTTTATAACAGGAAAAACTTGAGCTGGCAGATCATGGGGGAAAAAACCACAAGAAAACCCAGGAAAAATAGGAGAGCTATTCAGTCCTGTCACATAGAAAACCAAAGATGTGAATTCTTCAACTTCTGTGTGAATCTCTCATGAATATTTTTAAAACCAACTCTAGTTAACTAAGCCTCTTGATGTATGATGTCAAAAAGGCCGAGCACAGTCTGTGTTCTGCTCTGGGAAATGGAAAACTTCAAATCTAGCAAAGATAGCCAGCTAACAGAGGATGTATTCAGGGACCAAATTTGAAAACCGGAAGTGTTTATCCAGTTTTAAATGTCAGATCATGCAAAAACCCACATCCAATTCATTCTGAAAAACAGACCTAGTACAGCAAAATACAATTAATTACTCTTTGAAGGGATTTTCTAATATCATCAGCTGTCTCACACAGCTGGAGTTACTTGATCATTTCAGGACTTCTGCTGATCTGCACCATGTCTGCCTCAAAACCCTGGCACTTTGAGCTTTCTTTCCTCCACTCTAGTTAGTGGAAGTATTAAAGGGCTTCAGCTTGGAAGGGCCTAATTAGAACTTGGTTCAAATTAAAGAAGCCTTCAACCCAGCCCACTAGCAACAGCAATACTAACTGCTGTACAGCTGTGTCAACTGTATCCCACTTCAGAATGCTTTTGGGTGGGAAGAAGGGGCAAAAGAAGGGGACAGAAACAGACAAAAGACAAAGCTTGGCTACAGTCTGGGTCAGCAACACGTCAGAAACAAAAGTCTAAGTGGAACTGCACCAACAGAAAGCAAGCATTCCTGTCCACCTCTGGTTTTAAAGGCTCTTACTAAGGGCAGGACAAAGGACAGATTATTTTCACAACAGGATTGAAAGGAACAGAATTCCTTGAGCTTTGGAGGAAGCCTGGAGGGACCTTTCTACTATGGGACATGGGGCATTCTAGGAAATACTCATTTCACCTTTGCATCTGTTTGGTATGTGCTCTGAAGCATCCGCTCTGTTTTTCCACACACAGAGCACAGTAAAATCAGAGGCAAAAATCTAACCTCTGAAATGAACTATGAGATAAACTGGAGCCAAGGCAAAGAATACCTTCAAACTGGTGGAGGAAGGGCTGAGGGGAAGAGCACTTGAGTTTCTTTCTAGTGCCAAAACTCACAATTTGAAATCTCTCTACCTTTCCACATTTTTTCCATCAACACATAAAGAAAAAGCAAACACTGTTTCAGCTTTTTTTTTTCATAACGTAGGCTGTCCTTCCTTAACTTCCCAAACGAACTTTTATATGTTTATTACCCAGTACTGCATACTCAGACCCCTACCCCCAGACTCTAAACCTGCATGCCACTATGGCAAAACTTTTATCACTAGCAGCTTCCAGATACCACTTCACCTCTAAACTTCCTTTATTCAGATGCTGAGAACAGAATGTCCTCCTAGAAATCCAGTCATGTCTTCATTTTCTTTCAAAATGCAGCAGAGGACCGCACTAAGATACAGGATTATTTTACTGATGGCTGTTTAAGATGCCAGATGTATAAAGCCCTTCTCATATTCATTCCAATTCAAGGGCATGGCTGACAGTCTGTACCTATTGATGTGGGAAAGAGATACTATGCTTTCTCCACTTTTCATGGTACCACATGGTGACCAAATAACCATGTCTGGAGTCTCACTCTCCATCCCAAGAAGCATGAAGAGATGTATCAGTCTACTCTAGTTACAAGGTTTTTGGTCGACTCCAACTGACTAAATCTCATTTGCAGTTGCCTTCAAAATACCATACGGACATATGTGATGCTCCTGAGCATCAGCAAGAAAGCCAAAAGAAATTAAAGCCTGCCAAGCAACTGTCGTCTCAGTAAAGTTGCCATGTAATGTCTGGACCACAAATGGTCAACATCATACTGAAAGGGAAGACTATTTACCTTAGCTTGGATGAGGCCAATGGTCTACAGGTAAATATCCTGCACAGTGTAGCACAGACTGAAGGTTGGTGTAGGTTAATTTGTCTTTGTGGGTAAGCTATTCTACACAGACTACAAGGCCACTCAGGCTGCTTCCAGCACTTAGCTAGTCTGTGCACAGCAAAGCCGGCTCCGGGCCTGTAGCAGGGGAGCACACAGGACAACACAAGTGATGGTCTGATCAGTGCCGATCTGCTGCCTTGATCAGCAGCAGAGCTCTGGAAAACCAGCATGGTATCAGCAACTGCTGGAGCAGCTGGCATTTGCTGGCCTGGAAATGATCATCCCACAGGGGCAGCCAGCATCCCCCTCTTCACGGCACCCACACCGACAGCAGGTGTCCTCTCAGCAAGACCCCTACCCACACCTTCCCACAAGCAGGAAGGCCAAGCCCAGTGACTACAGGGCAGTTCAGCTGGCTGAGAAGCGGTGCGCTAGCTCAAGTGGGTGCTACATATTTGCGGGTACTCTCTCCTGGCATACTCACAGCACTGTGCTGGGTTCTCCAAGCAGGGCAGGCTGGAAGGGCACTAGGCACTGCTCACTGCCAAGGATGGTAACACTGAAACAGCAGCTGCAAAACTGACATCTTCCAGTGTCTCCTGAGCACACAGAACCACAAAGACTAAAGTGTTCTCTGGTTTCATGGATCTGAGGACTGCTCTCCTCATAGCTTACTGTAGAAACTGGTTCCATGATGGACTGCTCTGCAGAAGACATTAACTGCTGGTATACTCTTCGATTCTTAAAGGAAGACTGAATGAATGCAGTCCTATTCAAAGTGTCAGCATAAGCTTTGACATTTTTCTTGCTTTTAATTATTTCTTTAAATCATGCTGGAATGCTTATGCTTACCACTTTTAATGAGCAACTTGTCAACTTGGATACTGACACATTTCTGAAAAATTTGCTGCAAGGTGTTTCTGAAGATTAAAAGCTTCTGGTTCTGTTTCTTTATACATAAATGGTATTTACTGACATGCTTTTATAACATAAAACATTCCTCACAAGACAGAGCTGGTCAGCGAAACAGCCTTAATTCAAGCACCAGTATTTTGCACCTACCATTGCAATGTCTGTACTGAAGCAGAAGCTATTTCAGTGGTTATACAGTCAAGTTAAATGTATTTGCTCATTATGGTCAAATTGAACTTGCTTGAGTCCCCTTCTAGAGGCAGTGTGTTGCAATCAGGGTGCTTTCTGCAGAAAAATGGCGTACCCCTCTGGACGCTCACCAGCCTGAAGACCATCCAGCCACTGAATCCCTCAGTGTGTCCTACAGCTGCAGAGTTGGGTCAGTCTGAAATCTTGTGGTCTAGGTAAAGCCCTTCAACACTGATCTTTTCCTTAGCATCTCTCTCCAAAACTGCCACCCATCCACACAGTCACCAAGGTCCAGTCTTTAATATCCTCCCTGTATCATACATAAGCCCTGCTCCCAGAACCTCAGAACAGTCTCATCCCTGTCTGGTAGATTCTTGCCAGCAGTGACAATAAGCACTGGCCATTGCTCACAATAAAACATTTTTTTGTAGTAATAATTAGGTATTATCCACCAGAACACATACCACTTCCCCAGTTCTCACACTTCTTTGCAGTTTGCCTCTCCACTGCGGCTGCCAGTGACAGTCCACTATCCACTGGAGATTGCAATGAGATGACCGACTCATTTCACATAAGCCCCCAACTTGCTATCCAAGGGCAATTAATTTTCTAGTTGGCAATGAATCTCAGGAACACTTGCATAAGAAGAACACAAACCCAAGTGTAACTCCAAGTTACACTTTGTTTGAACATTGTCCACATAAATAAGCACGGACACAAATGAAAGAGAGATGTCAACACTAAAAGGTGTTGAAAATTATTTTAGGAATAATGAATGCTTCGGGGATTAACAGTACCATATGGTACCTTTCACCTCCAACTTACTGGTACAAATCCAGCTAGAGCAGCATGGATAAAAACCTTTACCATCTGCTGACTTATTACTTTATGGAAAATAAACAGGTGTTCATATCTCACACAAAATCCACCTCCATAATTGGGAGTCTTGTTGGCTTTCTCAGTAGAGAGATCAAAGAGGGCCAGAATACTCTTCTTTGCACCAGAACAACTAGTCTATCTACGTGAGGAGCGAGGACAGCTGAATGCCAAATACTACTACCACCCACTACCAGAAATTAAAATATGATCTACCATGTTTCCAGCAACAGTCTTTTTCAGGGAACAGGAGGATTTATGGCTTTCAACCTGAAATCTCATCTGCAACAGATGTAACAATATTCTCCCTCCCTACAAGCTTTATCTTGCTTGTATTCTTAGACCATCACTGCTATGACAGCACTACCATAAAATATTTCACATTTAGCAGCCCTCATATCAGCCTTAACGAGGAAGCCTGAAGTAATCAGCAACCATACCTCAGTTAGTTCATTTGAACATTATCCTTTTTTATTCAAGAGTACTGTTTGAGTTTGAGTTACCCGGTTTGTTTATAAATTTGCTCTCCCATGCGCCAATTTCTCCCTATGAGTTAGAAAGGAGATTTTTAAAAATTATTGTTGTATGAAACATGCAAGCAGTTACTATTGGTTTTAAACTTAATAGCAACAGGTACCTAAATATCCTCCAAGTTTCCTCTTGTCTATTTAAGTGGAAATCACTTTTTATATAGCAGAATTTACTGGCTGTTTAATACATCTATCTTTGTTGGTGGCATATGGGAGCTTCTCTGAATAACTCGAGACTGTAATAGTCAGAAGATAATATGTTTGCCTTCTTTAAAGCTCTATTTTTATTCTAGAGCAAGTAGAGTTTTTTTTGGCTAAGGCTGAATGCAGCTACTCTCACATCACGTAATGACCAGGAGCATAAATCACATCAGAGAAATCTAAGTTTCCTTGGAAAATCTGCACCTGCTGTTTTGTAGCCTCCTAATCAAAAAACCCAGTAAGTATTCTCACTACCCCACGTACACTTTGAACGCTACAGATCAAAGGCATGGTAATACAGACCAGAGACTTTCTATTATTCCTCTTTTGACTGTTTTATCAGTATGATTAACAATGTCAAATAAGACAAAGCTAGAAATAACTAAGAGAGCTTTGTTAAACCAAAGAGCTGCCAGAAACTTCATCCTACAGATCATATTTTGTCTCTTCATAGACCAGTCACGCTAGCTCCTGGTCTGACCACCTTTGTCTAGATGCACTGTCTGGCAGGTCCCCAGGGAAAATTTTCATGCATCTGCTAGACTTTTCCGGTATCTTTGAGCTTTGATCCTTACTTTGCCAACTACACACATACTAAAATAAAGCATGAGTGACTACTAAGTCGCTAAATATTCAGGGCCAAAAGTGGCCCTGTACAACAGAGAACAGTTTGCATCATTTCAAAATGACCAAGCTCCAGGCCCTAGTTTAAATGCAGTGTGCACCTAGGTCTCCGAAACAACTTCTCTGTTCACTTCCAGTTCTTGTTTGCTATTGATTATACAGCTGCTGAACCACAGTGGAAGTCCTGGACGAATTAATGCGCTAGGTTTCAAGGGGTGCTCTCCCCAAAATTAAGTGCAATGCATAAACATTTACTCAAGAATTTCAAAAGAACCAGAAAGTGCACAGGGTCAGATGCTGCCATGTCAGCCACTGCCTTCTAGAAAGCCTTAATCCCTTTTAGGATTTGCTTGGCACTTATCCATTCAAGATTTTAATCCACAGCCTTTGTCCTTCATATTCTTCTACATATTTGTGGCACAGAAGCAGGCAAGACTGCTTAATTTGAGCCTTGCTTCCAGACATCTTCCTTGTCCTGACAAGTTTCCTGTCTCTTGTCAAAACGAATAGCTTCTCTTTGTCAGCTGGGGCACTACTCTAGCATGTCTTACCAGGAGAACAACAACAAAAATGCCAGCCATTTGATGCATGTATAAATGCAATTACAAGCTCTCTGAAACTAGTCAGACTCCTGAAAAAGATATAAAGGGACAAAGTCTGCTTTGAAAGGGGTCAAAAAACATCACCACAAGCTTGCACTACTCTAACAAAATGTAAACCAAGAGCTATGGGAAGTATCATGGACACTGCGTCATCTCAACAAAACCAGCTCAAAGCAGAGCGCAGTGGCATTTGCAGGGAAGACCAGGTGGCTTACTGGAGGCTGCGTAAAACCAGAGCAAAGCTCCCAAGAGTTCTGGTAACCTGTCCATTTCACAAAAAGGGCACAGTCTATCATTCCAGTGCCTTCCCACAATTTCCAGCTCCTCTGGGACCATGCTTTCCAAAGGGCAGTGAAATGCTCTTACAGTCCAATGGGAACTCATCATTGGTTCATCTGCACATTGCAAAGACCCCCGCAGTAAACCCTTAAAAGCTTTGTGATCCATGTAGGAGCATACACCACGATAACCATGGATGCGAGCAACATTCTTCTGGACAAGCCTAAACCCAGACTTCAGACCTAGGTGCTGATCACTTGATTTGACTTTGTAGTAATATACAAGGAAGGCTGCCTCTACATTTGTAATCAGGAAGGTCCAAGTGCTAGATCTCTGGACTTTCACTTTCAGAGGAAGAATGTGGAACTGCCCACGCAACAGAATAGCCCTCAGCCAGGGTGGAGCCTACAGGCAAAACTGATCACTCAAGCATTCAGTATCGTCTGCCCTGGAAACTTTGGGTAATACAGGCGCAATCACAGAGGCTGCTAAACCTACCTAAAAGCGCTGTGCTCACCTGGGTGCTTCTGCTACCAACGTGTCACGGCTAGAGGTTACACAGTTATGTGCTCAGCTGAAGCAGGAAGCCCAAGCCAGCAACAAACCCAAGCCCTAATGAGCATTTTAGCTATATAATATCAGTTGGCTGCCCATCTGGCTTCACTGGTGCCAACGCTGGCAAGGGGGCAAGGAATGCTTTCTGAGGACAAGGGATGGTGGGACTTGTTTTTTTTGGCAGCAACATACATGTTTAAGGTGCAGTTTCATAATCAGCATTAAGTCACAGTGGGTGCTTGGTACCTGACCAGCAGACCACACATCCAACTTTCCATACGAACACAACTACTGTTTGCCCATTTGCTTCTTCAGTATTTTACAATATGCCCTCCCAGCCCTCTCAGTGGGATTCCTACCAAGACCTTGAACTATCAGAATACCTGAGGAAAACAGACTCCCAAAATCCAGCGTTTTCCTTTTCTGCAGAGAGAAGGGAAAGTGCAAGGGAGAAAAATACTTTCATGCACACATGTTCACATACAGTTTGAAGCTGGGACATCCTCCTTCTTAGTTACTGAAGACAAAGTCTTAAGGACTGGAAAATCTTTTCATTCATTAATGACTCAAAAATATGGATACAATGTGCCTAGACATCATATGTCCAGTTAACCCTTTTAGTTCAGTCTCCGGGTGGGGAGGGTGGAATAAAGAAATAAAATAAAACCTCAAATGCAGATTTTTTTTTTTTAATGACACACAAATATCATCCAACCAACTGCAGACCAGATATACCAGAAAACCCTCACAGAAAAAAAAGTATGTGTGGCCCTTATATCCAGCTGCCTTTCCTTGATCACATTGTTTCACCATAAGTTCAACAGCATGAGCTAATTATTGAAAACAAGACTAAAATGTGGCTGGCTTGCTATTTACCTGTAACAAGAGAAGCTGTTTGAAATTGGAGGCATGTCCATCCTGCATACGAAGGCATTTAACAAAATACAGTGACCTGATGGTGAACATAGAAAATCAGGACAAGAAATGAGAAGCAGTTTTCCTGTGTTTAATCTCAAGAAGGTTCTGGAGGGGTTGCTCAAATCCTGGACTCCCTCCCACTTGAAGTCCTCAAACCCAGATGCTCTCCCCCCCACACCTTTCTAAAAAGGGACACTTGAATTTTCTTCCAAGAGAAAAATGTGACGGCCACTCTCGAAGGCATCTGACAGCAGTGGCTTTCGGCATGAGCATGTGTACTTCATCCGTGTCCTCATTTGCACCTCCGATGCAGCTGACCACACAAAACTAACATACAGCTTTAGCCTTCACCATCCGTCCACACCCACTTTTGAATATTCTGCCTTACATTCTTTACGTGACTACCATGAAATAGATGAGCCTCAGGGTACAGAAACACTTACATGAAACTGGGCTTACTAAGCATAAAAATCAGGATATCTGTGTAATATGTGTGCAAATGCATAAATTTGTACAGACACAACAGCTATTCCACCCAGCAAGCTGGCACCATCACATTCTCTGAAACAGAGAAGAAAACAAGCACTAAAGGGGACAAAGCTACTGAAAAGTTAATGTGTGCTCACATACACACATTATGCTGGGAAGTTTCCTCAGTGGCTCAGACTCTTACTTCTGTTAGGTTCAAAGGGGGCTTCTTCCCTCAAAAAAATCTATCTACTCACATGGCTCAACTTCAAATTACACAAACTGTTCACAAATGAATTAACTGGGTTTTGAATCATCTTCTGTCCCGTCCTGTATCCTGACCTGAGTTTCACATGTCTTTTTTCAGACATTCTGTAATGGTTTTAAATACAACATGGCCAAAAATAATCTCAGATTCTTCTTCTGTAGAGATACCACATTTGTGACAATGACCACAGCACCTTTCTCTCCTCTCCAGCCTGTGCCCACTGTTTCTTTCCCTGGGGTACCTATAGAATCTGACCTCTCTCATCAGCCTGATCATTTTTTCTTCCAGCCCTATAACATTCTTGATTGTGACAGCCACCAAAGTCACCATTGGCCTTTCTGTACTCACCTAATTTCCTCAGAGCTATTCAGTGTAGTACTACTTGGATAGTTATCCTAGCTGGTAGCTTCAGTTACACTTCCTTCACTCATCCTCCACCCTCACAGGCTTTGCAGCTCTATCAGGGCTCAGTCTCTGTCTCCAGGAACATACCTGCCTGCTCTTCCATTTTATTACTTCACTGTACCTCCATCCAACCTCATGTTGTGTCACCACCTTTTGCTGTCCCACAGCCTGCACGACCCTCAATAGAAAACTTTTGACCACAACTGTCTGTAGATATTTCCCTGTCCTCCTACTAATCAGGTCTTTGAACCACTTTTAATGGTGATTCCCCACCCCAACCTCACAGACACATTTACCCAGCTGGAAACCTACCCAATTAGTGCTGCTAATTTAAAAAAAACCACCAACCCAAACTTAGCAAAAACTAAGAAAACCACTAATAAGGTAAGAAAAGAAAATTTAGCTTCTTTGTAATAACATAGAGAACTATACCCTATTCCCAGTTATATAAAAATATACATATATACAGACACACAAACACCCCATTCTCATACTCTGAAATTACCTCTGGCCTTGTATGTTTAGTTTTCAGAATCACATTCAATTTTCTCTGCTGTGGGCCACAGTGTTAGCCAGCTCTGTCACAGGCTTTCTACATTATGTTAGGCAAGTTACTAAATATCTGGCAGTCTGGAGCACCTGATTCCTCTCCACTAGAATCAACAGTACTCAGATTCACGATACACCTGCTTTCCAACCTATTAATTTTGCTCCTCTCATAATTAGCCAAGGATAATATTAGTGCCTCATCTCGGTGCTGAAGATTGCAATTAAGCACTTGAGAAAGGTTCACACAGAAGTTGTCCAAATGAATTTCAGTAAAAAACAAAACCCAACAAATCTGATCAACAATAAGCATGAAACAAAGCAGAGAAACACCTCAATCCCTAACTGTGGAGAACAAATAAAGATTAATGAAAGATCCCATTGGCTAATAGACATGTATTACCTCTCCTCCATGTTACAACTAGAAAATTCGCTGTGTTTATATTGTTCACCTTCCTAATCACTTCATCTTGTGTCTCATTAACGACCGTGTCAGCATCTAGCATCTTGTCTTAAACACTGCATGCTGAACTACTACTTCTACTAGTGAGCAAAACAGGTCACTAGAAAGAATAAAGGAGAAAACCTGGCCAAACTTCTCTTTAATTTTCATTTATCCTTTAAGGACAATCAGGAAAGCAGATGGTTTATCATTCCTGCACAGCTTCTGAGTAAAGACAGCTGATCCATTTATTTAAGAGACTTATCTCCTGTCAGCCTGGTGTTTGGGAAATTGCATACTGCAAGGTTGCCCCTTATTACAAGAATGCTTTCCCAACAGGCCTGGAAAAAATTAAGCTTTCCTGTCAGTCAGATGAGCCCCTTTATCCCATTTGGCGACAAAACCTTGGATAAAAATAGACTGCCATCTGACTAAGCACCTGTGAGACTGAAAGACACATGGTGGAATGCAACTGATCTGAATATTAGTTAATCAGGTGATGCCTTTCCAGCAACACATTACGGCTGCTAGGAAAGCATACGAGACTTCTTTCAATAGTACACTTTAAAAAAAAAATTAAAAGCGAGTATTTGGCTGTGGGGTTTTTTTGGTTCTGTTGTTGGTTTTATTTTGAGCGGCTATACTACAGCTTCTCTGTTTCAAAGAAGGTTTGTTACCTGGAGCCTTCTCCATGTGTTCTGCGTAGAAAGTCTCATGTTATTTTCTTTTCAACATTTGTGCTTCTCTCTCTCCTTTCACTTTTTGGGACAGAAAGGAAAGATAACAGACTCAAAAGAGAAACGTAGTTCAGAAGGCCTAACAGACTTCTATATAAAGACTGTTTGATATAATGCATACCAGTTTGGCATACAGTAATGACTGTTGTTGGCTATTAGGAAGGTAACAGGACAAATACAGACCAGTCTTTGTGACAGTGAAATTTTTCATGGTACCCTAACAGTATTAAGGGTATTTTGGTTTTATTGACAGAAACTTCTTCTGTCTAAAATAAATTTTAAAAAAGTAATCCAAATCAATCACTAATGCAAGCTCAAAAAAGCCAAAAAATTAACTGCAGTGAAAGAGACTCCTCCCTTCTGGTCAACACATACTTTATCAGTTTACTATTTTGAATTGGGCAACTGTGAGGAAGTAATTTAAGTGAGAGCAACTCTGCTGACATGAAGTTTGAATCTGTTCTATTACTTCAGGCTGAATAAAAATCTTGCGGTAGCTGAGAATAACATGACTTCACAACTACCAAACTCTGACAATTTTAAAAAATAGTCTCTGAGAAATTTTTGATACATGTATACAGAGCGTAACTCACAAAGGTTATGCTTTGCTATCTGAACTCCACGTTTTGGACCACAAACACTCACCTGCCTTTCCAACACTGCTTCTACTCCTTCACTGTCAAATGTGTTTCAGCACATAACCTACAGCAGAGAGTTGTCTCTGCTGGAATTTCTGGGCTGGTACTTAACTATGAAATTGCAATATTCTTTCACTCATGTTTCTCCCAGTAATTTAATTTATACTCCTGCAAGTAATAATTATCATAAAAAGTCTTATGTTTCTGAGTGTCATCATTGTGCCCTAGAAGTGCATTAGACAGGGTACCTGCACTTCCACGAATCAGCATATTATTTTAGTTAGGAAATAGCACAAATTTGGATGCATCAGCGAAGGAAAAATTCAAGGAAGTAGTCAACATCTACTGCCACAAGGACACACCACAGACTACACTATTGCCTCTAGAGTGCTACCTCTAAATTACTATGGAAGACCCAATTTCAATGATAACTTTCAAGAAAAATTTAAACAAATGCTACATTATGGCTTCTAGTTGTGTTAGGGGAGGTTTAGATTGGGAACTAGGAAAAATTTCTTTACTGAGAGAGTGGTCAAGCATTGGAACAGGCTGCACAGGGAGGTGGTTGAGTCACCATCCCTGGAGGTGTTCAAAAACATGTAGTTGTGGTACTTTGGAATATGGTTTAGTAGGCATGGTGGCATTGGGCCGATGGTTGGACTTGATGATCTTTGAGGTCTTTTCCAGACTATGATTCTGATTCATACCCAGGTAAGACAATACGGGGGGGAAAAAATGGGTAAGAAAAGTTGTAGTTCAGTACCAAACTACTGCTCTAGGATGGGTCAGTAATGTGCTGCTAGACATAGTACTACTCTACTTTTTGGATGTTTGTAATTTTGGTCTTTTTTTTTTTTAAACTTTCTTGGTACAGTGTATAGTTGTGGGATCAGAGTAATGATACTGGTTAATGAAAACCAGAATATACTCTGAAGCAAACACACATTTCCTGAATGCGAACAGATGTTTTTGCTGTTATACAGTTATATCTTTTTCTTTCTTTAATAACTATGTTTGACTGAATAAGCTTTAATAAAAGCAAAATATAAATGTTAGCTCTAACTTTATTGTAGACAAACTAATTTTTGTTCTGTTAAAGGAATACCTTAGAATGGAAATGTAAAGTGAATGGGACTTTCAGGAAAATGAATACAATTGAAGGGCAACAGTGAGGATTGTCCTGCAGAAGTCTGGGCACTCTGCTAGAGACATCTGTCGCTGCTTGAGGGGGGATGTGGCAACAGAAAAGCCTCGCAAGAGAAAACAAGGGCTTGGAATATCTTGTAGTAATTCTTACTGTATATCTTGACTAAATTATGACATTATCCAAAATCCATGCAAGCATTAATTTACAGCAAACTGGGATTACAAAACTCTGCGAAACTTTGGTTTATGAAATTGTCAGAAATCATTACATCCAGCAGACAATATTTGTATCTTAAGATTTTTCTGACAGTTGTATGTAGATAAGGTTGGCTTTTTTGGTAGTTTGTTACTCTGGGAAGTCCAACTGGCCTATGAGAGTGTGTCTGCATGGAGATAAGGATTTAATAATGTTTCTTTTACTTTATCACAACACTAGCTGAGAATTGGACAAGCTTCAGTACATTATGCTGTATCTGATAATGTCTTTAGTTCATATGTGCACAGTTTAAATTCAATATGTGTGGTCTTCCAGGGCAGAAACTGATTTTTATCTCCATTCATCCAAGCAGTCATCATACTGCTACAGTAATATCTGTCCTTGAATATTCCTGAGAAGTTGAGTCAGAAAGCATGTAATTATGATAGTGAAGTAAATTTGGAAGGAATTAGGATGTAACAAATTTTTATTG
>Ga0181612_117610_pt1 | contig 15107 bp, 11 predicted proteins | sample HoacroProtozoa21_FD_119630 | JGI IMG/M metagenome (GOLD analysis project Ga0181612, IMG submission 119630) | Hoatzin crop microbial communities from Cojedes, Venezuel. Combined Assembly of Gp0051906, Gp0051904, Gp0051908 | reverse complement strand
TTTGGCCAGGTGGGGTCAGCCCCCACCCCCCGGCTGTGCCCCTTCCTGGAGTCCGGTGAAAATTAACCCTGTCCTTGCCAAACCCAGGACACAAAGATATTTTCTATCGTTTATTAGTTATCAGTATGGAGCTGGTGAAGAACTGGGAAAAAGCTTGAATCCAGAATATAATGAAATAGATGAATATCTAACATAAAAAAAGAGCCCTTCTGAGAAAGCAGACTTTTCTTCATACTGGTGTGCGTGCTTGTAAAAACATGAAAATTAGTGTATTCAAGTACCTGAAGACACATAAAGCTTTTCCTAATTTTCTTCCCAGAGATGTAGTATTATTAACTCAGGGAAAATTGGAATAATAGCATAGCTAAAAAATAATTATGTGGAGCTGAGATCCCTGCTCATTCTGTCTTTCTGCATGGTACAAACTTCTTTCAGAATGGGCTTTTCTACCTGTTCCTGAATTTCTTCTCAGTCCAAATTCAGGGAAGTGTGCTTAATTCTCTAATCCAACCCTCCCTTAGGGTGACCTCACGCACTTCTGCCGCTGAGTTGCTTCGAGCCTTGTGCCCTGGCAGGAGTAAAGGTGCAGGAAATAAATGGTGCTCAGGGCTTCCCCTCAGATGGGCTGTAGTTCTGTCATGACTGGCAAGGCAAGGTGCATATCTCTGCATTGCCTACGAGATGCATTTGAAGGGACTATCTGGCTGTTCATCTGTGGGAGACACCCTGTAAAATGTGGAGGGACCACGCGCTGCCTGCAAGGCTCAAACTCCAGAAAGCAAAACCACGTGCAGGATCTCTCCAGGAAATGTGAAGGACATGGTGTACGCATCCCGCATGCCTTTGTTGGACTAAACTCACCATCTTCCTGTGACAAGCTGGGATTTGATGACACCGCTGCATCTTGCTGTAAAAATACTCTGTGGAAGAGGCTTGACCAGCTTTATGTGCAAGGCAGAAGTGAAAATATAATCCTTTTGGTAGGCGTCATTCATTTATTCAACAGCTTCATTGCCTCTGTTCTAAATGATGACTGCTGCAGAAGACATCAATAAAATTAAAAACTATTATTATAACTGTTCCTTAACGTACTATCTTGTAGTATTTTGCCATGATTGCTGCCTTAGAGAGCTGGAATATTCACACTAGTTAACTTTGGGCACCTAGCTTTGTTGCCTAGATTAGGAACCCAAGAGACACATTGCCGACGGAGACATTTCTGCATAAGGCACTTCCCTGTAACCCTCTTAGGTACCTACCTCTTTCCATTGACTTTATTAGACAGCTAATTTGAACACCTTAATTAGATGTCTAAAATGCAGTGGTGTGAATTCTCCACTTGCTTGATGTGATCCTATTTCTGCATCTACCAATTCAGCTGACACTTTGCTGTTCTGATCTGGTTTAGTGAAGTGTACAGGCAGAGACAGAAAGTCACAGGGAAAGTGCTCTATAGATTTTTGAGGGAAAATGAAAATAGTGACCAAAAGATTATTTTTCTCACACGTACTTCTTATCTGATTTTATTCCTTTCTCTAAGGAACATGAAAAAATGAATAAGCCGCAAATTCAATCTCTTCCTTATGTTCTTATCACAGACGTCTTGATGTGGTGTGTCTTTTCTCATCCTGTGTTTACTATAGAAAGTGGAAAATTGAAAAGTACCAGTATCAGATCTGTCTGTACTCAAAAATTCTGTTGACCCAAAAAGTACAAATTTAACCTAAGAAATGCATTATTTGCTGTCATGTCAAGATAAGGAGATGTTTTGTGTTAATAAATCCATGATTTTACATCATATGTAATAATAAGACAAAATTAAAAAAACAGTTTATAAATTAGCAGGATGAATTAAAATGTAATTATGTGTGACCTACCCTGAACTGATGTTCCTGATGAGCTGAGCTAATCCTGTGCCACTTTCGACCTGAATGGAATTGAAATATGAAAGTCAGAACTCCAGGAAGCTGAATGCTTGGGGAATTTTGACCAGATGCGAACACTGAAATGATGAAACATTTCCTGGAGTGTTAGAGGCCTAACCAAAATGCCACAGAGATCTTTATGCCTCATAACTCCAGTATAGTTTTTGAACACTTAAAAATGAAAATAATTTTGTTCTGAAACAAAGTGTGACTTTGTTAGGTGAAAAGCAACTCCTTTGGCGTACTTCAGAAGGACCTGGGTTTGGATCTGAGCTCTTGCTGTGGAATCATCCCTGTATTTCCATGGACAATTCTCCAAGGGATAGGAGTTGGTAATTACTCTTTGCATCTTTTCCTGGTGCCAGTGAAAGTCTCTGAGGGCAGAGTATATATAGAACATAAATTCCTTTTCCGAAATCATTTTTTTTTTTCCTCACAGTCCTGGAATGAATAGGAGAGGTAAAGGCCAGAGTCCAGGCCAAGCTAATTAATCATATACTTAAGCAGTGATGGATTGATATCCTAATACAGAAGCTGTTTATTTTCTCCTCAGTGTAGAAAGTCCCTTTTAAACCTTTGTGTTCCTTTTCGCAGATTCTCAGACAGCTACACTTTTAGGTGTATTGACAGAAGAAAATTGATCGTTAATCCTGGCTTAACATCTCATTCAGGTGTTTGTGCCAGCGTGCCTGATACGTATTTTGGATCCTCTCTTGAGTGTGGAGGTGAAGACAGGCTGATAGATGTAACATCCTGAGGCCAAAAAAAAGGGGCAGATTATTTTTCACTGTCTATTCTTTTCTGGAAAAAATGCACTGTGTTTCAGGCACATAATGACACTGCTGATATGCAACATTTCTGTTCTGATTAATTTACTGCATGGATGAGATCATTCTGTACTGCAAGATGTCTTAAATGATGGTTCTGAATGTTTGGCAGCGCTGTCAGAAAACATTGTTCTGGAAAGCAGTATATTCAAAATTCACAGCACGGGTTTTTTTCACTCTTGCTAGACCATATGCAAGTAGACAGTTTGCATCAGGCCCCCAATGCCTACTTCTGAATTACTGCCTAAGTAGGGAATATTTTGATAAAAGCAAAAAGCTTTCTGATGGCATTTCATGCCCCATTAGAAACTCGAGGACCAATCACTAATAAGGTTATACCAAATGTGTACTTATTCATGTTCTTTTTCCTCACTGTGCAAACGTTTCCAGCCTTCACCCATTATGAACGTTACAGTGTATGATGTGCGAATCAATCCTATCTATGCAGGCACAGCAGAATGAAAGGTATAATGATGTGGGAGTGAAGTGTCAATGCATAATTCATATCTGACAGCGTGCTCCGTGGAGTGCTATCCAGCAGCCTTCCATGGCAGAGAGGTCCTCATGCGCTCAGGAAATTCATCTGCATCAGCTCATTGTGTTTCTGCTTGGGTGGCAAGCTCATCATTTAGGAGGAGTGAAATGCCATTCAGAGGCACTGCCGTAGTGGAGAAGAAGGGCAATGTAGTTCTGCGCTATCCTGTTGAGCTGTTTCAGCCCCAGAAACTCATCTGGCGGAGGTTTCTCCTCTAGGTCAAAAAAACCCACCTCCAGCAAAGACCTGAACCCCTCAACACAGTAATTTAGTGCTGCCAAATTACAGAATGGAATAGAATATTTCAGTTGGCAGGGACCTACAATGAACACTAGTCCAACTGCCTGCGCACTTCAGGGCTGACCAAAAGTCAAAGCGTGTTGTTAAGGACGTTGTCCAAATGCCTCTTAAACACCGCCAGCCATGGGGGATTGACCACCTCTCTAGGAAACCTGTTCCAGTGTTTGACCACCCTTTCGGTAAAGAAATACTTCGTAGTGTCAAATCTGAAAACTTGTGTTGTAAACTACTAAACACCCTCTCAGTTCCGCCCTGCTAGTGCTAGCACCCTGACCTGCTGGGGCTGAAGAGGTTACCGCAGTGGGGATGTGCTGCTGGCTCTGTAGGCAGTTGCTGTCTGCAAACTGCAGCAAAGTATAAAATTCATGAGCTAAAGTTCTTTCCTTAATTCACCTGAGCATGTTTGTATATTATAAAACTGAAGACCGTCAGATTGTCAGTGTATTTGAATCAACACCATGCACTGAAAACTAGTGGAGCAGTGGCGATTTGCGCCTCAGTAGTGATCTCCCAAGCAGTCATTACATATAGGTGTAAGATAAGGACCCAGATCTTGGTCTCACACTAGAGAGCAGTGGGAAACGATCTTGATTTTGACCCAAAAGATTCATTTGCAGCTGAGTGCACTCTGTGAGTCTATTTGAGTTTCAAATTTAATTTTATTTACGGGCTTTTTTTTTAAACCTTCACTTTCCTGAATGAATGCGTTTGTGTACCATGCTTAGTGATTCCTTGCTATTCCAGGATCGTAATAACAAGGTTTATTATGTTCTACCCCAGTGTGTTGTGACAATATTGCAAAATTATTGTTTTGTTTCTCCTAAACTCAAGATTTTTTGTAACAGTAATAATAATAAAAGACATACAGGCTGATGAATTATCTACCATATCAGACTGCAGCACAATGGAATCTGAAATAGCTGAGAAAGTAAAACTGAAAAACATCTCAATTTACAAGTGAAACACTAACACACGCTAAACTTTTGCTGCAGTATTTCTCATCTGATTTTTAGTTTTGTCTTCACAAGCAGACAAAGCTCATGCTGCTCAGGTGATGAATTTTCAGCAGATTGTAGGGATATTCAATGCAGGCTTTCTCTGGAATGCATAAATTGCATTCTTTGCGCAGGCTCAGACTCAGAGGAAAGCAGTACTTCTCAGTCTGGTGTGAGATGTATCTCCAAATGAATAAGTAATCACTGTTTGTACACAGCTAGATAATAGCTAGCTTCTCATATAATGTATCAGGTAGAAAAATTTGAAATTAAATTGCTACTGCTGAGTATGTGCAGTTAACATTTTTCAATAAATAATTCTTGCGAGGTTTACAACTTCGGCCGCAGGAGTGGGGGTAGCCATAATCTGTTTTGATTTACACCAGTGGGTAGATGGATCATCTGAAGGCATAGCAAGAAATGTACATGAGTGTCTGTTTTTCACCTAAGTTAAAGTTTGTCTCATTCTGAGATCATGGGAAGGAGGAACAGGAACATGGTAAGGCAGAGAGGTGCAGTGCTCCAAGCCTGGACCGGCGCTAGTTTTTGTAGAAGTGGATTCTGCCGCATCTTGATCTACTGTGGCCTCTGTCAAGGGAGGTTCTTCTACTGAGGGAATTCCTGGGATCCTGATACTTCCTGGGCAGGAACCCCAGCTGTTCTGGGATTTTTGTAAGCAGAAACTGTTAACTGTGCAGTTTTGAGGGATGGCTAGCCTCAAACTCTTGATGTCCTTCCTACTAGTGAGAGGATTTAAATCTGAATCTCCACCTCAGCCCCCGTGGTGTTGTGCATCATCCGCCTTCCCCCTCTGCAATAAAATTCTCATGAACATGAGGAGCATGGATAAGTAATGGTTGTTCGAAGACATTCCTAGATGAAGGTAGAGATATTAATTTTCTGTCACAGTAGCAAATATTTATGTCTTACAAAAGGTTGTATCTATTCTGGGAAATATGGCATGCTATTTAACATCTGTTAAGCTCGCTGAACTACTTTATATATTAAACTCCACACACCCTTGAAGTTTCAGTGGTTCTAGGGCATGTTAAAGATATGAAGCTTTACCTGCCCTGGATTTGGAGGCAGTTGGCACATTTGGACATCCTGCGCTGTTTGAAATCACGTTCACAACAAAACAAGAAGCCTCAAAACAGGACCCTGATGGGATTTTAGGTGCATGTGCACCCGTCCCTGGCCCTCTGTCTGGAGGTGAGCTGCAGTTGAAGCCTGGGCTGGATGCCTGCCTACCTCTCCGTTCCTCTGTGCACCGACAGAGTGGGCTTTTAATACTAGGCTCTGATTTCCATTTCAGCAAGCAAATATACAGAGAAAAGAATGAAGTACATTGTAAGTGAAAGAGAAATTGAGGCATTGTTCTGTTTTTTGAGAGAAAGTGTTGCACTCCTTAATATTTGAAATGTTCTGTAAAGGCTGGTCGTTTACTTTTGTTATTCACCTTTGCCTAGTCAGGCTATATGTTTTGGGGGCAGAAACCATTTCTCTGTGTGCAATTATACAACATAAAGGAAATACTGATTTTTCCTGTACCTCTGACTGACTTTCAGAACAGCCCAAACTACTCGATTGGTTTAAGTGAAAAAAATCTTTTCATGGGAAACTAGTGAAAAAGAGACTGAATGAGGGTAAGTGTGTGTTGGATGTCAGGCTATGGTGCAGGACCTCTGAGCTAGAGAAGCAGTTTTTGAGGAGCTGGCACTAAATCATGATTAAAGCTCTTTGCAGCAGTTCAAACTGCCTCCTACAGAATGACACAGACTACCAGATTGTGCCACCTATGTACAGTGGAAACTTAAAATGGGAACGGCTGGAGAGAGCAGTGTGGTATACCTGTGAGAGCAGGTTTTGCAGGAGAAACCCTGTGAGAGTGACCTCTAGACACCTCAATGGGAATCAGTGTCTGGATGGCAAGCAGTATTGGTAAGGTGCCCATAAAGTGATGAATGCTGTTCTCAAAAGAGTTAAAATGTGCACTGTTGTATACAGTCCTCAGCCAATATGCTGTACGAGGAGTATACATCTGGAGATAGTGCACATATCAGCTCTGCTAGCCTTACTGGGACCGTCACTGTCACCGGGAGGTGACCGCCACTAGTTTGCATCCGACAAAGTAGAGGAAGAAAGAGGAACATCAAATAGGAAAGGAAAATGACAGCAGAGTTAGTTAAGGGACATTTAAAGAACCAGGTCCCCACCCCTGCCCATAAATAAATAACATGCAAATCTGTTTGCCTTTCCTTGCTATTCATCTGCCATATGCTCTGTATCCTCACTGGTTTCTTTTCATGCCTTCCTGTGTGGAGAATTAACATGAATCCTCACTTTGTACTGCAAAACTGTGAAGACAATTTAGCTTTGATTAATTCTAGTTGCAACTGAATGCGAAACATGCATGAGGGACAGTTACCCTTTAATCTCTGTTAAATCCCAAAGTTCCTAGCACAAAAATATTATTCATTATCTTCCCAATTGCATATGATAAAATGCAGCAGTCGCTGATTATGTGAGAAATAATTTTATCAGTTGCAGTTGGGAAACTAATGCTTAATGTTATTACATGGAGGATGTCTAGAATGAAAAGGTACTTTTCTGTGCAAACGCCCTTGAGGAATACAAGAGAAAAAGGCCGGGAAAACCTACAGGATTTTTCTCCCATTCATCCCCTTCTCTTTCCAGCTCGTTTGGTGGCACAGAAGGCTGTGGAGAGGTGGTATCTTTGATTACCTGATATTCTGGGAAAAAAATGGTCAAGCTCTTGGATGGATAGTCCCTTCCATGTGATTTCACAGTGTCAGCGTCTCTGCTGTGCCTCCACGCACATACTTCTTCTAAGTTTGAGCAATAAGGTGCCCTGCCAGTGGGTTTATTTCTTTAATAGATTATTGAAGTTAATTTGATTATGAATTAAAATGTTATTAACTCTCTGACAATGTAAGTGGATTCAAAATGAAGCTTTGCTCAAAGAAGGTATGATGGAGTCATTGCAGGGATCTATACTTATTGTGCCCTCCTGATTATGTATCAGATTCACCCAGAATAAAACAGCATTTTCCTGTGCTAACCTCCAGGTTCTCTGTGGATTCTGAGACTCAAGGGGGTTTCTTTCCTCTCACTCATCATTGTTATAAGTAACCAAATTATGCCCTCAGGTCACTTTGTGCAACCCTATTACCTTCAAAGTGAATCCAGTGATGTACAGCCTCATTAGATTTGAGGGAGTTTGCATAGGTTTCTCCAAAGGCACAGTCTGAAAGTAATGGAGTTACAGAATATTACATTAGCTGCAGAATGTCTTTCTGCTGATGCTGGGAAGGACCCAGCTGTACTGGCAAAGCCTTGGTTGAACTTTCAAGGGGGAAGAAAATATTTAGAAGTAAAATATAATATGAAGTAAGCGGGACAGAGTAATTACATGGTTGTGGTCCATTTTTACAGTCCATTTGAAGCCGATTCACGTTTTCTTGCCAACATTTCTATGAAGCTAAGGTTTCAGTGAAATAAAGATTTGAGTTACTAGAGCTTCTGGTGATTTACATTTGCATGGTGCATCTTTTATATATCTCTACTAAAGAAGGCATTTTGAAGCACAGCATCCCAAATGATTCAGGCATAGATTAAAGAGCTATTCAGAAGTGCTAAGCAAAAGTAAACATAAGAAATCACGTGTCACAGTCAGAGGAAAATGAATGATATATTAAAGGCAGCTTACTTTTTAATAAGAGTTTTAATTACTTTTCCTTACGTTATGTCAACAGTACCATAGGAAATTGAATGCCTCATCACCTTATGTGTCCTTTTAAAAAGTGCACTTTTTGCTTTATCTTTTAAAACATTTTCTGGAAGGTAAATGCTCGGTAAGTTCTTCAAGCTGGCAGTACTGCCATACCAGTTGTTCTTCATTCTGGCAATGCTACCATCTCGTTACATGATGTCTTTCTGAGCATCTGTTTTGAGGAGCTCCAGCTACAACTTTGTGGCCATGAGGTCCAGTCGAACCGGGCACTGGTCAGTCTCTCAGGAGAATAGCATCTATGCCAAGCTGACTGAAACACCATTTGATTTTGGTAATGTCTTTGGTCTTTGGTTTTTCACTCCGTGCCATACCTTCTACTTTTTCTCTGACTAGACGGTGAATTCTTTGGTTCTTTTCACATGGATTGTGCAGTGCCAGGTGCAGGGAGCCTGAAGGCTCGGCTGGAGCAGTAAGGTAACAGTCATCTTCACTTGAGACAAACACTGGCAATGTTTGCACTTGACCACAGTTTTGCAAATGTAAAACTTTAGTAAACACTTAAACAACTTTAAGTTTTAGTAAACACTCAGGTTTCTTCAATTTCATCTCATTTCTAAGTAGAATTTAGAAATGCATATCAATTTATTTTGTCCCTTTTAATGGAGAGATGCAAAATATGATATGAAGAAAAGACTGTAATAACCTGATAGCTATATACTGTGTCTCAGATCCAGGCCACATGCAGTTTAAAAAGAGCTAAAAAGAATCATTCTTCTCCTCTGTAAGAAAGGAGTAAATGCTGATCAAGTTCAGTAAAACTTGTCTTTAATCAGACTGAAAAAATTTATCCAAATGGCTCTATAAATTAAAATATTTGCTCTGTCTTGAGCACCAGGGGAAGACAGATCGTGGCACATTCACCGTGAAAGGTCAGCAGACCCAAATGAAAATGCAGAAACATCAATTGTTTCCATTCACTAATCATATATAATTGGTCTGCCTCACCTGAACTAGAACACATTTAATATTACAATGCATAATTAAAGTTCTTTTCATTTTGCTGCTTTCCAGTTGCAATTATCTTTCTTTTAACAAATGTACAAAAAGGAAACTTCTTGTAAAAATGAAGATACATTTGACAAATTAGTGTAATTAAGAAAATGTCCCTGAAAGAGGAAATAATTCTTAAGTATGAACATTTTCAGTTCCAAACTACTTATTGATGGTTCTCTGTCAATTCCATGAGACAGAAGAAATTCTGATTTTTGTCTCCTACGGATGCGCTCAATTTTCAGTTTAATTTTAACATGCAGTCAGGCATATTGGGAGATCAACATCCTGAATGAAATCATTAAAGGACAGGATTAATTCTGATTTTGACTGAGAAGTTTAGCATTAAAATGATACATAAAGACAGCAATAAACATATAAAGACCTAGTTCACTTGGATATTTTGGGGAGCTACAATAAAGCAATTGAGCATTAGATGTTTTTGTGTTCAACAGCATTAAGGAGGTCTGTTATGTAATATGCCATGAATAGGATGTTTTATGTTGTCCATTGCTGTGTGGTGTCTTTTTGAAGCTGCACGTATTCTCTTAGGAGGAAGATTAAGAACTCCTTTTGCTGGACCTGGCCTGGTCTTCTTTTTTTTTTCAGCAGATAACTGCAAGAATTAAAACTTTTCTGTGGTTCCACTTGCAAAGCAGAATGACAAAATTGAGTATGAGGGATGAAATTGTACAAATCAGAATGGCTGAAACATTTATATTTTTGTTTTGCTTTTGACTGTTAGATCTTCTCATGCTTTGGTTTTTCTCTTAGAAAAATATTTTTTTCCCCTTCTTCTCCCCATTCCTCTTTAACCAAAATGTCCCTGTCTTGAATTTTCCCAGTCCCACATCCTTTCCAGTTCCCTGACCAAACTGTGTGCGCACTGTCAGAGGCTCTCTTCCTCCAGGTCGTACCTAGACAAAACGGACTAAAGTATAACTTGAGGTAATGCACTTTGGGAAACTGGAAGAAAAAAAATCCTTACAAATTGAATCTCTAAAGTGAGAGAATATTTTAATGCAAAGCTAAAGGTACTGCTTTCAGGAAGGATGCAGTGCCAGTGAGAGATACTGAATTTTAGCCTTGGAGACACAACTCTTCAGCCCACCGTAATTTTGCATGGTCCCTAGCATGCTTCTGGGCTGCCTTGCACTTTAAGAAGATTAGGGCAGTCAGTGTTAAAGCTTTGAACCTGGCATTCAAAGGTAGGTGAGGCTGGTCAGTGTTATCTGTTAGTAGCAGCTTTTACGCCTGCTCAATGTGGGCTGGGCTTTAACTGCTGAACCAAAAGCTCTTGATGCAAACCAAATACCCCAGGCAGATCCTCTGCAGAAGTAGCTTTCTGGAGACCAGTGCATGTGTTGAATAGAATAGATTTAATAATCTATTAAATATGTAAATCTGAGCCCATGGGTGCAGATGAGCCAGAGCGAGCCACTGATCCTCCATCACCACAATGCTCTGCTAGTGAGGTATAGTGAGCTCTGGAATGAAACTGCGAAAAGAATATCTTCATTGAAAAGGCTCTTGTCTATCTAAGGTGGAGGGAAGCTTGGATGTGTCCCTGTGAAAGCAAGTGTTTGGGGGAATGGGAATATGGACACCTCTCTCTAAAACCTGGTTGTGAAGTGAAGACCAAAGATGAAGATCTCTGTTTTACTTGGGCCTTGCTAGCCTCAATCTGTGAGAAACAGCTAATAACTGGTACTCCCATACACACTGTCCCATACTCCTTCTGTTATTTCGGCCCTAGCCTTTGTGGGCATGAACAAAGAAATACCACCCTTAAAATGATGGCCACATGCCGATCGCAAGCTCTGCCATCACTTGAACAAAGTTTCTGCCTGAAGTCTGATTCCACATAGTTTGTTTGTTTGTTACCACTGCAAGCTTCTTTCAAGGCCACTTTTTCTGCAAATGTGAGGTGAAGGCATGGTGCTAACTGCTACCTGAGTCTGCCAAGCCCACCTCGAGCAAATAAGCTAAATTTGAACAAAGCAGCCTCTTTTAAGCTAAATCAAAGAAAGAAACCACTGCAGCTGGTCCCAGTTAACCATGAATAAAAAATTGGCACTTTATTAATACAAAAGTTTAAGCAAAATGTCACATTCTGTACTATATGCATTTTGTCTTTTTCTGGTGTGTAGCTACTTCCTGTAACTTAAAGCTAAATTTAAAATTTTAGAAGAGAGTGTAGTTTTAAATAATGATGTTAAAGTGAGTGATGGGTTAGAGAATTATTAGTATCTTCAGGGATCTATGATTAAAGATTATAATATTAAGAAAATATATGCAGTCATTAATGTAATTTTGAATTGTAAAGGCTGTCTAATCTAATTTACTATATTAAAGCATGATAGATAATTTTGACTAATTAAATGTCTCTAATCTTTTTGCAAACTTAAGCTTTAATTAACCAATGTTTACTTTCTCAGAATAAGATTAAATACCTCAGTTTCCAAGAAAAATCTTTGAAAAGTCTAGCATCTCAATTTCAATTGGAGCAATGCAGTGCAGGGATACCAAGAACCATTTCAGAGAATCAAAATGCCTTCAATGATTGAGTATAGCATTTACATAAGGAGGGCTATTAAACTGGTAAAATGAATTTAATAGAATGGAATTACCAGGAAGTTATAGGTGCAATACTTTGGCAGCACAGTTATCCAGAATTTAGGATGTAGAAAAAGAAAATTGCTTTATTCTTGTCTGTTTGTGCAGCACACAATGTAAGGCAGGTCTAAGCTCGTTAGCAAGATGCTTTCAGGTTCACCTTCTGTAGGTTTTCACTGCAAAACAGAATGGGTAAGAACTATTTCTGTGTGCAAAAGAGGAGACGCTGCAGAAAGAAAATTCAGCATGACTGGAGGGCAATTTATTAAAATCCTCAACACTGTTAACTGTAGAATGAAAGCTGCATTTACAATCCGTGGAATGCATCAGGCAAGACAAGGTATAATAGTGATAAACAAACTCAAAAGCAGAAAACTTCTTAGCAGAAACAAGCAGAGGCATCACAGCAAAGCACCATTTAAAAATGTGTCTGCTATCAGATATTTCATGCAGCACAGCAGCAATTCATGTTTAAGGCCTGTCAAATATACCTATTCTCTGTATAATGAAATACTCTCAAACCAACACAAACAGTTTTTAAACAGTCACGGAAAGGGGAGGCAAGAGCCTGGAAATCATTGCCTGTCATTTCCAGCTGAACGATGAGACCATACAAATGCAGCTTGTCTTCCCCTGAAGAGTGGCCAGGAATCCTGAGCAGTCACTCCTTCCTGCGCCCACTCTCCCTCACCCCTGTCTTAGCCAGCATCAGGTTTTTAGGAAGGGGATGAGGCAGGGTGGGAAGAGAGGGGGCTTTTTCCCGCTCCCTTCTAGGAACTTATCTTTTAAATTGTAAGCAAGAGAGAGCCTGTCAAGGTGGGAGGCTGTCCCGGAACCTCATTTTCATTATCATCTTCAATTTATTCGTGACTGCTTCAGATCCATGTCTCCACGTGCTGGTAGTGTCCTTCAGCCCTTCCCTCCCTGTATATCAGACCCCTCCATGCCACCAAAATTGCTTTTAGCAAGAGAAACCTTGTTCTCTTGCAGCCTTTATTTTGCTCTGTGATCAAACCTTTCTCATCTGTTCTCCACTCGGATGGTTCTTCCACCTCCTGAGCACCCTGGCAGGCCATCTCTGCACATCTTTTTGGGATATAGGTGACGAGAACTGTGTGCTGTCCTCCTGGTGAGCTCTCACCAACACCCAGTGCAATCACATCAGTATTTTACTCTCTGTAGGAGACATAGCTTAACAGGTGCATCCAAAGATTTCATTTTCCTTTTTCATAGCAGCACAGTCATTTAAGAAAATAAATTTCTGCATAAACACCAGTCTACTGCAATTTTGTCACTTTATTGTGAGCCCCAGAAGCTGCTCTTCATTCAAAAGGGAACATTCCCTTTCGGTAGCAGCTGTGGAAGTTCAGTATCACTCCGAGGTAAATCAGGCTGTTTCTTGTCCAGTCACCATCTGGCTACTGATTGCGTAAAACAGAATCGGAGGTTCGTTTTGTAAGAGCTACAGAGAAAAGACAGGCTTGTCAGGAGGAACGGAAGGGAGGGTGACTCACTTTTTAAATGAAAAACAAGGTTTCAGAAAAGCCAAAATTTTTAGTCCATTCAAGTCTATGGTTTTTGCAGAGCATTCATTTTAGTATTTTCAAAACTGGGGTAGATTCATAAATTAGGACACTGCTGACAGAAGAGGAAGGCAAGTACTCTCCCCAGGCTCTCGGCGGCTTGCATGTAGGACACGGTGCTGGGCCAGGTCCCAGCTCTGCCCCGAGCGCAGGGTCTCAGCTCTGCCTCTCCCCGGTCCTGCCCCAGCACCTCCACCACAGCCACCCGTGAGCATCCCTCCACGGTTGTGCTTGGTTCTGGTACAGCTCCCCTTAAAAAGCAAATAAACAGACTCTTCTGGCCTATCATTCAGGTTCTAGTTTTCCAAAGATACTTTGATTTTATTTAAAAAGTGCTTGAAAATGATCCAGACAATTTTTTAGTTTGTTTGTTTTTTTAAAAGGTGTTTAGCTTCATATCTGCCCTGCCAGATTTTGTTTTGTTTTGGTGTTCTTCACAGGCAGTCCTAGCCCCAAAAGACATATAGTGAGAAGCATTTAAATACAACCTGTATAAATAAACTCCCTTTTGAAACCTATTATGGAATAATAGTTTATTTTTGAAAGCTTACTAATATTATGTATTCCCTACAATTTTGACTTACAAACCAAAGAGAGGCTATGAAGCACAAAAAAGTACAAACAAAACATAAGGAATATTTTTTAACTTGAAAAGAGCGTGGTTTAAAAGCATTTTCTTAACACTTTGCAGCGTAAAATGTACATTTCATGTGTGTTTACAATAGTTGCTTTTATTTGGATGCTTGATTTAGTAAGGTGTAATGAATGGTAACATGAAGTAGACTACCTGTTTGGATCACTGCAGTGGAACATAAGTGATCAAATTAAATGGATACGATTGCACTAAATATTACTGTGATGGAAATAGAAGTTAGAGCAATTATCATAAAATGAGATGAAACCAGGAATAGAATAATTTCTTTAGCACAGTTACAGAAAAGATTTCCATAAAGTAACCCAGATCTTACACAGGACTTGTGCATCACCTGCAGTGGTTGTACCTCACTTGAAAAATGTTGTTTTCACTCCAAAGCACTTTGTAAGAAGAAACATCTTTGTTCATTGCTGACTTAAAGCAATACCTGCCGTAATATGCAAGAATTTTTAACAGTGGCCTGGGCTGGGGAGAGAGAAAAGATGCTGTATCAAATAGAAATGGCACAGGAAGGTGTGGGTGGAGACGAAACCTCTCCCATGAATTGGAGCTGGCCATGGCTTTGGGTGTAATACTCTTTCACTGAAGAGAAGTGACAAATGGCCTTTATTTTCCTTGAACAGTCAGAAGTACTGTTATTTTCTGGTTTATCCAAGAACTAGCGCTACAGAAGATTGATTCAGTGCTGAGTGAGAACAATGTCAGCTCCGGAGTCATCACCACCTTCTGGGTTTACAGAATCACAGAATGGTGGGATTGGAAGGGATCTCTGTGGGTCATCTAGTCCAACTCCCATGCCAAAGCAGGGTCACCTACAGCAGGATGCACAGGACCTTGTCCAGGCAGGTCTTGAATATCTCCAGAGAA
>Ga0181612_160745_pt1 | contig 15108 bp, 10 predicted proteins | sample HoacroProtozoa21_FD_119630 | JGI IMG/M metagenome (GOLD analysis project Ga0181612, IMG submission 119630) | Hoatzin crop microbial communities from Cojedes, Venezuel. Combined Assembly of Gp0051906, Gp0051904, Gp0051908 | reverse complement strand
TAAAATGGCACAAAAGCAGAAGACTCCTAAAAAGGAAGAAGAGATTGTCTATTTGTCTCAAAGAAGACAGAGAGAAAAAATAATAAAAATATAACTTTCTTGTTTGTCATAGAGATTGTGGTAAAAAGAAAAAAGGTATAATATTAATTTCATTATTATCATTAACAAAGGGATGTTTGAGTAAGAAAAATATCTTGCCATAAGATACATATCTCCATTTCTGGAAGGATTTTAAGGATTAGCTAGATATTAGTATTTGTACAGTAAAAGTGCATGTTATGTATTTCCAATTTGTTTTAGGAAACACTTCAAAATGTCTCTATCAGTCTCTCCCCACTTTACTTGGAAATTATTAGAGAACCTTTCCCTCCCTTAGGGCACCGTGGCAGCTGTGATAAAACTCAATGATGAAAGGCATTCTTTCTTAATTTTGATTGCAACAGGACATTCCTTATGAACATCACCTACTGAATTTTATCCCTTCTGCTATTTCAGCAGAATACAAATAAATCAGTTTTAAACTTAAATTTCAAGATATGTTTAATCTATTAAGAATCATATTTGAGAGCAGAAATTAAGAGATACAGGCTAGAATGAAAGAGTTTCATGTTTTTTTTCCCCATGAGAAGACGGAAGCTATGCATTCTTAGCCTTTGCTGCATGTTTTTTTTGAGGATTATTATGCTTCTGATTGTCCAGTTATTGAGATAATTTTGTACAGTTAAAAATAAAATAACTATGTTAGTAATGTTAACTCCCCCAGATAATTCAAATAATCCCAGAGATGATGAGATGAACATTGTGGTTCTACAAAGACTTCCACTCTGAAAGGCCAGGTCTAGTTTGGACACCTGACCATCGTACGTTAGGGATGCTTTCAGCTTGTTTGCATTGCCCCTTGCTGTATGAACTAGGGCAGGGACAGCTGGCTTGGCAACCCCGTGTCCCTCTTTCCTGACTGAGGCAAGCCATGCGGACCTTTGGATTTTAGCAGTGCTTCAGATCCCACAGCGTAGATATGGCCGTAGCACCCACTGTTAAAATAAAACTCCTGACTGAAATGCTTCTGAATCTTTTCAACGATGTATTTCCTGAAGTTTGCTGAAATAGAAGTTTGATCAGACTTCAGGTAGTTTTGCTTCATTGTGTCAATCACTTCAGACTGCATTACCCTGCACAATGCACATGTACATTTTAATCTTCCTGTGAGTTCAGTGAGAATTAAAAAAAACCCACACAACTCTGCAAAATAACAATAAATGTTAAATGTCTTTCCAGTTTTAATCACTAATATGCTTTCCTACCTGTATTGTAATGCTTGGTGCAGTAACATAAATCCTTTTCCTCTTTCAACAGAAATTGTGGCAGAGTGAGACCTTCTGCTACTTGAACTGCTCCCTTTTCTTGCCATTCAAAAATGAGATCATTCATTGTGTATCCAACTAAAAAAAAATCACAAAAAATTGCAAATAAACTCAGGCGGCTGCAAACTTTGGAAAGCAGGGATTTACCAAACAATAATGACTTCAGTAAATGTCATAAAAAGGAGACAATACAGGCCTTCTGTTTGTACCTGTTAACTGAAAATAGTTCACTGCCATTCTATATCATACTGAACTTGAAAAAACCATCAGTCTTATGCCTCCTTTATGACATCTTAATAGTCAGGTTGTCTATTAATGGAATTAACAAAAAGCATCAGAAGGAGCTAAACATCCAGTTCTCTTGGATGCTTGGGAAGATCTTATCCTGCCCAACTTGTGAAGGATAATATGGGCCCTTCACCCTCAGATCTCTTTCTTCTTTTCTTTGAGGTGAAATGGTGGATTGTCAAAGCTGTGTTTATGGATCTGTGTCAATTTGAATTGTTAGGCAAAAATTCTTCGACGAGAACAATGAATGAAAATTTCTACAGGAGTGAAGTTAGTTGACCAGAAAAAATACTTTTCCCTGAAACTGGTATAAAACAAGGGAAAGTAATCAATTGCAATCTTCTCATACTAGCTGACTGTGACATATGATATTAAAAGACATTCAGTTTTAATGTTCAGGTTATGAAGGATAAAGATAAGAGGCACTTCTCTGTAGCTCATGCATGTGTGTATAAGACGAAATAAAACAGCAAAAGCCATGGCAGAAACACTAATCAAGGGCCAGACTTTGTAAAGGACAAGTACTTTTTCTTTCTATTTCCCTCTCTTTGCTGAACACTTGCACGGGATATCATTGCGGAAAATGGCTGTACTTCCTCTGAATACGTGATATATTAACTTTCCAGTATCTCCTTGGCATTTAGTTTTAAATTTCTTCTCAACAAAATTTATCTGGTTGTGATAACTGAAGGTAAAAAAAAAAAGGCTTCCTATCCTCATTCAGGTTTCATTAAGACTGTCTCAGAATCTAATCAATTTGGACAAAGTGAGATTTTGACATAGGATTCTAAAAGTAGATAACTTTTGTTGTTGTAATAATTTGAACAACAAGGGTACACTTGAGCCACACATAATAGCTTGAACCAGAAGGAAAAGGGAGTAATTTTTACATCTAAATTATATACCTTTCATTCATTCTATTTTGCTTTTTTGCAATATTTCCTTTCTCCTTTAGTCCAATCTTGGTGAGCTGTTGAGGATAACCTGATGATAACTGGAAATATCTTTTAACCTTTCAGTAAAAAATTACTTTTCATAACATATTGTTCATAACTTTCTAAGCGGAACTCTCTACCTGTAAATACTGAAACTTTGGGTTCCAGTGAAGCAAATAATCTCTTTTGTGTGTGGGCATAAATCTTTCCCCTGTTATATTCAGTGACTGCATTACTCTGTGAATACATCTTTAAATGTTATTCAGTCATAATGCCCTGCTACACTGACCTCAAATCTGAGACACACTTCATCCTTTCTGATCTACCTATTTTGAATGTACCTATAAGCTAAGAATGGGTGTTTATAAATTTAACAGTTTTCAACACCTCTCCTTGCTTCTAGATTCTTGATGTTTCTTTTGGGGACTATCTTTATACGAGATATTCATAGGCACTCAGGCTAACTGCTGGTTTAATTTGGTATTCTGTTTGGGCTGGATTGAATATGCTAAAAATGAGACTGTATCCTTTTAAAGAAGTATTTAATAAAGACCAGACATTGCTCATTACAAGTTTATATTAAATGTGCAAGGAAACACGTTTCTGTCTTTTTGAATGCATGATGTTCTGTAAACACAGCCTTACAATTCACTATTAAATGCCATAAACTATGAAAAACCAGAATTATAGCTCTTACCAAACTTTGCATGAATTCAGACAAAAAGCAGTTGTGTGTAAAGCAGATTATCATTTGAAGCATGCAAGTTATGGCCAGAAGTGATATCCCCTGAGTAAAACTCATTGAACTGACAAGAAACAACAGCTGTGTCAAAATATATTTCACTAAATCAGATTCATTCATCTCTAATGCATGCTTTTAATTTTGATCATCTACCCTGCTCACTAAATCTTCTAAAGTGTAGTCTATTAAAGATAAGAGCAGTGTATGCAAAATGCTGATGTACTAATTCATTTTTATCATGTTTACCTTTTAAATACACATATACAGCTGTAGCATTCAATACTGTAACTTCAGTTTTGTAAGCCAAGATGATAAAGTAAATGTATCTCAAAATATAGAGGAGCTTAATGGAGATGTGAGCTTATGTTACATGAAATAAATTTCAAACAGTATGATATATATCATATTTCCACTAGATATGTTAAATTAATTAATCTTGAATTAAATCTTTATTAAACCTGTGGCTCTTTAGTAAATGGGAAACACATGGCCCTATCAAATGTGTCCTGAAATCTTGTAATAGTCCTGAAAGTGGGGAAGGGAGAATACATAAAACTGTTTGATAACACAAATTTGTCTCTAAATTTTCTTTCATGGGTAGTGTTAACAAGAACAGGTATTCTTGATTTTCCGTCTGAAAATATTTCTTTATTTGGTACAGTTCCAAATGAACTGATGATCTCTTTCTTTTTTCCAACTACCACATTGTTCTTTCTTCTTGGCATGGAGAAAAGGGAGAAAAACTACAGTGCAAAGTATCTACTCACTTATGGAAATACAGCAGAACCAGAGAATTTACAAGAACAAACTGCAGCTCATTTCCTAGGCCCATCCCAGGACATTCTATGCACAAATGTCCTATACCCTACATTGTACTGCCCTAGAATTTTTTCATGTGGAACAGTAATACTAATAGATCTAACTGAGCTTCCTTAATATCCCCTCAAAAGAGGAAAATATTTTTGGTTTTACTTAATTTAATGAAGAAGACCTGCTGAATAACACAGGGCTTAACACTCAGAATCCTCATGGTATTGTGTGCACATGGGGATAAAGGTGTTTCTACAGAAATGGCCCTTTAAAAGAGTCAGTGGTTACCATACTGTAGCATATATAGTATTACAGTTTAGGTGTATGGTGTTCTATATGCCAAGAGTCTAAAAATCAGCCCTCCAGCACCCTAGTTTTGGGAGCTCTGCTTATTTCTGTAATCAGTGTCCCTTACTGAAGTGGCTGGGCTCCCAGCAGCATGCGAAGACCTCATGACAGATTTTGAAATTATTGTGAAGTTCAGTCTCAGCAACAAAGAGGAGACTTATGATCCTGATATGGATGAGGCACCGAAGAGCTTAGTGCCATCAGCAGAGGGCGGGGGGTTCAGTTCACAGCAAGTAACAGAAGTGTAGGGAGTTTTGGTATTGAAGATTTTGAAGCTTCAAGGGCAGAGTTTTATTTTTTATATTTAGGATCCCAGAACTGCCAGTCATAAAAGATTACAGTATTGGAATTACGTGGATAACTTTAAAATTCTGATGCCACTGCCTCAGTTCAGTGGGACTATACAGAACTTTCATGCATATCTATTTGCAGTACTGAGGCCTACATCTGCAAAATGTAGATTATTAGATGCTGCAACAAACAAGGTCACTACTAAAATACATTTACCGTACTCATCTAGATGAAAAAAGTACACTCATCCATCCACTGCTGAAATGAATTTTACAGGAATAAATATGAAAACGTGCAAATTGTTTCATTGTTTGTACAAGATTAGCAACCAATTAGCTGAGAAAAGGCAGATAAGAGAAGTGAGCAACGTTGCTCTTTGTTCCAGGTTTATGCAGCACCAGTCAATGTAACTGATCAAGCTCATAATTAAAGATGAGTGTTCCTGAGACATAACTGCAATTGAAAATAAGTGATCTGAGGCAGTAGTACCCAAACAGTAAAATTTAATAAGATAGGTATGTTTGTGTGGTCTCTCAATTTTTTCTTTGATACTCTTGAATAATGGTACCACTAGCAGAAAGGGCGAATTTGTTGGGTAGTTGTTTTCAGAAACTGTTCAAACAGAGTATCTTAGGAATGGATTATTCTGCCAATAATTGATAAATATATTACAGGTTCAATCCAGTGGATTAATTTTTCATGAAATAGTCAGAAGGCATGGTTAAAATAAGCCAAAACATCTTAAACTAAATTCTAGAAATACTAAACCTGAAGTCCACCAGGACTTTTGGTCCCTATTCAACTGCTTGTGTTACCTGATTAATAAACATGCATTATCTTCAAAGCAATTTAAAGAAAATCATTCAGTAACACAACTTTAAGAAAAGTCTTAATGCCTGTTGCTGATATCGGTCTACTGTCAAAGATTAGAGATACATTTTGTATATTTACCAGTTGGCCTATGTGATAAAATATCTGAGAAGCTGTATTCTATGACATGGTTACGACTGTGCAAATGGAGCACTAAAGAACGGTTATCTGCTCAGATCACCTCAGCATACTGTGGCCTTGCAATCTGAAGACTTTATTCTGAACAGATGTGTGGTTATGTGGTTACCGGTACAAACTTGCACTATATGTGTTACATTCTTAAATATGTGCTACGCCTTGTAAGAACTGCACTGAAATACATAGTAGTTACAAAGATCAAGATGGTTTTCTTCAGGCATTCTAAGGGATAAGGAAGAGAACGGTGTCTCTGTTGTGCTGTTAGGTCCATAAATACTGAATCCGCGGAAACTAGCTGGAGGGAGAGCTGGCGCATTCTAGGACCCTGAATTTGAGGAAATGGAGGAACCAGCTCACAGCAATGTCGCAGAATGAGGAATCATGTCCCTTGCAGTTTTTCTGGTTCAGATAGAAGGCTACAGAAGCCTTGTCTCCCTGATGATACCTGTTTCTAGATTCTCCTTGCATTTGCTATGCCACGGATTCTCGTGCCAAACATTAATATAGTGATCAGTTTTGCAGTTTGTTTATATTTTTTCCAGATTTGCAAAAGTAGCAAAGACAATACTTAATCAGTTTCCTATGCCTTAAACATTTCTATCAGGAGGGCACTGTATTTTGTCTAGGGAAATAATTTCAGTGGCCTTCTACTCAGCTCTAAGAATATAGAAAGAGATGACCCAAAGCCAAATCAGAAAAGTGCATTTATCAACTACATGTAACTTTAACTGTTTGTTGACTCTCCTTATAGATGTATGGAGCTTGTTCTGTAGCAGACATAAGTGCTTAGCTCTTGAATCCTGTCTGATGTTTGGGATAAGACTTGAGTGTAAGATGTTTTCTCTCTGTGCCTTGCTTTCATCGTATTCTGCTTTCCACAGGAAATGTGGTGTGCATGCCTGAAGGGAGTCGCAGTCTATGTGTCTGGAAGGAAAAACATGAATCTGTTTCTAAGCACACCTGTCTTTCAGGTTAAACTTTTGCTACATATTGATTACTCCTATTGGTAAATCCTTGCTGTTCAGCCTTACTATATTTTCTCTCTCACTGCTGCTTTGTAAGCAGAATGTAGATATCTCGTACTTCTTTGCATTTGCTGCAGCCCAACATGATATTCAGCCTCTCACTAAAAAAGGCTTTTTCTTTTTTGACCATGAGGTGGTTTTGGTGACTATTATAAATTGCTACCAGATATTTTTATTACTGGTGATTGGGCAATACAGTGTTATGGAGGAAGGTCCTAGTGGCTACATCTTGGTGTTGAAAAAAGGACAGTCAGTCACTGGCCCAGTTAGTATACGAGGGCACAGCTCACTTTTTCGTTGCTGGTGGAAAAAGTGACCTTTTTATGCTACAGAAATAGCTGAAAACAATGGACGTTATCATCTAATATAGCGGTCTGCAGGATCAGGTCAACCTAAACTAAGTCAAGTGGATTAGTAAGGACTTCTGTCACTGAAATGCAGTGTGCTAGGGTTTGAGTTTACAGGGTGTAAGTTCATGAAGGTTGAAAAAGGAAGTAGAGATGCTAAGTTGTTTGTGTTATGGGATGCAAACCAGCTGCTGTGGTCGAAGCAGATCTCGGTTTGCAATGTATTCATTATTGTCTGGCTACTGGGTATCTATTTGCTCTTACTTCATTCATTACATAAAATCTAAGTGACGTCATCACAGAAATGGAAAGAAATGACAGAAAAAATACATTGTGATGTTGAACAGAAGCGTTCAGAAGTTACAGGACTGATTAGGTTACATTAATACTGTCTCTGTGAACCCAACGTCTGAGGTCTTGTACATCTGTAATGCAAAAGCAGATGATAAATTGTTGGTAATTATATGAAAAGACTATTATCCCAGGAGGAGAAGGTTGCCAGAGGAAGTATTTCTTCGGAAAACTCAAGAGCTGTGTCTATGCACTGTACTGTAGCATCTCAGCAAACAGCTCTTTAAAGAGACAACTCATTTTTAGGAGCCTGAAGTCATTCCAGGTAGTTAGCTAGTGAAGCATGTCCTGGCAGACTGAGATCTCCGCCTGAGATGAATAGGAAGAACTGGCAAACTAAGTAGAATTTAGAATTAACTGACAGCATATAGGGCCTGAAACAACTGGGAAAGTTGGATTTGGCCTGCAGAAGTTTTTCTTTAGAAAACGGTCTGTCACAGAGCTAGTCATAACTGTGAAAAACTGGAAGTAAAACTCTGTGTGGTCACATTTATGGAAGCAGAAGATGCAAAAGACAAGATATTGGGTGAGGAGTGGTTGTCAGGACTTGTGCCTGAACAGTTGGTGCAAGGTTTTGAATATCTGGACATCAAATAAAATGAAACTGTAGTGATAGTCTATTTAATTGATCTAATCTATTCAAAACTCTTCAGCAGAAGTTGGACAAAGTAGACATACTAATTCTAGTGTTTAGGCAGCATTGAAAACTGTCTAGCTGAGTGAAAGTTTTTGGCATGTTCAATTACAGGTTTTAGGAAAAAAATGCAGGGAAAAATAATGTGATCCTGCTGAAATATTTCTAAGTAGCAAGGGCAACCAGGCAACCACAGTGTCTAGAAAAGTGAAACCCAAACTTTTCTCTTGGTCTCAGCCACCTTTCCCAGAAAATCTTGTCCTTTCAAAAAAGGTATTGAGAAGTTGTTATCAACACCCATACGAGGTCCCTGAAAGAAAAAAGTAGAATCTATCTGTGGGGCTTTTTTAAACACTGTTATTAATCTTAGTAACAAGTATACCCTTTTCGTTCATCCAATTTCGAAAGTATAGGAGTAAAGGCTGCCTTAAACAAATAAGATTCTATTCAATCCACGTCAGTCCACATTACTCTATAGAACTTACTGGAACCAAGCTATTTATATCATTTGTATGCATACATTCTATGAGTATGAAGATTTTATTTTAGCTAGTTCAATATCAGCTATAGGCTTTAAGAGCCCATAATCTCATAGGCAAGACGGTGGACATCCAACAAGCATGTCTTGAAGAATTATTGAACTGTCTTGACAGTATTAACATCTCTTCTCCAGGCTGTCCAAGGACTACCCCATTATAGAAAAACAAGGTTTGTTACTGAAGGCAAGCAATTCCCCTGTACCTTCAGAGATTCCACACCTTTAAACCACAGTGGTCTTGGCAATCCCAAGATACCCCATGTTTACTTCAGCTGACACTGTCTTATTTGCTAAATTCTTTTCTTTTAACCACCCTTAGAGTATCATTCCAAGCCATGAAGAACAAAATTTTTGAGCAAACTTGTGATCCAGATGCATACCAACATATCCTGTAAATTTTCTACTCATTTTATTTTATTCCAGGAAGGCCACGCTTCCCTTGTGTCATTTTACAGTACCTACAGGCATATTAAAACCTAACTCTTTTTCTCTTGTTCAATAAACAAACATATGAACTGCATGGAACAACTGAGCTGAATATCTAGCATTTTTGTACAAGACAGTTTTGTTTGGCTACAGAATTATTTTATAGTTCTTTTAATGCCAGTGACTTATCCGAATTCCATTCCAATTTCTTTAATGTTTAACAAGGTACAGGTCCAAGAGTAACATTGGATTTATTCAGCAAACCAGGCAGTTCTTTAGGTATCCAGCTGAGGCAAGGACTACAGTCATGCTGACTAGCGTTGTTTCACCACTCTTCTGTTAGGCATCCCAACAGCGTGCCTCCGGGATAGGCTGCCTGCACATCACTGTTCCTAAGAACATGGCAGAGGTTGAATTGTGCCCTAAATTCCAAGCAACATAGCAGGGGGAAGATATGACAGAGCTAACGAATCTGGTTTCGGCTTCAGGCTAGAATAAATTCTTCTAATATACATTATGCACTAAAAATATTAGCTGCAGAATCGGCTGTGATGCATTTCAAGGATAAATTTGTGCTGGGGCTCCAAGAAAGCAGGATTTTATTCTATGTACTTCTGAGCCACTTCACAAAGGGTCTGCCCCTTGCACTGCCCTCTAAGTCGTTGGAGTGGAATCTCTCCCTTGGGAGTTACAGGTTTAGCCTTCTTAGCCTGTATTTCAGAGCAGGATAACATTTTGGGCCCAGCCCTCTACCACGTGTCTCAAACCTAATATTCCTTGCTGAAACCTGTAGATTTTCAGCTGTCACTTTTATATTAGTTTCTCTGGGTTCAGCAGCAGCTGTACAGCTGCTACTGCCCATTCGTCCTGCCTTGGTTTGGAGCTGAAGACTACAAAATCTCACTTTTTTTGTAGATGTGTGTCAGGTCTCACTTCAGATATGCAGTGTAGAGTAGTATACCCTTTTACAGAGTAGAAACCCTAGGATGAGTTGTTGAGAACTTTTGTGCTGCTGAAATGGAAAGGAGAGAAGATGTACGGTTTCCACATGTTCAGGTGCAGGCAGGCATTGACCTAGTGTGTCCACAACTGCTGTCACTCAGGTAGACACCTGAGGTTCCCTGGCAGATAGGAAATATACTCCAGTTCTGTTCTCTTTCTTATGGTGTCTTTATGCTGTTGTGGGAAAGGAACAATGTGCACATCATTTTCTGTCATGCAGCAGCCTGTACTGCTGTAGCCTGCTTACAGATCTTTCTGTTTGCACAGTCTCCATTTTAGAGACTTGGAAGAAAGAAAATGTACTATTCAGGTAACAGCATCATGTAGAACAGAGTGAATTTTCTCTAAAAATCCCAAAGACAGGTGAGTGATTGCTTAGAAAGACTAACAAGCCTCCATAAATCAAAAAGGAAAAAAAAGGCCATTATTTAATTTATTTAGAGAGACAGTAAGCATCAAAAAAAAAAATTATGAGGTGAGCAGGTGCTTTCTCCCTTATATATGTTGCTTTTCATAATATAGTTCTTCTTTTGTAACTGAGTTAGCCTTTTCACTTTTCTTCAAAAATTGAGGAATATTGAATGTCCCATAAAGTTATAATTGTAATATATGAATAAAGGAATACTGTGAGATAAAACTGAAACTTAGAAAAGAGAGAGGCAATAAGCTCTAACACATAAAAGAAAAAAAAATCATTGCTGGGAGGCAGGCCACAGAAATAAATATGTATCTAGTTGACATTTCTTTGTGTCTTATTTAAGTAGAATAAAACTAAAATTATCTCGCATGCCTATAGGCTGCCCTGATGTAAGGCATAGGGATTATTTCATGTGTGCATTTTCCTTTGCTTCCCTTCTAAGACACAAAACCAGTTTGTTCTGGTTGCTGAGAAATCACTTGGTAAAATGAATGTTTTAAAAATAGAAGACATTTCCAGTGAAATATTTTTCAGACAATTCTTGATATAAGTATTTTAACCAGGGGAAAATCCAGCTGCTTAGATTGATCTTGGAAAAAATCATTTCATGAGCTGGCTAAAAATAAAAATATCATTTGGGAAGAAAAGCTATACATGAAACTTCCTCTTAGAGCTTTATATTCTACAGCAACAGCATCAACATTGAAGGAAAATATTAATAAACAAAATTATTATTTTATAGCAGAGTTAAAACCTAATATGTGTCCTTTATAAGTAACTGTCAGCCTTTCTTTGCAATCTGGTGGTAAGATGAGTAGGAAAAAGGTGAGGGATTTGTTAGAAACAGTCTAATTTACTTACTGACACATGCAGGAGCAATGCTTGCAAGTTCAGATACAATTCAAAGAAAGTGTGAGATAAATGTGCCTTATAAATTCATAATTGTACAGTGTCCTACCCAATTGGACACTCAGTGGAAAAGCCAGCAATGATCCACACTTTAAAAAGAAACATCTGGAAGCATGTCTGCTGCTGTTTTGCTCCTGTGACCACTTTGGTTTTTATACCACAGCCCAATGATCAGGTCATTGACTCAGGACATGGGAGGATTGTGCTCTCAGTTTTGAAACTTCCACTTCTCCAGACAGTGCATTGACCACCCACGTTAGCGCTTCATTCCCCCGGTTTAAGTTGTCTCACCGTGCACCAAAAAGATATAAGCCAGCCAGCCATAGACGAGCATGACACCGTGGCCTAGAAATTAGAAATGCTTGAATGGATTCAGGCTCTCGGGGTTCTGTCAGTCCTTACCTCAGGACATTTCACATGTAGCCAGGGACAATGCTAAATGCACCCATCCTCCTATTTTCTGCTATAATTTTAAAGAGAACTGGAAGCCCATTCTTAGCCAAAGACTCTGTAACATGAATGTTCCTGCTCATCTTTTTCTAAGTTCTGGAAACTGGTCAGAGTTCAGACTCCTATAACACAATTTTTTTACCTAGTTACTCTCCTGTCCAGCATGTAGACATTTTTTGTATCTTCTCCAAGGTGTCTATTTCCCTTCCTGTGCTTCCTGTATAGAGAAACGGGTTTGGGGCACGTGAATTCCTGCTCTTGAAGGTCTAGGAGACTGGAAATTAGGACACTGTGCCTGTTTTCTTTGGGCCTGTCCCAAAGTCATTTCAGGGAACTGCTGTCTTGTTCTTCAAACCTAACTGGTTATTCTGCTATCGGACATATAGCTGCAGCCAGACCTCCCACATGCTGCAAAATCTTCTGCCTCAGGCCAGCTACTCTGCCTGTAGTCTCTATTTTTTAATGTCTGGGGTTACAGTTAAAATAGAATTAGACAAGGTGATATGGAGAAACCTTTACTGCTTGTAACTTCCTTATGAAATCAAATTTGATCTTTTTCTGTAACTAGAAGATTTTGAAGCACTCATTTGTATTTTGTTCTGGTCTTCTTTTGTGAACATTACCTCTCTCTGCTATGTGAATGTCCAGTAGGGAATTTACTCCCACTGAACTGAATGATTAAAAACATGACTTCAGTGAAAAATGTTCTGCTGGAAAATACAGTACACCATCTACAGTGCTATTCAACTAATAAGTATTGGTTCCCTATGGTGCAGCTTGTGGGAATTGTGAGCTCCTGCAAGGTTTTTACAAAGCACAACAGATGCCTGTTTGTTCAAGAATGCTGCTGTTGTATGACTTGTCCTCACAAGGGCTGAAGGAGAGGAAAAATACAGCTGAATTTTATAAAGTTGTTATAGCAACAATTTAATAACTTTTTAAACACAATTTTTTCTTTAAATTATACCTTCTGCTTGTTCAGTCAAACACTGTGACACTTTCTGTTTGAAGTGCAATTTTGTACAGTGAATGTACCTGCCATCTGTATGTACTCCAATACAACTGCCTCATATTAACCTCTCAGTTAGTCACATTAATTATAAAGGTGACAGAGGTTATTAGTAGGATTAACCACATTGGTTGACTGTGGAGTTTTCCTTAAATAGTGAATATGTAGTAATGCCCTAACTTGCTTGACATTTGCAGCAAATAACTGTCTCTCAATTTTAGTTAAGATAATTTCTGCTGTCAGATTCAGCCATTGCCCTCGTATTGAAAGCCTGTTTTATATTATTACCTTCTGTCCATTGTAATGAAAGATAGACCTGGCTTTCGTACTTACCCTGCAATTTTTTGTAAAAGCGTACCATTATCCATACAACAAACAATTCTGACTTCTGGCCTGATAGATGGTTACCTCCTCCTTCTCTTAGACACTACTTTGTTCCAGTAAAAGAAGAAAAACCCTAAGAAATACTTTAATCCCACTATGTATATTGTGTTTCTGACCCATAAGGTATTTCAAATAATTAAGTATGTTCATTCTATAGCCAGAAAATTATGTTCTGAAACATAATGTCCTAAAACTCTAAATCTAGATCTGCCACTAAGATGGATATGTATTATTTATCTGTTTTTCCTGTGTCATTAATCTTCACACACTTCAGATTGCTGGAATCTTTCAAAGAATTCTTTATTTTATTTTTGTTCGTCACATCATCAGGAGGATTTTTCTGCTATGAATGTCTTCCAAAGTCCTCTCATTTTAAGGGGAAAAGGCAATTCTAAAACACTTCATATCATAAGGAAAAGGAGAATTTAATGCATATCTGTGCCTTCCTCCTCACACCTCCTCTGTTAGCTCAGAGCATAGCACCAAACAGAACCTTTGGTTTTGTCTTTTTGTCTGTGTGTGTGTGCCTTGTAATGGCATAGCTGCTGTACGCTTTCCATCCTCTTTTATGTTCAAAGTGAGATATCAAGGGAGTTGATAAATCCAGTACATGCTGAATTGAGTTAACAAATGTTAATTTTATTTCACTTCACACAAATGTATTTCTGTTAACTGAAAGATAATTCTGCAAATCCTGTCTTGTCTAAGCTAGTTTTACTTCTCTTTGCTCTCCTCAGGATATTTGTGTATAATGCAAATAGGGCTTATGAAGATATTGTTTAAAACACATGGAGTTGTAATTTCACATTTTCCATTGAAATTCTAGTGTAACACCAGGTTTGGTCAAACTGGCAGACCTTCTCACGCTAGAAAGTTATCAGGTCTTTTTTTCTTTCTGTATTTTGCTGCTTGTTTGCAGTGTCAAGCTACCTATGCTACCGCAGATTCCTTTAAGCCCAGAATCTTTGGAAGATGCTAGAAATTTTCCCATTATTGTGGCTGGTGGTCAGGTCATACCCACATTTTATCCCTCGCTAGATGATACTTTGCACGGACTTCTTCCTCCTCATTATCCTGCCCAAGATTTTCAGGGGGGGTGTTCTACCAATCCAAGGCGCTGCCCCAGTTGAAGAGGTGAGGGCTGTGTAAGTGATATACCCTATGTAGGTACATGGGCGTGTACATATATATGCTTTGCAATCTTCTACTGTTCTCCTTCATACTAAAGCCTTTCCCTAATCCCTTCTAGGACAATTAGGTAATAACTACATATCTGTAGCTATAACATGTAGGCATGCTGAAGAGCTAGGGCAGGAATCTGAAGAGCAGTGATTCAGTATATATCACCTTGTTTCCAGGTTTTAAGGACACGTGTTATTATCGGATTCAGGATGTTCACGTAAATCACTTCCTTAAGTTATTTTCATGTTTCCTTTATGGTCTCCCATATTGCTGTTCCCCTGTATGTGTGAACACAGGGAATACAATGGTGAATTCCCATATGCATTGATTTTGCATAAAGGTACATTGGCACGGGGTACTTAAGTTTAGCAGTAACTTTGGATTTACACAAAACTTGTTTTTCAGTACAAGTAAGAATGAAGAATCTCTTCCTTTGAAAATCATGCGTGTTTCACAGATTCTTTTAGTAAAATAGAGGATTCTTAGAAAATCTTAAGGCTACCTTATAGCAGCCTTCCAGTACCTGAAGGGGCCTACAGGAAGGGTGGAGAGGCACTTTTCATAAGGGTGTGTAGTGATAGGACAAGGGGGAATGGCTGTAAACTAAAAGAGGGCAGATTTAGATTAGATATTAGGAAGAAATTCTT
>Ga0181612_176973_pt1 | contig 15109 bp, 5 predicted proteins | sample HoacroProtozoa21_FD_119630 | JGI IMG/M metagenome (GOLD analysis project Ga0181612, IMG submission 119630) | Hoatzin crop microbial communities from Cojedes, Venezuel. Combined Assembly of Gp0051906, Gp0051904, Gp0051908 | reverse complement strand
CTCCTTCTCTGGAGATCTTCAAGACCCACCTGGACACGGTCCTGTGCAGCCTGCTGTAGGTGGCCCTGCTTCGGCAGGGGGCTTGGACTAGATGACCCACAGAGGTCCCTTCCAGCTCCAAACATTCTGTGTGATTCTGTGTGATCCACAAAAATATTAACAATCAGCAAAAGATGTAGAATTAGATCTCTGAAGCCCTTGTCTTGCTGTTCGATACTTCACTGGACACACTCCATTGCCCTGGGGAGTCTGAGAGTACACAGAATGCTGCTCTGCTTCCCAAACCATGTGCTGGCAGATCTGCTGGCAGCAGCCTAGAAGAAACCCAGTGTATATTGTAGGCTGACATTGTCCCTCTCAGAGCAATCTTTAGCTAGTAGGTTTTCTTCTCTAACTCTTAAATGATTGTAATATTATCATTATGCAGGAATAAATGCATGTGTGTCATGAATGGAGCATGATAGACTGGGGGTTGTTGGGAAAAAAATGAAAATTATTTTAAAATATTAAATGCTGGAGAACAGAGAGGAAGATAAGGGGAGATGGTAAGAGGCCTACTGTAGGAAGAGTCATGAGAAAGAAGAGGGAGGCATTTTGTTGGTGAGAGGTTTCACATGCACTTTGCACTAGCAGGTAGGCTTAGTTATGTCAGTGTAGCCACTACTGGGAAAACGTCTCAAGTTTTATTTTCCTGTATAATGGTGATTTGCCTGAAACCTGTAAATTTTACAAAACTGCTGAGGAAAGATGTATGAACTTACCCATATTTATAATTTTAATTTAGTTGCCTTTATATGAGTGCATTTCTACTCGTAAGTTCTTTCTAAAGTAACCTTTTCATTATATGAATTAAGTGCCTCACACAACAAGGTGCTAGTAACAGGATCTGATCACTAGTCCAGAAATCATAACTCTCTAAATATTAAAAATAATATTTCCGTTAAATTTCATATGCATAATCAGTTAGACTCAGCTCAAGGAAGTCTGTGATTCAAACCAAATGTTGCTTGTTTCAAAGCTTACTCTAGCGCTGTGTCTATGTGTTATAAATTTCCATGGTTCACTTTACCAAGTAAGTGAAGAGGCTCTGCTTGTATAATAGGAAAATAACAGTAATAACCTGTACCTTTATAAGTATTGAAAGCAGCATGTTCTCTCCCGCCATTTAGGCTTAAATTATCCTACATTTCAGGTCTGAGTGCTTATAATCTTTGCAGAGGAGCTGAGGCTGGGAAAATCTGCCTTTGTTTGCCAAGACCCCAGCTGGTGTCTCTCCTGTGCTGAAATCCGTTTGATGTATCACCTGGCCAACTAAATAATAAGTGCTGGGCAACAACTCGTTGTTGTTCCCAAATCTGGTGAAGTGTCAGGGCATGATCAGAGTTAAGGGAATGCATGCTGTCTTCTGAGCTGGCAAAGCAATGAGTAATGCAGAATATGTGAAAAAATCTGCCAGTTGAAGTGCAGTAAGCAAGCTCTTTCCCTGTGAAGCACTGCCACAGATAATGGTGGTCTACTTCAGAGAGCTGAGAGAGCTGGCATTACAAGAAACTCTTCGGATTGACAAATCCATCTTAGGTAAAGCAACAAATGAGCAGTTCACAGGAAGGAAAGAAAGTGACAGGACAAAAAGCAGCTCCCTGCAAGGCTCATGAGGCAACTCCCTTCCTCTCCTCCCTCACAAGGTGCAACTTACATAAATATTCAAAATAAACATCTGCCTTGGAGGTTGGACCCAACCCTGACTATAAATTAAAAATAATTTAGAGAAAAAGAACAGAACTGATAGGGAATAAAGGGCAAACACAACACAGCTGGCACCTTTTCCTGAAAACTGAGTAAACAATTACCTTCTCGGAGTATCCTTTTCTATTGGCTTTGCTTTCGATCACTGTGAAAGTAGCAGGTTACAAAGCCACTGAAAAAAAAAGGGTCCAGGGAGATCTATGTCAATTGTTCCATCTCTTTCTAGGAGAGTTCCCCAGTTAAGAGATTCTTCAGATTTCCTCTTGTGAGTGACTCAGGAAAGTTTGGGAGACAAGTGAGATATGTCCTTGTCCTTCTGAAGGGAAGAATGTGTAATAGCTTGTCTACATTTGGAAATTATCTGAATAGCTATTGCACAATAAATTATTCCACAGTAGCTGTCTTTATACACACATTATTATGAAATATTTATTGCATTTTCTGACTAACTATTCAAAGAAAAATAACTTTTCTAAGGTTTCTAAGGTCATTCTAAGAATGACCACACAGGGAGTTAAATAGCTAATTCTTTAATAAACATTCTTCTGAGGTGGCTTATATAGACAGATTCTTACCACCATTCAAAGTGAAGAAAGGTGTTTCACTTTACCACCAGTTGTGCAAAAGTCATACTAAGTTGTGCTTACCCAGTAAAGTGCAGTATGAATGTGCATTTTCATTTAGTGATCCAGCACCGCATGAGATTTAATTTCTGTAACACTTCAAGGAGATAAACATATTTTGTGATCATTGTCGCTGAGTTACCCAGAAAAAGTTATAAACGAAGCCCACTTGTGAACACTTTGTAGATGTTCAACGACTAGATTATAGGCATCCTATGCAGTTACTCAGTTAATTCTCTTTTCCCTTCTATCACAAGTGTCTGTCTAGGAGAAAAGAAAGTGGTATCTTGCTGCAAAAATACATGCCAGTCCGTTTTATTCTCCTATACATGGGCGATACTGATGGAGTTAATTGGGCTGCATCGTGTAATGGAGACAGAATTTTGCTGCCCTGTGTTTACTTTCCAGTTACCCTGCACTTCTCATTTATTAGTAATTTAGTTCAAAATTCATGTCCCTGCTTCTTTTCTGTTCATATTAATTAAGCAGATTTCTTGCAAGCAAATTTCTTTCAAGTCTAATAGTACTGGCATTGGATTTATTTTTCTTCTATGAGTTAAAATGTGAGGCCTTAAAAACACACATTTGGGAAATGACTGGGGGCCAAATGAGTCATCAGAACTCATTCTTGCTCTCACTTAGTAGTCTGTTCTCCTCAGGATGCAGTATCATGATGCTTACACTAATATCTGCATTTGCTATTTTAAGATAGGCTGTTCTGTAGGATGAAAAAATAAATGCAGAATTAAAATACCTAAAGGGAGGGTGCAAAGAAGACAGAGCCAGGCTCTTTTCAGTGGTGGCCAATGACAGGAGCAGAGGCACTGGGCACAGACTGAAACACAGGAGGTGCCATCTGAACATCAGGCAGCCCTGTTTTACTATGAGGGTGACTGAGCACTGGCACAGGTTGCCCAGAGAGTGGAGTCTCCATCCCTGGAGATACAGGCAGGCAGTGAAGTCATCTAAGGATGCAGAGGGCTTCTCTGGGCACCCAAGTTCCCTGCTGACAAATTCTTTAGCTTGCAGGAATAATTCCAGATAGGTGGCAGGTGTAAGGTTTATTTATTCATTTTCATAAGACAGCAGATTGCTATACAGGCAGAATTTGCTTTTCTCACTAATGCTGGTTAATTTTCACCCTCTGTGACAGGAGCTGGTTTGCAGTTCCCCCTTGAGCATTCGAAGTCAGTCCTGCCATCAGACCCAGGCAAAGTCAGGAAATTGTTCACAGAGGCTCTTTCCCAGGAGCCAAGTGAAAAAAATGTGAGGTCCACAGTTTGTAAGTGCTTGGAAGCTCCTCCGGAATGCATTTTCTGTTTTCATAAGTTCAGGTTTTCTGAAGAGGCAAAACTGTACCTTGTAGATACAAAAACATATTTACAATAGTAAAAAAAAAAAAAAAGTTGTTTTGTTTTAATTTGCCTCATTGCAATATCATCTTATGATATCTGTCTGCTTCAAGGGTGTTAAAGAGCGTGATTTTTAATAGGATTTAGTTTGGTTTGAGATTCTACCTTTCCTATCCCATTATTACTTCATACGTAATCAGGTTTGCTTCTTGTAATCCTTTACAAGGAAGTATCTGAGTTAAATTCAGATTAAGCTCCAACTAAAAAAGCCTTGTGCTTTCACAGTAAGAGACTGAAACTTTGATGGAGAATCCTCTTTTAGGTGATGAAACAGTGATATATCTCTCATTCAAAAAATAAAAAAAAAGAGATTAATTAGCATTTTGTGTTTCTTCAGCATAGTAACTGAATAACTGCTGATATCTCTAGTCAGATTAAAACTGGGTTAGCTACTGATGTCAGAAAAAAAAAAGAGGTAATTTAATTCACACTTGACTGTTTGACCCAACTCAGTGTGCATATATCTGCCATAAAAGACATCTGCCATGAAAGAAAGCTAGTGATCTTCGGAAATCAGGACATCTCCACAGTGCTTCACCAAATAAACTGAGAAGTTCATCTGCTGTTAACTTCAGTAGGAATACAGAGTGGCACAACAAGCAAAGGCCAGGCCAGGCCACAAAGCAAGACTTGCATGGCACCAATACCAGAGCGTGTCTGATACCATTTAACGTTATTACTTTGTGTGAAGTTGTTCATGCTATATAAAAGGTGCTGTGGGTAATGGATCAGTCTATGTCAAGATGGAAATTGTCTACTTCGATAAAGATGAACTCTACTGGGCAGCAGCTTAAGTCTGCAGCTGAGCAATTTTATGTTACTTGACCTCAAATATTTTTTTATAGACAGGAGAGAGAACGGGGACTGGTGTGAGCTCCTGTTTTTGCAGACTGCACAAAAATCTGCCCATGTTTAACCTGCGTAAATATCCAGGTAGCTGTGAGTGCCCAGCACTTATGAAAAGCTATTTAGAGAACATGAGCTCTCGAGAAAAAAAAGTCTGTACACCACACTTCAAGACATAAACTTCAATTATTTAGTTTGAAAACAGGCAATTTCCAAAACTCTGGATCCAATTTCAAATAAAGGACATCTTGTACTCTTTTTCTGTCTGCCCAGCCCCTGAGAGAACACACATCCAGCAAATGCGATATGGTTGATCTGTCCCTGTGTTGTCCACTGATTAGTCTTCATTCACTTCTGAATTTTTGTACTGCAACCTGTCCTTGTCTCAGGTTCACAGATCGATAGAAAAGCTAAGGCACAGAGGCGTGAGACAAGTGAGATTTCATACTCACAGCGACACCACAGACCTCAAGAAACCTGTTTAAAATCTGACCCTGCGTGACACTCCCTTTCCTCTCTCTAGCAACTAGGGCTGTACTTTTAGAGCTTAGCTGAAACCTTGTAGCATAGCAGTTAACGTTTTAAAAGTCCTGTTTCTTTCTGAGTCTAGTACGTTACATGTTAAGAAGTATACTGAAGTATTTAAACAGTTAACAACTGATGAGTCTGACTAGTTTCTACTATATAGATGTGTTTTAGGACTCCATTAATAAAAAAAAACAAATCACTATGCATTAACCTAGAAACAGAGAATAGAAAATAGCTCCGTATACGTATGCAACATAGATTGAACTGATTCTTTGGTATTGCCTTAGAGAAATAAAACTTGATAAATAATACTGCAATACCATCCATATTTCCTTTTACTTCAGTAATAAAATGGGTGAAGAGACCAGATTAACTGCAGGAAGGAATTTCGTACAACCATCATCTGCTAAAGATGAGTCCAAATATTACTGTGGGAGACTCTGGCCAAACCCACTATTCCTGCTCAGGGTTTTTATTCTACTGGACAAATTAATTCATAGCAAACTCCACTACTAATGTCAGTGGGAAGCCTGACAAGACAACAGCATTGGTGTACTTTCAAACCCTCATGTGAGAAGACATATGACAGTCATTATAATGTGGCTTGTTGATTTTTTTCCAATGTCATGTACAATACACATAAGGTAAATTGGTTGGATTTTGCTGACAATACATGGCCTTTACTTTTATAAACATTTCAGTGCTGTTCTAGTTATCAGCAGCAAAGGCAATTTATTGGCTTCACTGTTAACACCATTCCCAGGACAATTTCTCAAGTAATTCTGATTAAGTTGAAATACTCTTTGCTGCCATGCCCATTGAATGATACTTACTGAAGATACAGAGCAAAAATAATGAGAAAAATGGCAAGAGCTAAATTGCCTGAGACAGAAGTCTAAACAGATAGAATTTTTATGTTATCCCTTAACTACTTCAATGGAATTTCTAGTTTATATCTTAAAATGCTTGGGAGGTAGATATGGAGTTGTTTTTGTTAGGGTTTTTTTAAGTGCAGAGCTGGTGGTTCAGGAAGATTGTCTTCAGCAACTCCAAGCATTACCTCGACTTTCAGATGTTTATTTTGATATGCTGTTAGTCAATACTGCAATCATGACATTTTATGCTGGAAACCGGCATGTCAATAAGCCCCTTATTCTCTACAGGCAGCTCAGTGGCATTTGCTAACATTCTCTGTAAGTTTCTCATTCAACTGTTAGTGTGTGAATGTCACTAATGGAAGCAAATTTTAAATGCAAAAAAGAAAGACAAACTCCCAGGTTTTACTTCCGTAATGTATGACTTGGTGTATCTCTGATTTCTGTAGACTACTTTCTTGAAGCAGTCTTCTTGTTCAAAATGTGCTCTTAATTAATTGCACACCAAATGCCATGCAAAGGTGAGATTCATGTAGGGCCGTGTCCTCCTTGGCTTGCAAACCATTTTCTTTTATCTTTGGGATTTGTACTATCTGAAGAATATGGTTTGCTATCTTGAATTACACAATCTTAATCTTTGTTTAATACTTAAAGCAGAGGAAATGTTTAAGTGCTTTCTTAATCTAGGTCCTGTTCTGACATATTATCAAAATAGTGTTCTATATCCTTTTCATCCTGTAGTTTCCAGCTGATAAAAAAATACCGTCTTCAGACGCCTTTGAGCCTCTTTCTTTCAAATCAGCTAGCGCACCTACTCCGCACCCTCCCCCTCAGCTAGATCTGCTGCTGTGTGCTCTCTCTGCTTGTTGTCTTCTGCTAATTTTCTCTTTGTCTGGAGTTTCTGTCCCTGCTCTTCCTCTTTCATCTCAGCATGCAGTGTGTCAGTATTTCATGCTTTTTAGCCCCAAAGCTCCATCCCTTTACACATAGTCGCTAAATCACTGGAGAATATATGTGCGAGGGCTGAATTTCTGTTTCGGCTTCTCTTATTAGATCTGTGCTTCTGAATACTGTATCTGTTTCTGTCTTAGCAAAGGAAGTGGGTTATTGAGACATACAAGCCTGTATGTGAAAGCAGGGTGTTCTGCTGTAATTCAAACTATCAGATGTTCCAAGGTCATTCCATCAGTTTGATTAAGATATATCAGGCATGAAGTAAGACCTGGTATTGAACTGGTATTTTCAGAACCTAGGAGGAATATGTGACATGCACTACTGGTTTAGTTCCCAGCATGCCATAAAATTGGTGAGTTCTGATTTTTTTTTCTGCTATACTGTGTAATGGAAACTTACAGCCTACCCTATCACAATGTAGATTTCACTCTGTCAAAGGCAGCACGCACACATTTCAAGAAACATCAGTGTTAAATCCTTGCCTTTTTTTTTTTCTGTAAAATGTAGAAAGTAATACCAATTCAGCTCACAAAGAGAATTTTGACACTATTTTTTGGTACTATATTTATGAAATCCTAGAATGAGAATGTGGCTTTTTAGAGCCACTGCAAATACGATCTGGGACCATGCTGGCTCAGGATAAGAAATATTGAATGACTTCCCCTTCAGTGAATATGATTCATCCTATTCAGTAACTGAAGTGGTGGAATAACAGATTCATGCATGTAATTAATAATTGTATCATGGTTTAAATCCATGGCATTTAATTTGGTTGATGGCCAGACATAATTCTGAGCTCTTCAAAATGTTGAGTGCTCTACTCTGCAATCTTACCTTCTAAACATAATTTAATATATGGGTACCAGTGATAACAAGACAAATACAACATTACCAACTTATGCAGTTTTTTCATAATTCTTAAAGTAATACAATGATAAAATAATTTATGTTGTAAGAGATATCTATGGATCATCTGATCCAAGCCCAAGTCAGAACAGGTCTAGTGAGAGCAGATTGCTCAGGGTCTTGTCCATTATAATTTTGAGTATCTCCAAGGTTAAAGATACCACAGTCTGTCTGGTCAACCTGTTCTAATGTTTGACCACCCAAATGGTGAAAAAATATTTCTGTCTGACCAAAATACAGTGTGCTGCAGTCATCACTTCTCATCCTTTCACAGTGCACCTCTGAGAAGAGTCTGGCTTCATCTCCAAACCACCCCATTTGGTACTTGTAGACAGCAATAACATCTCCCCTGAGCTATCCTAGGGTTTAGCAGCCCTTTCCCTCCCGTGTATCAATACTCACATAGATTCAGTATCAACCACAGATTTGCGGAGAGTTTATTCCATCCCATTGTCGAAGTTGTTAATTAACAAAGAATGTTGTTAATTTCACTGTTAATTAAGTGAAACTGGGCCCAGTAAAGTGGCCATTTGGGGCGTGTTAGATACTTTTTCTTTTTTTCCCTAAAGCCTCTAAATTTTTTTTATCCAGCTCCAAAAATTACTTTCATTTGAGGACACTAACTGATGACTGCTGAGTTGCTTATAGCCCTAGGGTTTCTGATATCATCCTGTGACTATACTTTGAAGGTGTCTGCTGTCATCCTGTGTCTGTATTCCTTTATGCTGCAGTTAACTGTGTGATCATAGATAGTTCATTCAACATACAATAATGCCTTGTCATTGCTGCCTATTAGTAACAGAATGTATACATATGACACAACACACTACACCCCATAATCACACAGAGCTAAGCAAAAGCTGAAACAAATTATATGAGGACCAGTCACCTGGTCCTGAGACAGTTGCTGTGATTAGCTGCCTTAGATACAGCTAACCAAGCTGAAGCAGAGCTTCAGGCAGACCAAGAAAAGTCCAGAGACCTGCATTGTTAGCTTAATCCAAAGTCTAGCCTGTCACAAGCAATGGCAACATCATATTTACTGAACTGTAAGTACACTCAGTAGTAGACCCTCAAGATATGCTTGAACCTAAATGCGGACACTGTATTTATCTTTTCTCCAAAGTATTCCTGACAGGCATTCTAAACAGTAGAGGTTTTCAATCACACCTAGTTAATCAGTCAGAGGTCTCCTACCATGTAAGGATGAAGTCTTTCTTCTGAGTGACCTGTATCTGGTGAGAAATGCATTGTATACACCATAGAGAAAAGCTTTGAGGCAACCCAGTGGCATCCAGGATGACACATAACCAGAAACTCAAGCTCTCCAGGCTGTGCCTGCATGTCTGCATCACCTCACTCTCAGATCAAAGAAGGGTAATGTTGCTGACATGAGGAACACTATGCTGAGAGTCTAAAATAGCCAGCAGATCTGGAGGTGAAAGGCAGTGCAAAGAACTTACCTTCATCAGCAACCACAGATTTAATCTAATCCTAGCAGTGATGCCTGAAAGGTTTGGTTTTGTTTTTTACAAACTGCATGATTCTTAGTCTTTTTGTCCAGGGACATGATTTGCGATTTGTTGAATTTAGCAATGCTTAATTCTCATACTCAATTGGGCTGTCAAGCACTTGGCAAACTTTCAGGCTGAACTAAAAATGATTGGATGGCAGATCTGAAGAGAGATGGACCATGTAGATCTGTTAATTTTCATACTGAGACTAAGATCTCTGATAATACAAATTGTTTAAATGCTTTTGTTTCCACTGAGAAATAGCATTGAAGAATTATGGGCAGAGAGCCCAGCTCCAGGTCATATGGAAGAACTTCATAGTTTGGACAACTTCGCTATTTTGAAACTTGTTTTCCCTGCATATGGTGAAGGAAAACTTAGGTTCATTACATGTATTTTCCAGGTTAAATCTGTAGTTGAGTTTAATCCAGAATTAATTAAGCATTTCCTTATGTATTTCCTAGATTAACATAATTTAGCATACAGAATTAAAGTGATGCTTTATTGCTAGTATTTTATTATCATTGGCTGTAGTGTAGATTTTAGAAAGCTTTGTCAGTTTTTTGTGAGGTTTTGTCCAGCAGGCAGAACACCTAGTTCTAAAAGCAGCAAGCCTAGTGAAGCCATATGTGCTGTGGTTTCAAGTCTCAGGCACTCCCATGTCAACTGGCGTTTCATAAGGTTTGAGAGCAGCCTTTTATTCAGTGAAGGATGTTAATAAAATCTTTCTGGTCTGCTGAACTACTTAATATTTGTGGAAACTTGATACCGTGAAGACTTCTACCCTATCTTTGGAAATATTCAAAACTTGACTAGACAAATTCCTGAAAAACTGATCTGATTGGGCTGTTGTTTTGAGAAGAGGGTTGGACAAGATGCCCTCTGAAGTCCCTTCCATCCCAAATTATTCCCTGTTTCCACATCCAGCTTGACTGGGATTGATGAGCAGCTCAGAAGCCTCTGAACTGACAAGCGTATATATGGCAGGACATGGTGGTCTTTTTTCCACAATCCTAACCTAACAATAAACAGAGTTATACAAGTATTCTAAATTTAGGTAGAAGTATCAAGCCTCTACAAGGTACATTTTTACAATAAATCAGAAGAAAGAGATTTGTATGAGCTTTTTTGCTTGGATTTGAGTTTTGGCTCATGTAATTAGCATTTGCAATTTGATTTTTCAGAACACTGATGAAAAAATATGCAATAAAATGTATTGGTTTAATTAGACTGATTAACAGCGTTTTTTCACAAACATCTGGTACATGCTTATGCCACAGGAATAGGAGGATCCCAAAAGATACTAGTCTATAAGCAAAAAGGGAATGAATAGTCCTGTGCAACAGAAATTCTGTTTGTTTTTTTTTCTTTCGGACTTCTGTGTAAATGAGTTTAAATAGGAAAGTTAAGATTTCTGAATAGGTCAAATGTAGACCTGAGAACAATCTTGTAAGTTACGTATCTGAAAAATGCTCACTGTGGTAATTACAAGACCTTTATGTGTTTCTGTGTCTTTTGCGTAGAAAGGAAGAGACAGTATAGGAGAGTAATTTATAGCCGAGGTTGTTGAAGACATCACTTCTCTAGGATTGCTTGTGAATTTCCCCATAGGATGATGCAGTTGTTTTGACATTTGGGTTTTTCACGCATCTCTCTCTCATGGTTTGTCCCTAGGTATAATTAACTAACTAGTTGTTATTTGGTAAGTAGGTAAATAGTTACTAACCAAGGGATGCTGTCTCATTTTTAATGGTTTGGGGGCTTTTTTCCTATAAACATCTGAAAAAAAACCCCACTGGTAGAAATTGACCCAAATGATTTTATACATTTCTGTTGTGCAATACATTGATTATTTTTTCAAAAAGGGAGCTCTGTTACATGGACTGGGAATGTTGTGGACAATGCGGAGAGCCCTTTCCTTGATATCCTTTAACAGTACATTGGAGAACACAGACTGTTCTCCATAGCATTTTTGCCAGAATTGGGTACATGAAGAGGATTTCCTGTCTTTGAGAAAAAAACCCAAAAAAATCATGCAAGCATAAAACAATTTTTAAGGGATTCTTCCGAGCTCGCAGAAAGCAACATTCCCACAGTCACTTTGTGATTTCTCAGCATCAGTGTTTGTGTGAGTGCAGAGCTACATTACGTATTCTCTTCTGCATTGCATTGTCTTTGTGGATTTTTATCGTATGGATGTCATACATCACAGTCACATTCCTAAATTTAAGCTCTTTTGAATAAAGCGTTCATATTTGCTTTTCTGTATGGCTACTAATGACAGAAAGAGAAACTGGGGCTTTTTTTGCTCTGCTTTAAAGGCAAGTTTCTGAATGTATTGCCTTGGCAAAACCTGAGATTTTTGAAGAAGCTATTTAATGATCAGCTCATCAAAGACAATAAATATTGTCCTATTTTAAAGTTATTGACCACATTGAGTTGGATAAGATTCCTACCAGATTCGGGGAAACAACAAACCATCAGTCATGCTCTGCAATGCCCTTGTCCGCTCAGTAATTACAGGGAGAACTGACACAGGCTGGTGGGGTTCAACACAACAATTATGTTAGCTCTACAGTGGGTGGTTGAGTGAAAAATCTCATTTCAAAAGCTAGCTGATTTTTTTTCCTAGCTGTAAAAAAGTCTTAAAATGAAAAACCACTTTTGATATAATGTACTCATATCCTTCGAAGTGAGGCTTTCCCCGCACTTTCTCTTTAAACAGCAATAGAAGATATCGATAATAACTATCATAGGAAAACTTAAAAGAAAAGCTTCAAACACAACTTTCTTTTACTAGCACTATCTGTATTTTATAAAATGTTTTAATCTCCATTTTTGTCTCTATCTTAAAGCTGTAAAGCAGCTCAGGCTGTAAAAATGTACCATTTTATATCGTCCTAGAAGGACTAGAGAGGTTTAGGGATCATATTGTGAATTAATGACATTTATCTTTAGAGTGAGAAGTTAGCTTTAGGAGTTTATGTGTTGATTACAACATTAGAAGTCTAGTGTCTCATATCAATTCAAACATCCTCTTTGCTCTGAAATTTCTTTTTTGTCTTTCTTCTCAAATAAACATTCTGTCCCAATGATCAGATTAAAAAAAAGAAGCAAAAGCTTCTTTCTTCTCAGTCCCCTCTTAAAGTATTCTCAAGAAGTAATCCAGTTCCGCCGCACTTTTGTTTTTCCCTGAAATGTAAATCATGCTGCATTGAAAACAGTTCTGCTAATATTCCATGTCGAAGCTGTATTTTAATTGAGAAGCCTTTTAAACCTAAGTAAAAACAGGGATTACAGGTAACAGGAAAATCATTATGCTCTACTTCTCTAGAACAATAAGGGGGTTTCCAGCTTGGTGATTACCCTGGATTGCTTATGGGTACCTGTCAGTATTCAGCAAGTTCCACTGGCTGGTCCAAGGGCAATACCAGCTTCTGAGCCATCTTTCCCAGTGTGTCACCAATCACATCATTAGCTTGGTTGTATTTGAGTCTACAAAATCAGACTCAGTGGACTGAAAGCTGCCAATGCACATGCTGAGTACCCGGTGTTAAAGACACAAAGATGAGCTCATGTCACCTCGATGTAAATGGGTGTGAGACCCAGACTACTCAAAAATAATCAAGGTGTTCAACTTCAAAACTGAATTTAGAAAAATTTTAGCTTTTAGCACATGAAAGAAAATAAAATGCCCATTCACACTGAAATGCAATATGGGGAATATTCACATAGTCTATATTTCGGCATCTCCATTATGGGCTCAAGACAGCCAGCTTGAGTGTCCACCTTCAGCTACCCACATAGCCTAGGAGCAAGAGGCATGCACTCCTTCAGAACATGCCCAGGTTAGGCAGTGGGAGAGCCCCTGTAGTACGCTCCAGTAGACTTATGCCAGACGTATGGCTTTCACAGGAAAATACTAGGTTTTGTCGTAAAAGAGTTAGCAGCAGGCTCAGGACAAATTTCAAAAGCAGTGATGATTTGTAAGCCTTTTTCTGCCTCCTCTGATTAAAGCTTTCAGTTAGCTGGCAGGAAAAAGGTATCAAGTTCAAAGGAAAACTCATGTAATGTGAAATGCTGAGAATAATGTTGGTAGACTAATCTCAAGGATGCAGTAAAAACTTTTTTGGAAATGTACCATTTTATTATGCCTCTGTTCTCATCTCTAAAAATAAAATTTAATAATGTTATTGTTAAGAGGGGATTCAGTCTTGATAATTAATCTCTAGTGTCTTTTAGGTATAGTACACTTACAAAATACTGCTATTAAAAAGACATGGGTGGCCTGGCACTGGCAGTGCAGTAAAATTGACCTCACATTGCTTCATCTGCAGAGCTATTGATTTTTATTTTTCTCTTAGTTTTGACATTTCACATGATTTAATCCAAGATTCATCATTTTGGAAATGTCAGGTTTAAGGTAGTTTTTTTATTGTTTGGGAAGAGTAATCTTTGAAATTGTTTGCTACTTATCTACTTTTAGACAGTCAGCTAAACACACCGGCACTGATCAGCTGAGAATTGACTGAGTGTATTTTTTATTTCTTTCATAGTGCATTCTGATGTGCCTTTTTACTGAGTAGCTAATTGTATCAAAGGCAAAGATAGCAGCAGTGTTTTGAATAGATTTCCAGCATCTCAGCACATTTCATGAAAAAAAGCTCTCTGGGGATAAAAGCCTTTATGCAAGATCACACTATGTGATGGGAAAGCAATAGAAAGCAAGCATGGAACATACTTATGCAGTATATATTACAGAAATAGCAGATAGCGTTTCTTGACATCTATTCAGAATCTAATAGTTAGAATTATAGTGAACAGATGCACGAGGCACAAGAGGAGTTGGAACCCGAATGGAAACTGGCTGTCTGTGCTCAATAGAAAAATGTAAGCAGCACCATGAACTTGGACATGATGATGTGGAGCTGGTGCAACTGCCTTGTTTGGCTTAATTCCGGTTTGCTCTCCAGGTATAACATCTGACTGAAAGCCCAAGAGTTTCCAAAACACAGTGCAGCCTTGAATGTCCTTCTAATGGGTGCTCCAGCACACATTTAAAGTGCTGAATGGCTACAGAAGATAAAGCTTACAATGTTTGTTCACTGCATCAGTGTCCCAGCAAACCCTCAGAACCACGCACCTGTCAAGAGATGTAAGGTGTGTGCCATACCTCAGAAAGCGGAGAGAGGCTACCCACCAGGGAGTTACAGAGGCTCTCTCCTTGTTTAGGATTTCATGTTGACACAGGGCTGGAATCAGAAGCATCTGGCTCCCAGGACAACCCAGGGAGACTGCCTGTTGCTGTCTCGCTCTCTTCCGTGGTGGTGGGTCTGTATTGTCCAGCAGCAGCCCTTATAGCAGCCCTGCTCCACTGCCAGGCAGAAGAAGCAGCTGCCCTTGAGTCTTGTGGGTGGGAGCTGCTTATTTGTTTCATGAGACCACCTCAGAGCCCAGGGCTGGGCACTCCTGTGGAAACCACCTGTGCCTTGGCACTGCTCCGGTCGCAGCAGGCTGTGCTTGGTCTCTGGCCCATGGAAGTTTTCTCTCTGTACAGATCTGATCCGAAAAGCACTTTTCATTTCCAGCCCATACCACTCACTTTCTCATCTCTTCGTACTGACTTTTCTGTATCTGACAGAATTCATTCCTTTGGTCTGCTCTCTCTTTACATCGCAGTTCCCTGTAGTACACACCACATCTCT
>Ga0181612_161252_pt1 | contig 15110 bp, 8 predicted proteins | sample HoacroProtozoa21_FD_119630 | JGI IMG/M metagenome (GOLD analysis project Ga0181612, IMG submission 119630) | Hoatzin crop microbial communities from Cojedes, Venezuel. Combined Assembly of Gp0051906, Gp0051904, Gp0051908 | reverse complement strand
TTTTTAAAAATATAAAAAAAAAAAAAAAAAAAAAAAAAAAAAAGAATTTCAGTGGTTGTAGTATATGCCAAACAATTCAAGCTCTACTCATCCTATTGAGAAGTTGCTTAGTTTGTAAACCAGCCTCAGCTTTCTTATTAAGCAAAACCTTAGAACTGAGTATCAAAAGGTTTTTCGTGTTTCCACATATTCACACCTTAACCAAACCCTGTAGGTTAGACAATTTTAACGTTATTTACAGCGCAAGTCCTACCTCAAATAAATCGTAACCCTCGGCTTCCACCCTATCGTATGGCCGGATGATGCCATCTTCATGGATGAAACGTGGAGGACGGAGATTAGACACTTCTTCAGTTGATTCTGCCACCCTGCCACAGACAGTGGAACAGTGTGCTGGTAAGCCTACTACAATTCTGAGCTTCACCAATAATCTTTAAAAAGTCTACCTTTCACTTGCCACATATCCCACTTACCCTTGCTGGGTGCCCTACTGATGTCAAGACACCCTGCTAGCAACAGACCTAAAGTAACATCACCAGTCAGGCAGCTACAGAGTAACTTGGAGAAGCTTACTCCCAGCCACGGATAATTCACTAAGGGTTCTCATGTTTATTAACACACTTTCCAAAGGTCCCCTTCAAACACAAGAAGCCCCTGCTGTGCACTGCTAACCAAATTTCAAATTGACAAGTTTTTCTCCAAAAATGTGAATGGTCAATTTTTTACAGTAAGTTTAAATGACATTTAGCTCTTTGCATTCAGCAGTACACAAATCCAGCTCAAAAGTAAAACTGACACACATGAAAGTAATCTTCTGATTACTTTCCAATGAGGGGAGGAAGGGAAAGGAGAAAATGGACTAGCTGTCATCTACCTGAACTACACCACCCCAAGATGTATTCTGAAGCAGCAGTTTCCAGAAATCATCATAAAATACATTCATCACAGGCTACTGCACATCGCTCAGCCCCATATATCCTACTGCATATTGTATTTAACACGAATAATTGCGTGTCCCTACTGGACCACTTGACCCCCTGATATCCAGCCTACGCAGAGCATCCAGAGCTTCCTGTGAGAGCGTACCTCTGAATCCCCTGGAAGGTACTGCTCGCCATGTCCACAATCCCACCTGTTGGGCGGGCTACCACTCCTACGAGCCCCTTCCCAATTCCTTTAAAGAAGCCAGCTGCACCTTCTTTTTTAGCCCCTTTAAAAGAAAGGGAACAGAAAAAGAAATAGTTTTAATGACCTACTTGAAGACATTAACCACAGAATTAAACCACGTTGCTGTGCACTTAACACCGTACCACCCTCCAAGGCCAGCACAACTGAGATGTTAACTAGATTCTCCTCACACTTTCAGTCTGGACTGTAGGTCAGTATATCAGTTTTCATAGGCTGATAGTAATAACAAAATAATCTGAAGATTGCAAGGTGAACAAGTATAATGGAAGTTAACTATTTCTATCTCAAAATTTTATGGTGTTGGTGATATGGAAGAATCAAAACACTATTTAGAAAGCATTTGTGTTCATCCACCAATGAGAGAAGGACTACACCTCAAAGTCTGTGCCAATAACCTATAAAATAACAAAACAACAAGTAACTTCTAACATTTAAATCACTTAGACATGAATTTTAATAAGAAGCATTTTCTATTTGATTTTTTCATCATCTATCACACTGATAAAGTGTAAGTCTTCACAAAAACAAATACTGATCTCTGGCATAAACCCAAATTTGCTTATTAAGATTTTTCCAACTTTTGGAGTCCCAAAAAACTTTCTCAATTAGTGCATTTTAATTTATTATTTTTAGTATCTTTATTCTGGCTTTAAGCAATAAATTAGGTACCACAGCAGGCTGAACAAAATACATCACAAAGACAATCATTCCTTAATTCACACATAGGCTAAAAAGGTGGTAAGGCAGTAAAAGCTGAAAAGGTATTTGAGTAAATCATCGCATAAGATTATATTTCTAAGTAAAATGTGACCTTGCTATGCCTTAGCATCACTACACTTAGACTAGTATTTCTTAAAACTACAAAATAAACTGTAAAGTACTGGGAAACCACTTACACAGTGCAGTGCAACCTGCGTGCTTACCTTCTACAGGTTTAGTGATTATGCCCGTCACACCTCCAACAACACCCTGAAACAAAGAAGATGATTAAGTTCCTACCTAGAAGCAGGAACGCTATAGTCCAACCGGGCAACCAGCTGTCTCTCATCCTTCATTTTAAAACTTCATTATGAAGTTCAATATTGGAAATGTTGTTTGACTTGGGTTTTTCAGGTATTTGTTTTCTAGGTTTTTTTACTTTAAATATTTAAGAAAATTATAACTCAGGGAAAGAAAAGAGAGGGAAACGAAAATGGCTGAAGAAACATATTCGTTGGCAAGAAAGACTAACATATCTTCTGTACAGTAATCAGTCTTGCAATAATTAAGAAAGTTGCTGTTTCACTTCGACCACTAGCAGGAAGCTGCCAGAATTCCCAGTCATGAGTGAGTGATACCAAATATTCAAGATAAATTAACATCAAATAACTGTCTGGAAGACCTCTGCATATAGAAAGCCATTTCTACTGTGCAGCACATGCCCAGAGCCCCTAATTCACAGCCAACTGACTTTAATGACAGAATCGACTGCAAGGCAAAATAAGGGCTCAGTTACTTAAATTAGATAACACATTTGTTGACCATGAGTAACTATTTATATAACTCAGAGGAGAAACTGGTGTGACTTCCTACACTTTATCTTTCCAAGACCCTACCTTCAATTCCTCAAGCTGGTCAAAAACATGACCTGAAACACATGACACTGAGTCTCCTATAAACTGACTGCCTGTTTGGCTCTTCTGTTCAGTTCCTGAACTGATAAAGTCAACATTATCAACCTTACTTGCCCATAATTTTCAAGCATGGATTAAGAGTTGGCACGTCATAGCCTCAACTTCACATTCTTACCCGTAACAATCCCTTTCCTCCTTTGGCCAGGCTGTCACCAAAGTCTTTTGGCTGCCGACCCATTTCCTCCCTCCGTTTCTGCTGAAATTCTTTATCCATAGTAATAGCAGCCAAGCCTTTTCCAACAGAACCAGTGATCCTAGACACCACCCCTGCTGCACCACCTGATGGAACAGGGCAGAAAGCCAAAGTTACTGTCCTTTCACAGTTTAACAGTGGACAACACACAAGAAGCCACAGAGTTCACAGCAATTTCCCTTCATATTCAGTTTGGATATTGCCAATTTACACAGAGTGACTACCACTTTGTCCATAAGAAGACTCCAGAATCTGGCCTGAAATGCACAAATACAATAAAAGAGAACTCTTAAATCACTTCAGTACATGTTATATAGCATACTAGATGTAATAATATTTTCTCTAATTATTGTAACACATAGCTAAATAAAAATCTAAGGTAACTGTAACAGTAGCTGAACCTAAGAACAATTCTCAGTCTTCTCCAGACATTTCAGTACCACTAGAATTATTTTCCTTATTCACCCACAGCATGCTACAAGTTCAGTTATACATGCAGTGTTCCTCAGTTTGCTTGCTCAGTCTACAAAAACAGATTTAGATGATCTCCAGTAAGTTATGTACCAACAATCTGCATCACGAATACTGGCAATAGTATCTGACAAACTTAAACACTCGTCAAAAAATCACCATGTAGGTATTTTAAAAATATAACTTTCCCTTCATAATAATAAGAAAAAAAAATCTATATGCAATCCATGAGTTAACCTAACTTAGCAAAACAGTGACGATATGATACCTACCCACTGTGTGACCAAGAAGACTTTTAACACCAATTACAAAGCCTTCGGCAAATTCTTCAGGTCCCTGAACAGCACCCTAAAAATGAAGCTTATTATGAATAGCAGAAAACTATATATTTATGCATCTATTTCAAGAAAAACAATTCCTTCACACTGATTAAAGGCCACTTGAGTATGTTATGTCTTTAAAGGTAACATCAAAACTTACTGCTTTCTTAACTGTTCAGGGTGGAGAGTACAACGCCACCAAAACTACAACCCTACCAATATATTCAACCAGCCTGTTGTTCATCCACTGTTGAAGAATCAGGAAGTCATACCTGGAACGGCTCATAGAAGAAAGCTTCCACTCCCTCAGACAAGCCTCTGATTAAGCCAAATGGATTTCCAAGAACATCTAACCCAAGCACAAGAACATACATCTGTTTCAGGAGCTAAACAACGAAGTGGGGGAAAAAAGCAACAACAAGAGCAGTGTTACTAGCTGTTGTTACACATAGTTCCAAGTTAGAATCCAAAGCAGCTAAATTTTTTAATTTACTACCTAAGGTGTTAGAGTACTCAAATAAGTCTTCCTACTAGAATGAAGACAGGCTTAGGCAAAACATGCAGTATATGGATGGATAACCATTAGTATACTTTGGTGAAGAAAAGTATAAATAAAAAAACCAGAAGCAATCACTTAAAATTCTTAAACACACTTTCAGGACACTTTTGTACCTACGTTTTTATAATGTGCCATCAAATTCCTACTTCAGCACCATGAAATAAAAAATCCGTAGCTTTTAGAGGTATTTACCTTTCCTTTCCTACTTTCTGCATTCTGCAAGATACTTACTCAAAATTTTGGACAAAAGCTTGACTAAACAAACTTACTTGTTCACTATAATGTCTAGCAACTCTCTTCATCAGTTGGTCTCTCTTATAGAACTGATATGTGATTTCAAAGAAAGCAAGTCTGAAAGACAAGTAATTACATCTTAGTTACACTCTTTCTCCTTCTGAGTAGTTCTCTTTTTTCCTTCAAATAATCCTCAAGCCCTGCTCCCTTAAGAAGGAGCCCAAACCCCATCTTCCCTCCATTCCTTCCTTTCCTCAAAAGGCTGTGTACATTTATACTAGTCAAAGTTTACCACAGACCCAATTATTAAATGTATAGTGGCTTTATTCAAAATACATATTAAAAAAAAAAAAAGTTATGAGCTTACTTGAAAATAAGATCATCCACATCTGTTAGTGTAGCTCCGATACTTTTCAACAGCAAATTCAGAGAATGGATGGCTATCATTTCTCCCCCCTTATCTGATGCTTCTCCACCAGAAGCCAGAGACAAACTCAAATGTAACTGTCCAGAAAGAAACAGTAAAACAAGACAAATCAAGACAAAAAAGACACACAGCAGACAGGTTGTGTGGCGCACATGTAACAAACCAGCCCTGAAACAGCGCTAAGTGTATCTTTACTCACTTAAAGAAAATGTAAAATTTCAAACAAACATGTTTGAACTCACAATGGTATTACTTTGGTAACATGTGTATTTCTTTATATTTCCGTATAGAGAACTGTCGCTTTTTGGGGGAAATGCATGAACTTTGAAGAACTGTCTTTAAGAACGTAAAATGGGATTGCTTGGTGTCAATAAGACACTTTTTTTAAAGTAAATCCACACACTTTTCTTCAAGGTGGAGGAGGAAACAGAAAATTATTATATTTTTCCCTTGTTCATCACCATAATTAATATTGCTCCCCTCTACTCCCTTAAAAGAGGGCATAACAGTTAGCCTGTAAGATTTGACTATTTCAAGATTCCCCTTTTCAGTTTTTTTTTCCCAAAAGGCCACACAGCCATTTTCATCGTCTTCCCACTATCCAGTGGTTTTGAATATTTGGATGGGTCACTGAAGTAAAGGGGAAAAGAAGAAGAGAAAAAGAAGCCCCTTCCTGCACTTAACAGGCAGCACGTCTACACATTTCAATTAAATATGCAAAAGAGACTTAAAATTATAACTGTTTCTTCAACAACTTTAACCAGACTAGCCAGAAGATAACATTAAAATATCACAGTAGTGCCTTGTTCCTCTAGTGTTCTCCCTGGCTCCACATTCCGGTAAGTTTATAAGCACAATCATATCAGAAAAATATCCAAAAATCTAAGTGCACCCTAACAGATATCTAGTGCAATAAGCAAAAAGTTGAAAAGAGTGCCAGAATTTAATCATCTGTATTGGGGGTTATGTCTGTCTTTTATATGTTCAGTTGACAGAAAAAGAAAGTAATTTTTTTCCCCTCTAAATTTTTATCCAATCTGATAGCCTTAGAGGAGCATTCTGTAGATTCAGAATAATGTATAATTACTGACGATGTTTCTTTTCTCGCTCTGAAAAATCTAACTGGTTCAAGGGAGACACGAAGACAAGCCCATGAAAGTGTATTTTATTACAATTTATTATACGTTACTCAGATACCTTCAGGCCAGCATTCATTCAGCTTTCCTCATTATTATACCCATTGACTCTTCCCACTTTGCAATGGTTAAGTGTCTGTTTGTACTCATGGGCAACTAAGAAAGTTTTCCAACAAAATACTAAGTTCTAGAGAACACAAAAAAATCCCCATTAGGAAGGCAGCATGAAGACCTCACTTACCCAGCAGGCTGATCTGAGGATGTATTTACTCTAAGGAATGAAGAGATCATGGATATCAAGCGTTTTATTAACCAAAAGTACCTCTGCTACATACCTTGATTGGAGAAATATGGAAATGCTCAAAGAAGCTGAGCATTGACAGGTCTGTTAGGGATGACTCCATCAGCTCAGTGTTAAGGGCATCTACATCTTGCTGAATTAATTTAGACTGGTTTTATTTTTAAAAAAAGGGAAAAAATAGAACAGAAGTTTATCTCACGAACCTACAAATCAGCATAATTACATGTATATGTAATATAACATTATATATAAATATATGTAAAAATATACACACATAATAGAAATAAACAGCAAAAATAATAATCACAGCCAAATATAATAAAACAGTTAAATAGTTACATAGCCAACACCTCCACAACTGGAAACAGACTAGTTACTTCCGTATACCAGATTATAACTGTACGAATACTTTTCTTTAATCCATGGTTAAAAAAAAACAAAACAAAAAAAAACCCGAAACAAAACATGAAAACAAACAACCCCAAAACCCAACAAACTCCAAAATACCCTATAACAATTTCTGAGTGACTCTTCCAATTTATGTTCTATCACTTGATATTCCCTAAAATTTCCCCACCACTTTAGGTATCACTTCTAAATTAGTTTAGAAATGTTAGGAAAACAACTAACTTCCCGAGGTTCTTTGTCATTTTTTATTTCCTCACAAAATTAGAATTTTTATACAGTACATCTGAAGATATAATTTCTAAGAAAAAAACCTTGTAAGACACTGCTACGCACATTAGAACCAAACATGACCTTTCTGAACACTATTCACCTACGTCAGACAATGCAGAGCCATGAAAATCTGTTCCTTTTTCTCTCTAAAGACAAAAGACACTGCAGACTAACAATTAGAAGCCACCACGTAAACCCTAACCTTATTTCATCTACCACCCTTAACACTTCATAGCCACAATTCAAATAACTGTATCATCAATAAATGAAACCTTAGAAATGCAGAACAGTTACACACAGCCAAGTATCAGTTACTCCAGCTTGCCAATTAGCAATACTTACAGCCAACGTTTAGCAGAAATCCCAATGCTTCACGAAACACTATCTTACCATGTCGCTTTATTCACTGTTGTCAAACGCAATATTCACTCATCTAAACTGAACTATTGAGAAAATTGCAGCACTGTTACCATAAAAGCCCCATTCTAGCAAAAATCAGTTTCTCTCATATGTTACCTTTTGTCTTTCAGCTTCTGGGTCTGTAGATGGAGTGAACAGTTCACCAAGTGCTCCTAAAAATCCTTGATCAATTTTCAGTGCCATTTCCTGGATAAGAACCATGAAGTACCTAAAATGGGAAAAAAAAGCAGTGTACACTCGTAGAAGTTTAACTTAAACATCACAAGCTTACCGCACGTAACTGAAGTTTTGTTATGCAATGTTGCATATTAAGACTTACAGTCTACAATATCCACTGCCTATTTACAGTTAGGAGGGCTTACCAGCCTCATAAAGCTATACCTTACTGTAGATTATTCATATCTCAACTCTTTCAAAATTTACCTAAACACACTAACCATCACCAAATACTGCTTATGTTCATACATTATGATTCTATGTGCTCCACGGATAACAGCACCTAAACAGTGTACTTCTCCCTCCTATCCAGCCATCTCTCTCCAAAAGTCATATTACTGAATATTTATTTTATTAAAATATACCACCCTCAAGTATTATATCCACACTAGTTAGGTACGGATACTTGCATAGAAACCCTTACTATAACATTTTTGTCTCATTTTCAGTAGAAAATCCAGAGATGCAAATCTATTAACTAAAGCACACACATTTCACCACAGAACAGGCTGTACTGGGCTACTTCAGAGACTGTGAGCGGTCTGTCATTAGCATGCCAAATGAAGCCAGCACTGTACAGCAGAGAGGCAGGCACACAACTCTGGTGCTGTAGTACGAGAGGGAAACCGTTCTGGGTACCAGAGAATCTGCACAACGGTGCCTCCACGTGGGCAGTCATCACTTCCTGAAAGTAAGTTTCTTATAGAAGGATATTTTCTCGCTAGAGATGTTTAAAAACTCCATCAGAAGTCGAGTTGTTTGGGTAGGAGAACATGAACTTTAAATCAAGGTTCACTTCTAAAACGTGCTAAATCTCCAAATTGTATTACAATACACTGTTAAACTCACTTGAACTGCAGTACTTTGCTGTATTCGTTGAATCTAGTGATGATGCTGATGTCAATGAAGGGTTTTGGTTCTAAATAAATAAATAAATAAATTGAAGTTTATGTAAAAAATAAATTGCCAAGTGACTGCTTTCAAGGCTGAATAAATCTGACAGTACCAAAGGTTTTCTCTTACCTGAATCCAAAGCAATTGACTTGGGAGGGGCTACAGGATGAAAGACCACAGGAAACATTGATCCTGGCAATTGATTATCAACCTAAAAATTATTGCACAATTACAGGAATATTTTAATGACATGATAATCAAAGAACATTTCTATTTTAGAAGGTCTGAGAAACTTGTTTATAGATTACGTTCAAGAAGAATGCCATTCTTTTTTTGGGAGAAGGAGAAAAGACGACTGAAACGCAGCAAATGGAGATGAAGATGACAATGATGATTTCTCACCATTATTTTCCTGTAGTACTAAATGCTTCTCACCAGTAACCTGCTCAAGCACTCTGTTGGTTAATTAAGCAACACTGTTAGCACTGATTGGAGTACACTCATCAGGTGCAAGTGTTGCACGTTAATTCACTGTCAAACTTACATGCAGATATATTATTGCACACTATTATTGAGCATTCAAATGTCTATCATCTACTTTTCACTAGACAGCAGATCTCTGAACCTCCAGACACACTCTCTAGAACAGGGTGTTACAAGACTATATGTAAACTGCGATAAACAAATTTTGAAAAAGGTTCAGGGTTTTGTTTGGTTTAAAACACCTCTCTTTAGAAGTAAACTTTCCATCACAACACTCTGCTTTACATAAAACCACAATTTTGGGGAAGTTTTCCCATACCGCTTGCACAACCCTGGGATGGCAGTTCTGATGTACTCTTCCACCAGTGAGCATGCACAGCACTTCTGTTACTCTGATGTAGTGAACACAGCAATACAAATGTAAGATTCTGAGATACTTCTTCGTATAAATGAATAAAATAAAAGCCTTAAAGTGTCCGTTCAGTCTATAGAACAAGATGAAAGACAGTACCTGCAGCCAATACAACTGAGCCCGTAAGCTTCTTTGGTGAGGCGACTGTTTGAATTCAATCTGAATTCCTGAGAGGAAGTTCCGTCGGATCCTGCACCTGACTGGGAGACGCATTGCCATTGGAACTTTACTAAAATTCACCTAGAAATACAAGAAAACAGAGCTAACACACAGTTTAATTGTAGAACTAATAAAATGTTATGTTGCTAGTAAACAGACCAGCAAATAAAACCTGCACTTTTCCTTATTTCACGATCACGTGGCTGCTGAATTACACAGTCCAATTACATGCATGAAAGCAACACAAACCACAAGTTAGTCTCCTAAGCACATCACATTGCAACTTTAGTTGCCCCAGGCAGGAACCTCTGTGTCATCTCAGTAACTATTTCTTCATGAGTTTTATGTTACACTGGCATAATTAAAGAGGCTTACATGCAGCTCACTACTTTCCCAGCTGACTTCTACCCTGATCCTGAAACATTTAAGTTACAAGAAGCAAAAGAAAAAAGCTCTCCTTTATTCCACGTCAAATGTAATGACACACAGATACAAGTTTTTGACACCATGTAGTTTAAATGCACTACTGCAAGGTACAAAACTTAAGTACTCATACAGCTGAGGGCCTATATGTCTTTCAAATGAAAGCATGATACAGAAAAGAAGCCTGATTATGGTACTATAAATTGCCTGTATTTTACTTAGTCATTTCAACACATTAAATTTATGAGTGGAATACAGGTATGCATAATTAATGTCTAAAAAAGTTCAGGTAAGTGAATTAATATCAATTATCTTTGAACGCTACAGGCTCCTTTATCATAACAAGTCATGGGCATCGCAGCTTACTAAAAAGCTAAAACCAAGATTTCTGTAAAGAATTTAAGTTACATCAGGGTATAGTTTTATAACTAACATGTACATACCAAGCAATCTTTGCTACCACACAAAAGTAAAATTCTTAGAGATTCTTACTTCATAATACAAGTCTGGAAAATACCTCAATACCGCCTCAGTATTGCCTCCATACAAAATATTCTACTGTATAAAATGTGAAACTGTTCCAAAAAAAGCTTGCTTTTTGTTTGTGTTTCTCTTAATACATCTACATTCACTTAGCAAAATCCAAGTCTCTTTCCACTGTTGCACATGTTCTGCAATCATTTAAACACTGAAATGTCAAAACATACCTCAGTATTGCTGTCTAGCTTATGCCAGCCTGGAGCTTGGAAATCACTCTTACAAAGATACTTTTGATAGGCTTGTTCCAACAGGTTTATTTGCTTTTGATTAAACGGTTTCCACTTTTGCCTTGGTTTCAGTTCCCAGACAACACCAGAACTGCAAGACAAATAACAAGGTTCAAAATTTAAAAGTACTTATAAACCTTTCTTATGCATGCAAACCAAGGAAAAATATATTATCTTAATTTCTTCCTATTGTTTCCTTTTTTTTAATAGAAGCTAAGAAAGGAGGCAGTTAAATCCTATTTATTCAAGTTGCACAACGGGAATAAAGGCATAACTTAAATTCACTTTAAAAGGTTTCACTTATATTAATTTCATTTGAAGACATCCCCGTCAACTCAACTGTATTGCTAAAATTAAAATATGCTGTCAAATTTTGATTATTCAAAGGAATATTCAGGCTTCCACGTGCAGTACCTAGTAATTCCTATATAAGAGATTTCTTTTTTGTTTTCGTTGTTAACAAGAGAAAGTCCAAGACTGTGGATTGACAGGTTTATTTCTTGGTCAGGTTGCTCCAGCTCCTCTGCTTGCCGTGCTTTAGAAACCAATGCAACATCATCTGTGAAAAGCAGCACTCGTTGGCGTCCATCCAAGAAAGACACCCAGTGTATCTGAGTATTTGCATTGTAAGGGAATTGGCCACATTCATCCTGTATTGGGGGAAAAAAAATAATGTATATAATAAGTATATTACAGGAGTAAATCTATGATGTTGCTGTATGTTTATAAGCAAGTTGACTGGCACACATACAAACCAGAACTCAGTATCTTTCTTATTTGTGCCGTTTACTGCGTCATACTGATTTGGTGGCATCTTGTATTCAAAATACTGAAAAGAAGCTGGGGATTGATTTTTTTTTTTTTTTCCTTTTGAAAAGTAGGCATTCCAGCAATATTTGTGGATGAGAATAATATTGGTAATTATTAGGAAACAAAGGCATTCATCGCAAAAGAAAAGACTTAGAATTGTAGGTGATGGGAGAAGGTGGCATTAAATCATACACCACAAAACAGTAAAATCAGACAATGATTCACATCTCTGCTCTTCAAGTGCAGATATTCCTTATTTCTTAATTTGCAAGGCAAAACTGAGATAGTTCAAGCCCTTTTCTCAAAAGTCCAAAATAATCATGAATGCAACCATAATTATATACTAAGGAAATTAGTTTCAAACTAAAAACATTTTTAAATGTAAAAAATTTGACCCAAGAAAGTGTCTATACAGTAAAGCACTCTGCATTTGGTTACCTGTGTGAGTTCAGCTGTGAGGAACTAAATCCATTCCCAGTATAATGGAAACACAAGCTTGTTTTCCTGTCCTTACTTTTAGCTCCTAGTATTCTCATTTTGCTTAACTCTGTGCCTAGTCAACAGAAAAACCAAGCCACCTCTGAAGAACCCAGAGTTTAGCCACAGGTGCAAGAGGGCTGCTAGCTAGAGACAGACACACAGGACTTCATTTAGCCTACGTTCCAGTTAAGTGACAAAAACCTTCCTCCATCAGTGCTTGCTACCCCATTGTTTAACAAAATACTTGCTCGGTCTTATCCTAGACTTACCTCTGCTTCTAGTTGCAGTTTCCCTCTTTCCCTCACTCATTTTCCACGTTGACCGTTGTTATTTTGCCCCCCATTTCACCCCTTCTCCTATTTTAATATTGCATGAGTTACAAACACCAAAACAGCTCTTAGTGAGCAAGCACTTCCCATAGGAAGCAACAGTCACAACAGTCCAGTGTCTTCTCCATCTTTAGGGAGATACTTCAGCCAAATGCAGCACTGCTAGAAAAATGGCAATTCATTCATCCTCTGTACTATTTAGATATTTCCACAGCTCATACACGTTATCCTCCTTCTTTCATATCCAAGAAAACCACACAGAAAATGCAGGTTGGAGCGTGTGTCCAATCCTCCAGTTACACTAATCTAAACATCTAAAAAATCTTGCTACCTGAGAGTAGGCTCATAAAGTCTCTCACGCTACAAGACAGATGCAGTTACTGAAGCAGCTTTCTCCCAGATAACTGTAGACACGTTATAGTTCTAGACTTGTTCAGCATCTACTTCTCCCCTTCTGAAATTTACCTTAAGCAAGTCATTTTCGCCAAAATTTTGGGAGTAGCCCCAAGTCAATTTTCTTGTTTTAGTTGGATCTGTCCATGCAAACAGGCATACTTGCTTTGGTTTCAACTCCATTTCCTCATGTAATCCACTGCAGGTTAAAAGAAAAGGAGTAAAATGACAGCATGCACAGGTTAAGACCACTGACTGACGTGGTGCAAGCGGATCACGATGCTATATATTCCCCCCCTCCAGCCTCCTGGGGTGAGGCGTGCAGGGTCTAGGCTACCCACCCCAAACAAGTCCAGCTGTAGCTAGGCTCTTGGTGAATTAAGAACTATAATCCCACTTGATTCGCTCCAGTTTCTCGAACTATGAAGACTGCTTAAAGGAGACATAAAATACTTCCTTAAAAGAACATGACAAAGAAAAAGGTTTTTTTTTATTTTTCAAGGTACTGCTATGGCAAAGGAGAACCTCTTTCTTCACAAAGGATACCCCCTGGGTAAACAACCAACGGCAAATTTTTTCTTTCACATACCTCTGTTTATATCTGAGAGAGTCCCATGAAGTATGGTTAACAATAAGAGCTGGAGCAGCTCCCTCATGGTAATCCGAGAAGCTTATGAGAGTAGAATGCTCAGAAACATTCACATCTACCAGTAAGCCTCCATTCTGGAAAGAAAGTTAGACAGAAAGTTCAATATTTGTTCTATGCACAAATGCAAGTTAGAACAGACTAAATTGTTCTTTTTACATCAGTCTTTCACCGGCCTCTTAAAAATGAAAAAAGGAAATGTATTCTACATTATCTAGTAACTCTAAGCTCAAACACATTGGTCACTAGCTTAAGACAGACATCAGTAGCACCCACAAACTATTTGTTGATTTAACTTTATTGAAAAACCGTAATATTTTTAAGAATTACTTGATTTGGCTAAGTTCAGTAAAAAGGATAGGCAAGCATTCCCTTCGCTTTTTGTAACAAATCTCACAGTTTAAATTTAAAAACTGCAATTCCCTGCACACTCCTAAAAAAAACTTGAAAGGCTACTCCAGACAAACATATTGAAGTTTTTAAAGGCATGACAAATACAGCAATAGCATATTAACAAATTGAGCACCAAGCAGAAAAGTTCTGTCAGTTAAACCTCTGAACAAATCACTGTTAGCCTTTTTTCTAATGGCTTTCAAGATCCTGCTTTCTTCCAATGTATTTGCAAGATATTTCTGAGATCTGTACAGCACAATTTTTCTCATTTGTTTATACAAAGGAGGTAGCTGATGCCTTCCCTTTCAGATAGTCTCTTCAGATGGCTTTCTCGAATGCTGGTCTAGCAAGACAAATCGATGTTTTTGCTACGCTGCAAGGTCTGGAGCAGAGGTGGGAGGGGACACATCTACCTTTGAAAAGACCATCTATCTTGCAGATTCTCCAGCTCACATTGGACAGGTGTGAGAAATTATGTTTAGTGCTCTGCACACTAGTAGTAAAGCCTCGCTACATACAGGACTAGAAAGATTTTCTTGAAAAGCTGACTCATCTACTGTCTTAGAACAGTGAAGGAAAAATCCTGCTATTCTGAGTGCATCAAGAGAACAGCAGATCATGGATAACATCCATGTCTCAAAATGTTTCAAAAAGATGTTTTCTAACTGCTTCAGCAAACTTGGAGAGCTAGATTATCCTCACAGTCACTTATATTTCAGCTAATTGCGATAAGCATTATATCCAAAGGCTTGTCTGAACATGCTACGCTTATACACATGTACCCTAATGCTAGATTAGGATGAGTTCTGAAATAATTATGATTCTACTAATTGCATCATAATTTTATTTTAGCCATGAACTGTGTGTCTGCAACATATATTAGCTTATCAAGAAAAAAAGATACATTCTACTTTAGGATAACTACTGAAAAAAAACCTGAAGCCACCTAAGAAATACCCTCTGCAAAAGAACAGCCATTAGAGGTGTAGTATACTTTTTTAATTTCATAGAATCATAGAAAGTTTTGGGTTGGAAGGGACCCCTAGAGGTCATCTAGTCCAACCCCCCCGCAGCGAGCAGGGACACCGCTAACTAGATCAGGTTG
>Ga0181612_138807_pt1 | contig 15110 bp, 9 predicted proteins | sample HoacroProtozoa21_FD_119630 | JGI IMG/M metagenome (GOLD analysis project Ga0181612, IMG submission 119630) | Hoatzin crop microbial communities from Cojedes, Venezuel. Combined Assembly of Gp0051906, Gp0051904, Gp0051908 | reverse complement strand
CCATACAAATTAATCTGTTCTCTCTTGATCCAGCACTACTAAATTCTCTGCTCGAGTTCTGTTTCCACTGTGGGCAAAGCAATTCAAGGAGAACTTGGCCCAAGTGAACAGGGTCCAGAGGACATATTGAAAACCAAATAATCAGTTTGCTATGTCTAGGCTGGACAGGGCAAAAAATAACTGGCCAGGACTTCCTATAGCAAGACAAGGTTCAAGCTAGATACACAAAAAAGATAAGGGTAGTAGGAGCTGAAATAGATTATTTGAAGAGAATCTGGTAATTCCATTATTAGAGCTCTTTAAGAAAAGATTAAACTAACATATCAGGAATGATACAGGTAAAGCTCATCCTCACTGGGGAAAAAAGATGACCTGTGGTGTTCCCTGCCACCCCTTATCTTATCTGATTTTATGCAAACACAAATGAAGCCAAAAGTTCTTTCCCCGCAATGATAATAGAGGAGGAATAATTTCAGTGCTAACTGGCAGAGCAGAGGCAAAGGAGCAGCAGGTCTGTAAGAGGTCAGGTCTGCTAGAGCAATGTGGGATGACTTTCATCACTTTCCACCAACTATAGCAGGAATTGTTGCATATCAGAAATGGGATGTGCTGGTAAGATTGCACTTGGCACCCAAACCAGGAAAATCAATCACTACCGAACCCAACAGTATTTAAAAGCTAATTATTGTAAGGTCAAAAGACAGGAAGATGAGGAAGCGCAAGTCTATGTCAACATGCACTGATTGAACTGTACAATACAAAGGGAAGGCTTGAATAAAACTTGCTCATGCTACAGCTAAACCTAGGGAGTATTACAGGTCACTCCTTTCTTGCAAACTCACTCGTCCTCACTTTTGTCCATAGCAGATCAGAAGGAAGGGAATTAGAATGAGCTTTCATTGACGAGCTGCTAGGCACAAATAGATTAATGAAAGCTGCGTACTATGCGTCAGCACCAGCCAGGCTTGGCAGGGCTGTTATCACTGTGTATTAGCTTATAGCAGTATAGATGAAGGAGAGAGGCCACTCTGGGCAGAGCTGCCAAGTGAATCATAACTGATCAGGACCAGAGGGCTTCCCTTCAGAAGGCTGAGCTGGGAACACGGTACTGGGAATTCTTTCTTTTTTACCAATTTCATCTAATCTCTTCTCTCTAAATCCCTTTTCTATCCTAGGCTTTGTTTCTCTGGAGCCACTTGCAGCATTCTTTTGTTGTGACTGAAGGAAGGAAACAAAAGAAGCAGCAAAGCATTTTGCTGTATTAAAAGCACAAAGAAGAAATGTTTTGCCCACTGAATGTGTACTCTGCATTCTTAACTGTCCCGATCCAAAGCACAGTATAGTCTTCAATTGCCTTGGGTCACATCCACAGTACAAGCTGGTATTCCATCAGTCTGGTGTGGATTATACAGGACGGAATTATCTCAGCATAAACTCTAGATTGGATTTTATATAGTCCATGAATCTGATTGTCTCCTTGCATTTTCCCTTCTGCTTTTTAGCAAGGGCTGCTAGAAGGTGTCTTTCAATAGGGTTTGACAAAACACATTTCCAGCCTTCACACTGTGATGGGAAAGGGTTTAAACCCTAAAATAGAAAGGAGAACACATTACAGCCATAGACTATGACTTCTCTTCCCCTGCCCTCTGGGAAACCGTTAGCGTCCCCTAGTTAGTTGTCCTGCTACAAAGTCAAAATGGTGTGCAAAATAGATGGGATTAATTTCTCTCAATGACTGTAAAGAAAGCTTTTGATAACTGATGTGGCTAGATTCTTAACGTAGATTTGTTTAACAAAGTTGATGAATCCCATTTGGTGGGCCTGAAGGACTTTGCTATAGTTATTCTTTTCGTGTGTGTTTTTCTCCCCCCACTATTAACTCCAACATTAAGTGGAGTAAACTTCACCATGACAAGCTACAGGCAGGTAAAAATAATGTGTGCTTTGTCTTTTCTGGAAATGATTTAGCTCTGGTGCTATAAAATCTCTAACACCTTGGATTAAAAGGCTGACTCCTCTAACATCTTTATACAAAGCAGAAGCACACACTGTTGCTGCTGGGAGATTTATTTGTATCACAACCAAAGTACTTCACCTGTCCAAGAAGAGTAAGTCCTTTGGCTTTTACCTCCTGTGACATCCTCAATGTATTAGCTTTTCCATCCACAAACCAGAGTATATTAGGGATTAATATGGCTCAGCAACTCAAAACACACAGATTGTCAGTCTCAGTAATCAGCCTGAAGAATTTTGAGGACAGTTGTTATTTACAGAAAGTGATAAGAGACCCAGCAGAACACTTAACTCTAAATAAACAATGTGGAAACTTCACTACCCAGAAAGTCCTAAGTGGCAAACAGGCAGCTCAGACTTTCCCGAGTAGGGTTTGATTGCATTCATGCTGAGAGGTGGCAAAAGCAGATGACGGAAAAGGGTAAGCCAGAAAACAGGGTAACTTTCTCACACGGATTCCCTCTCAACTAGTGTTTAGCTCTAGTTTTTCAGTTCATTAAGAAAGCGTTACAAAAACCAGTCTCAACAGACCTATCACCAGCTCTGCTGTGTAGAAGTGTGCCGTGTGTTCCAACACGCAGCTCAGTGATGGGGACCTCCTGGCACCTGGGCAGCTGCAGGTCTCGCTCCAAGGGCTGCGCAGAGCCTGGAGGGGGCTGGCAGGGCCTTTTTGCAGCACAAGGTAAAGGGTAACAGCAAAGCGAGTTCTTCTCTTTTCTTCTATGTTCCTTTCACCACGCGAAGGGAAACATTTCTCTCTCATAGCAAGTAAGCTAGTGGTAAAGTGCAATGAACAAGACAAGCAGTGTAAATCTTGCTTTAATGAGAACACTGTTGCGTGGAAATTAATCCTGAGTCCAAGCTGCAGCCCAGCCTAAGAAGGAATCGTGCAGAGAAGCATCCCATTAGAACAACAGCCAGACCGCAGCCAAACCCCATCTCCTTCGAAACATGCAGTAACTTACCTCCACCCCACCCTGCCACTGGGAATTTGAACAAAAAGAGACAGTTGGGGGTTCTGAGAAGTGCACCATGGAGGACAGTGTTTTAGTATTTTACCATACTTAAATCTGCATGTGGTTTCTGCTCACCCTCTTGCTGGAAGAAATACTCTCCACCAAGCTGCTGCTATTCACACAAGGACTTGCAATTGAGCTCTAAATATAGCAAGGTGGCACAATAGAGAGGGCTCCCGTACTTCATGTTAACACCATGAACCAGAGCTTAGCGATGTGAATGGGCTGATAATAGCTTCTTGGACACTTTGTGGTTAGACGTTGCCAGCCGCTGCATTCCTTCCCGCAGCTTTTTTGATATACCATTATAACCAGGCAAATGTTGGGCTAAAATAAAACCCCACAGAGTTCAGACATAAGATAGAGTGCCCTCCAAGGCCAACCTTTGCTGATCTTTGAACTCCGCTGATATCTTGAAGGAAAGTTCTTTGAACTTTGGTATGAATCTAATTAATGAGTTAATTCCCTGCTAATCTATTCTCTTCTTTGTATCTGTTTCGTGATTAATTTAGTTCCAGTGAATTTCCTTTACTGACTGCAGAGTAGAAACACATTTCCTATCCAATTAATCTCCACTTCTGACCCATCAGCAGGGACTAAACAAGGACAAATACCTCCACGCCTTTATTTTCTGTGCCATTACAGAGGACGGGTGAATTCTAGAAAAGCAAGGTGGGACCAAGAAGGGAAATTTCCCAGGCATACTTGTGCCACTACTATAGAGGAGATGGAGGTAGGCTGGACACCCAGAAGGTGTAAAGGCTGCGAAGTAGTTGAAAAGTCTGCCTGATTACATCAGCCACAGATCTATGTGAGGGGACAATCTAGCAAGGCTGCAAAATGCACAGGAACATCACTCAGTGGTAAGCGATCAGATAAAAGCCCAGGTCCAGGCTCTAAGCAGATAAATCTCTGTTGAGGGAGATGAAACTCCAAGGCTTCCTGATATACTTCCAATATTAGTTTCCCAGTGTGGAAGAGGAGGTCTTGTTTGGAGGATAGACAGACTTCTCTGTCTCCCTGCACCTTCAACCCTTGTGAAAAGAAAGGAAATTTGGCCTGTTCCCCTTCTACATATTCAGGTAATAATTACTCGTTCAGCATTTAAAACAAAAAACATCTCAGAATGGAGTCCCCACCATTAAAAAATCCCCCAAAACATTATTTGCTGTTCAATTAAAAAAAAAAAAAAGAAAAAAAAAAACCAAAAAAGAAGAAACTACAGGGATGAGAAAGGTTACCTTCCCTAGAATCACGGACCTACCCTCACAGCTCTCGTACATCCTTCACAGACGAAAGGGAAGGAAGGGAAGGGAAGAGAACATGGGAAAGAAAAAGAGAAAAAGGCAAAGCAAGAGAGAAAGAAAGAGGGAAAGAGTAAACCAGCTCCCTCCCTAAAAATTAAAACAATATGTATTGGAGTTTGCTGTGTAACATCCATGACAGAACAATGTTGCCAGCAATTAGCATCACAAACCTTCCTTCTGATGCCACAGAGCGTCAAGGACTTTTTTAATGATGGATTAAGGGCACTGCTGTTTGTGAGGTGTCATGTTAAAGCTGTGTTAACAGCTGCCTTCTTAGCACACAAATCCAGCATCCCACAAGGGACGCAGGAAAGAACCACAAGACACAAGAGATCTCTTTGAAAACAGGTAAGTCGTTTTCATGGCTGTTCATGTCATACCTGCAGGGGAAATAATTTCTGAAGTTTTACTAAACGTCTTCCTATCACTTCTTTCCCAATAGCTGGTTACCTACAGCCGCTCTGTCATTGGACGGAAATGCCAGAAATGAGACATGAGGAAAAAATACTCTGAAAAAGGTAGCAACCTCAAGTGATCCTATCCATTATCCTTTCTCCGATAAATTCCAGCCCCTATGCCAGAGTATTCCATTTCTGAGAAATTTAAGGAATTAGTAGATGTTGCGTTACAGAAGAGCCTTACAGACATCTGACACTGATAAGGATAAACTCCTGATGGACCACAGCCACCAGAGGGACCTGAGCTGGCAAAGAGCACAAAGATCAAAAGTTATGCAAGGACTCCGAGTACACTGCGCCCGACTTTGCTGTGTCACATCAGGTGCTGGGTCACGCATGACTAGATTTCCCAAACAGACTAGTACAGCCAGCAGCAGCAGCACTCTGGGCTTAGCCTTCAGGCCTTGCTCTCCGGGGACTTTCTCTGCCTGGAGACAAGTCTTTGATCCTGAACAGTACATTTGCACAATAAGAGTTTTGGTATGATTTTAAAAAGCAAGAGAGAAAAGTGAACAAAAGCTGTGTTTCTGCATCTCATGTCTCAAATCTGCTCCTTCTTGACAGGGGCAAAGACACCTCAGAGACATTGTCAAAGTGCCTAAACCAATTTTTCAGCCTAATCCATTATTTGTATTTCCACCCAACCTGTTTTTTTAAACCTGAGCTCCTGAAACTAAGGCGTCAGGTTCTTTGTGTTGTTGAGAATCACTTCATGAGCTACAGGGAAAGGTAGGGAGAGGGCTTAAGACTTCACCTCCCCTTACCCTTCCATGTCCACCTCTTACAGGGACCCTCCATCTTTTGCTCCACGTTGTGTACCACCCACAAGCTACCAGCAGCACTTCCTCATTCATTTGTTTGTCTCTTTTCTACTTGGTCTTTTGTGGGCTATTTAGGTAAGAATAAGCACTGTCTTCAGGCCATGCATGTAGCACTGAAATCTAAACTGCCTAAAAAAAGTTACATGATTTCCTATGGGCATGCACTTTTACATGAGACACTCTGGTTTCCTTTACCAACCCCATTTCTGGCCAGTAATCTTCCAAGATAACTGCTTAAAGATAAAATAGTTTCTCCAATGCAGTTCATCAAACCTGGTGAGGACAGAGATGATTAATCCAGGAACCAACCATCCTTCTTGAAAATACTAAACCTCAACAGCAAGGCACACGGACAACACCGAAAATATTACAAAGCTGTTACTTTAACAAATGCTACACTTTCCATAGCAAAACCATCTTGAATTCTTGTTTTCCTATATCTTAAAATACACCACATAAATAAGCAGGGTTCCAAAGCAGGTGGTTAAAATATTTAGAAGCATAGGAAGACTAAAAAAATTGAGCCTCTTTCATGGCCAGATGCATGACAAGGGAGGTGATAGTTGTTTACAAAATAACTGTCAATTTGGACACTCCCAATTATTCTCTCTTACAGCAGAGGACACAGGTGTATTCGCAAAGGTGAAAGACCAGCTGATGAAAAGAAATACTTTCTCTTTCTGCACAACACACAGCTAATCTGTAAAACTCATGAGATAGCAGGGTGCAGCCAGGAGCAATGCAAGAACCAAAAAGCATAAGGCACTTGTATAGAATATGAGAGCACTGGAACATTTCACTAGATAGGATTATTTTTATTCTAATTACTTGGAAAGGCTACAAATTCTCACATTTCCAGGTATAAATAAATCACCGTCTGAAGATAGCAAGGCATTCCCCCAGAGGGTAGAAGTATTCTGTAATTGTCCACTACAGCAATTTCTTGCATCCCTCTGACATCTCCATTGCTGAGCACCGTCTGAAAGTACACTTGACTGTATTAATGCACTACAGTGGATCCTCTCTTCTTATGATTCACTTATTCATAGATGAAAACACAAGTTGTGTACTAGAACAAAAAAATAAGTGTTAATACTAGGGAAAGCCTGACAAGATGAATCCAGGTAGCAATACTTTACCCAAATTCTTGGCTGCCCCCTGCAGTTCAATGGAAGATAAAACACTGTTTTATTATTTGAAATGGGTGTTTACTTTCCCTTTGAATTGCACTGGACTTTTATCTTTTAATGAGATGCGGGTACTTTTTGGAGGATGCTATAAAATGGCATCTTCAGAAACAATTCTGAAGTACAGAGTGTGATGTAAAAACTTGTCAGGCAGACCAGACAGAACAAGAAGATTAGACAGAGAAATAGATAGAGAACAGATGCTTTCTATTCTTCCCCTTATTCTTCATTTCTGATGATACTGGCCTGATAGCAGAATCTTTTTCTGGAATTCAGCTGCTTCTACTGCTTTTTCTGCCTTCCAAGTCCAAATACTCTAACTTTAACTCCTGTTGAAACAGGGATTTAAGGTAGTAAGTAACTGTTAACACTTAAAAGGAAACCATTACAGTTTAAATGGTGAATAATGTGCCACAGATAAAGCTGCTGATTATGTATTTTTAAACGGTCAGAGATGTATTTGAAAGTCTTACCATAAACATGCTACTGTTACTTTAAAAATGAAATTTGATCTTTCAGAAATAAAATTTTCCTTCATTTAAAAACCACATTTTTTAACAGGAACAACTAGAAGTAGGAATGGGAGACAGAGCTGGGGGAAATATAGAAAGAACATCCCCAAATGCGTGAAAAGAGAATGCTTTTTCTTCTTTCCTCTTACACTGTTCTGAGTCTGCCTCTCCTTCCTGACAGCAGCCCTTGCCCTGGCACGTTGTCTTCGCTCAGCACTCGCAGTCTGACAGCAGCCACTCGAACCCACAGACACGGGGGCAGAAGGAAGCCCTAACCTTTCCCCAGGGAAGGAAAGATCACAATAAACAGGGGTGGTTATTTGTCTGTTTCAGCCATTGCATCCCGATTCAGTTCTTTCAGAATTACAGCTCTCCACAGAGTTCTGCCAATGCACCTCAGCATCCTTTCCCAGTTCTCTACTAACAGCCCCACCTCCATGTGCACACTGAGTCCTTCTCGCACATCACAGGTCCATCTACACTGTTCCAACACAGAATCAGTCCCACACCTCTCACATTGCACTGTGACAGTGATGAGAAAGCGGCAGTGTTCTGCCCTGAACTTCTCCTAGACCAGATCCCTTATCTGGGCTGCATTACCAAGTGTTACAGATTGGCCAGAGCCAAAAAGGGATGGGTCTTCATCTTGTACTTGAAAGTGAACTTTCCTCACATTCATGGGAACTGGATATGGGATTTTAAGCTTGAGTACATTTCTGCTCTGCAGACAAGAAATACAAGGCTAATTATTAATATTAAGTGGATCTTCCCCCTCACATCCTTCTAGTCTCAGCTCCAGCCTTCTTCTCACAAGTTCCTTTTATCAACATTACATTTAACCTATACATCCTAATAAATCCACATGGTTTCTGACAGAATACAATGAACAGTCAGAGACTACAGGGACATGTTTGTACCCCTATGCATAAGCACTCATCCGCACCGGTACATGTGTGTCCTGGGCCCTGAAACAACAACTTGCACATATTTATTGCGCTTCACACAATACCTCTGCCATGTCCCTCTTTACAATATCTAGCATGGCAGCGAACGGCAGGGTCTGTGTCTGAGTCACAGCCACAATACACTGAGCAGCCAGGGCCTCTGACAGAATATACAATACAGCTGAGATGTCAGTGGAGGTGGCTTTGGAGTACTTTAGAATGCTGTTCAAGTGCCAACTTTCACCTCCAAATATGACACTTTGCTCGCCCACCCACTTTCCTTCCAGGCTATGCACTCCTTTTACTGCAACTCGACAGCTTTAATTATGAATTTCTCTGCCTTCTCTATCCCTTTAACCATTTATTCTCTCATTTATCTTGCAAAGTTTTTTGATATGCTCCTAGACAGCAGTTGTGCACTGTCACCACAGTACAAGAGCCCTGGTCAGACTGTCATTTGCAGGCTGGGCACCAGACCAAAAAGACTTGCAATATGCTATTTGCCTTGAAAGCAGAAATCTCTGCTCTTATGTTCGCTTTGCAGAGAAAGGACACAGTGATGGGGACACAGTGAGCCTAGGAGCATCGTTATATCAAAACCACTTGGCTCTTCTTAGCTCTTGTTGTCTGAGTAACTTAAATATGTACAAACTTCTAATCTGGTGAAAAACTGGATCCCACTGGTGGTTTTACAGGGATTCAGCTCCTTCTAGCTCTATGTTTTGCCCATGACCGGAAATCTACTTTAGACAGTGGCAATGTATGCCCTGCCGTCACCGCCACTGCTGTGCAGGACTGTGAAGCTTTGATGCTACTATGGGTGAGGAGACGTTCTGCCCTATACAGTCTCACAGACCACTGCCATTTATCTCTGTTTGCTTCTATATTTTGTGATGCTTGGACATCTGGGCCCCTATATGTTGGATCCAAGAGGTGAGAACACCACATGGTGAAGCGTTTGATCCAGAAAATCCAGACCACAAAAGGCTCTTCTTCCTGCGATCTACACCCCAATTAACCCTCCAGCACATGGGAGAGCAAAGCCTATTTTGACCCTTAACCAGCCTAATTTTCACCTACACGAGCATGTTCCTCAAGTGGCACTGTTAGGAGTTGTGGACAGGCTAACTAGAGGTCACATCAAGTGACAATGGCATTAAAGAGAACAACCCCTCAGAGGCAAAATACATTACTTCCACAAACATGTGCTTTCTTCTAATGCAACTGGTGTTTCAGCTACTGCTGCAGTATACATATAGTCTGTATAAGGTTATATATAGTCCTCTGAACCTGCCTCTTCAGCACTACACCTGTGACCTGCTGAGTCTGAAATCCCACCTCTTCCTGCGTTCAAGATGACCAACGGTCCAAACAGACTCATCTTCCCACCATCTTTTGTACCCTCTTGGAAAAAACCCGTCTATTGTGCTCCAGTGTCAGAACTATCCTGGTCTATACAAAGGCCACCTCAGAGGAAAGTGTACCTCCCTCATAATACATTCCTTTGCAGGACACTTCATAAAAGGGAATCACTTCTGAACCACTGATAGCAATTATATTTACTTTTCTGTCCCAGCATGTGGAGGGCCCCAGTGGCTTTCATATTTCAATTTAGATCTTAAGGAAAAGGACTGCACCACAGAAATACAGATGCTCCTAATCAATACAAAAATGTCTAATACCAGACAGTAATACAGCAATATGCCTCACAGAAAGGGCAATGCAAAGTCCGTTTGTTCTGTTAGATATATACAAGTTCATTATCTGTAGACCAGTCAGATATGTATGTGTACGGTAATTTGAATAACCTCAGACAGATGTGATAGCATGCAGTGCTTTTGTGCATGTTTGAAGTTTGTTCTATGATCTCTTTCTCTTCCATTTGCTTTTTTTCTGTCCTTCCTTTCTGCTATTTAAATTGTTATTATTAGCTATTAAATGATAAATTAATTACGTCTGAAATAAGCATGAATAATTGTACCCAGACTGCCATAGCTGGGGCTTGCATTTGATAACAATCAACAGAAGCTGCGCGTCTCCCAAGGTATTTCATAATAATAATAATAAAAATGAATAGTGGGAAAACAGGGACAGCTCCAGAAAATGTTAATGAAAAGTTGCTGAATTACACTGTCTCACCTGTGCACAGCTACATGAAAGCCTTCTGAATACCAAATATATTCATTATAGACTGTATTGCTTGGCTGAACCTCGAAAGAAATCACTGGGTTTGTATTCTCGCAGTAACAAATTAGAGATGCTGAGGAGTGCAGGACAAGAAGGATGAAGGGTGGGTGGGAGAGGGTTTGCGTTCTTCTTTAGAAAACTTGATTGTCAAGGCATATAATGACAATAAAATCTAAAGTCTGTAATAGATCCAAACTCAAAATCTGAGGGTTTTTCCTCTCAATAGAAGAGTCAGCAATTCTTTAGGTCAGACCCTAGGGGGACAAGAAGATATCACTCCTTCACTACATCAGTGTGAAAGATCACTGGAGGGTGTTATAAGAGAGTCAGTAGTTAAGGCAATTCCTGAACTGATCCTAAATGGTTACAGCAGCATGAGACCACTCCAAAGCCCAGCCCAAGCTACACTCATACCTGTCACATTGCCTTAATGTCAGTCTGTGGTCTCACAAGTGTTACATGAAATAAATTAGAAACTCCTTTTGCTCTAAGTTCTGCACCACCAAAATGACACAGTAGTTTGGCTTAGTTAGGTAAATGCATTTCCACAGCATTTTTCAGCATCCAAATACAGAAATACTACAGCCACAGATGCTCATAACACAGTAGAAATTTCAAATTCCTTTACCAGCAATAAAATCTGTGACTAAGCTGAAAATTAGAATCAATAAACAACCTCCTCTCTTCTGAAAGCTACCACAAGGTATTTCATGTCTAGAGATGATAAAGATTAAAAATGCACCACGTTTACTTAAATAAAAACAAAGCTTCAATCAAATAGAAATCTGAATCAAAAATGTCAAATAATTCCTGCTGATTTTTTCCCCACGGGATTAGATTTGCTAAATGATGAAAAAGCACTTTTGTCTTCATCTGTGTGTCAGAGGACTCCCCAGACCCCCACAGTGCGGTCTGCCTCAGGAGACTGGATGCTGCAGCTGGTACACCCTGACTGTGAGGTGATGGGGTACTTTGCAGGGTCACGCATTGTCTTGCACTCAAACCCTTCAGCTGAAATTTGTTCCAGTTGGTATAATCAAGACAAATACAACATCAAGGAATGACACCCACATTCACCTGTAATCACAGGAAAACCCAAACCACCAAGCAAGGGAGACATTTCCCATTGCTGCACACAAGTATAACACTACATTTCGGCTACTCAAAGATGCACTAAATACGTCCCAAATGAAGTGAGCATACTTTGGTCCATCTGCATTAGTTTGTTGCTTGAACTTTACTCTTTCTTGTCTGCTTCATCTTCTCAAATTTACTTTAGTTTGATCTGAATCTCATGTTGGCCGCATAGCTTATAAAACAAGTGGAATTACTTGCACAGCCATTATCAGGGGAAGGTGCATTATAGTGAAAATCTGGGAAATGCAACAGTTCAGTACTGTCCAGGATCACAGTGGTGCATCAATGTGGTATAGAAGAGCAAGCACAGTTCCAAAAGATCTGCAAATCCTGCTTGTCAATTCTTGGACTTGCCATCCACACACTGACCAATCTAACTCTGCTCAGTCTATGGAAGAGACAAGATTACCTTTGGACAAAGGACCGGAGCAGTGATTAAGCCTTCTGCTTTTGATTAATAGCAGTGCTAGACATATCTACCATCTGAGGTGGAGAGAGGTTTGGCTCTGCTCAAGAAAGGTAAGAAATGCTGAAGAAACACAGGAGATGAATATCATCTGAGTCAGCAGAAAACACATAATGACTTTGCAAAAGCCTGTCTCAACACATAAGGTGTGTCTTCTGAACAAATGGCTACAATTGCTGCACTGTATGCAAAACATTTCCTAGCACAACCTGTAGGGCAGAGAAAAAGAAAATGAAGGAATGCACCATCCGTTCAATTCATGGGGAAGAAGAGGAGGATACCCATAGCAGGGGGTTGCTCTTGCTTTCTTTCTCCCTCAAATCTGCCTTAAGTGAACAAACAGTCACTTCCCATCCTTTTCTGTGGTCATGACAAATGTGAAGTTACCTGGACAGTATTGACTTAAAACCTAATTTCTTTTACCACAAATGAGGCATGAAACCTATTATCCAAAAACACGGTGTCCAAAGCACAAGCTGGCATTTCATTTTCCCAGCAGAGAGCTTCTGAATGTCAGACTTGACTGCAAGGCATGGCAGGAGGCTGGAAACACAAAATTAGTGATTCTTTCTGGGGCATGGCAATAGCATGCTTGTGAGTCCAGGCCTGGGAGAGGGCAGAATAAAATGCCTGTATGAGCACCTGACATAGCTTTGGTTTTTGGAGGTGGCTTCAAAGCCCAGAAAATTCTCCATATGTTTGGCTTTTGGCCTTGGCAGACTGGTCTGTAAGACCAACCCTATTCAATGCTGGTGGAAAAAGGGCTGTTTGAGGCAGAAAAACACCCAAATATCACTTGTGAAAAGAAAAGCCACAAACAATGAAGTCCCCTAAGCAGGTCTTGTACAATGTGAGGGTGATCATGCCTAAGTAAGTATGAGAGAGAATAAGAAGTGTCCCAGGAGAACAAGGTGCTCATTAAGAGATCGGCTCATACCTGGAGCAATTTAACCCCTCTTCCTTGCCACCACGCATTGTAGCATACTGCATCTTATGCTTTCTCCACCTTTTGGCATGCTCACGTGGCAGCTGCAATACAGACACGTTGAGGACCAGTGACAGAGCTGTTAAGCCAACTTTATGGTGTCCAAGGATTTCCTGGTCTTAGAGGAACTACTCTACTGTCCTGCTAACAGCATAGCCCCACTGATGGAAGTTCAGCCCCTTTTACTTATTCTCAGATGCAGTTACTTTGCTACTCTGCCTGTGCTGCGAACATATTCCAACAGTTACCCCATTCATGCTTGTAAATTATTTCATTTACAGTTCAAACTTTTGGGGGAAGACAGACTCTAAACTGGAGACAGGAAGCAATTCTGGCCTGTGTACCAAACTGTATTCAGTTAGGTGTGCTGAAGGTTTCTTCCACCTTCCTTTAGCTTATTGGAGACAGCAAACTGAACACAACGGACCTGAACTGGTGTGAGAAATTCTCCATTCACACAGGATGCCGCTATTAGACCGGTCACTTCCCTGGCAGCTATTACCTTGTTCCAATTTGCTAACCACTGATTCTGACAGACCTACATAAACTGCACAGCAAATAGTTTATTCCAGGGAAGCAGGCAGGGTCCAGACTGCTTCTTCATCCCCTTCACAGCAGTGGTGAAAGAATAAGGCTGGAAAATACCCAGAGCAGAGACAGCCTGAAGAGGAAAATTAAAAGACACATAGAGTTATAAACCTTGACAGGTGAAAATGTTTGCTGTCAGAGGGAGATGCTGAGATGCCAAGTCAATGCCACACGTACCAGACACCAGGGCAAAGAGAAACAAATGCAGGACATGAACTGCAGGGATTTCACAAAAGAGGAGACCTCTGGCTCCACAGGCTTTTAATCTATGTACCTTCGCAATGAGACATTTCATCTGGGAGTCTGCTATATCCAGTGCTGGATTAACTTCTTGTTCCATGGCTTGACCTGTCACCCAGAGTACTACAGAGATGGGCACTCAGAGGTGCATATTTAGGAAATACTTTAAATTGAGATAGACGTATTTAACATAAGCACTGTGCAATTCATCACATTGCTCACAGCTTATTTTCAGCTTGTTTTCCACAAAACAAAACGCTACCAACTAAATAAAGACGACATTTTCATCAAGGCTGAACAATACTAATTCTTCTATTTTGATATTGGTCAATACTGCTCTGATAAGAATCACCCATATTTGTACCTTTTTCTAGACATGCCAGCAGGACAGTCTTTGGGACTTCCTTTGCCAGAAAACATTAGCTACAGTCAGAGCCATTGCTTCCTGCTTGAACATCTATTGTGCATATGCATTTCCTGGGACCAGGTCAGCGTAGACTTCTGGAATAAGAATAGTCTGCAAACTGTTTAAAGCCACAACTGTTCATGATGTAAAGCATATAAGAAAACAATTGCACAAGGTAACCACCCAGACTTTTCCCGTGTTGCACCTGAAGGATCCCCAAGTCTGACTCTGCTTTGGCAAAGGTACACAAAAATCTGAGTATTTTCATTCACGTCTACTTACACTTTCAGAAGCAGAGAGTCTAGGAAGAATTCAAGGATGCTGTGCATTTTTGTCATAACCACAGAAGACAACAGAGCTAATTTTAAACTACAAACATTTCATTCTCCTTAAACCCATAAAGATGGGTCTGGTCTAGGAAGCAGTAGAGTAGAATTTCCATTGATGTAATGAAATACTACCAGTAAGCTACAAGGCTCTGGTGACATCCTTGTGCTACATAAAAGAGCTAGATTAGACTTAATCTTTACAGAGTAAGATTAGATTGAGTGGCATTCCCCTCAGCTTCCTCCAAAGAAATATTTTGATGGAGAATAATTTTTGTTTTTCAAAGTCTCTGAGATAAGAGAGGCCTATAGAAATAGATGAAATAGAAATAGAAGAAAGATGAGGAGCTACTGCAGAGAGTCCGGTGGAGGGCTACAAAGATGATGACGGGACTGGAGCATCCCTCCTATGAGGAAAGGCTGAGGGAGCTGGGCTTGTTCAGCCTGAAGAAGAGAAGGCTGTGAGGGGACCTAATAAATACCTACAAATATCTCAAGGGTGGGTGTCAGGAGGATG
>Ga0181612_126280_pt1 | contig 15112 bp, 11 predicted proteins | sample HoacroProtozoa21_FD_119630 | JGI IMG/M metagenome (GOLD analysis project Ga0181612, IMG submission 119630) | Hoatzin crop microbial communities from Cojedes, Venezuel. Combined Assembly of Gp0051906, Gp0051904, Gp0051908 | reverse complement strand
GGGGGGGGGGGCTGGGTTGGTGAACCGGGCCAGCCCCCGGGGAGGGGGGGGGGGGGGGGGGTGGTGACAGGGCACTGCAATGGGGTCCACAGCATTGCTGGATGGCATCTGCAGCCACTGTCCCAGCACCAGCACCCTGAGGCTGGGTCCAGGAGTCTGAGACACGCAGGGTTTACGGCAGAGCATCCAGAGTTATTTCCTGTAAATAACTCATCTTGCTTTCCTCAGAGGTCTTATTTTCTGTCTGGTGTGTGACGAAGCATTGCTTGCTGCTTGGTGGATAGTCCTTTCCATACTCCTGATTTATGTATGCGCTGGTGCGATGCACAAAGTAGCATCTGTGCTATAGACACTGTGGGAACAACCCAAAATTGCTCCGAAACTCGACTGGCTTACAATTATATTGGATTCTATTAAATTAAAACACATAGCACATATATTACACAATAAACCACAGCTATTTCATGGATCAAATTAAGTTTTATTTGGGCAAATTACAACCTTTCTTACAGTTGGGCCTTTGTGAAACCATTCCTTTTTAATAAAAGCAGGCATTTTTGGCAAATGCTCTTAAAGCGTGCATTCCCAATAATTGCATATACTGTTGCTATTCTTTCTGGGATATATGTGGCTAATTATCTTCTCCCGTTTAGGATAGGTTCAAATGAGCAGTATCTTCCCTTTCCTCCTCCCCCACTCCTCCCTTCTGCTGGAATTTCTGGTTTTATTAGCTTGGCTATGGAAGTCGGCAGAAAAAGGAAAAAAAAAATCTCCTCGTTAAAAGCGGGAGCGCCTTTCCCGGAATTTCTTGGGGAAATGTGACTCTTGCAGCCGCCTGAGGGGACGTGGGGTTTGGGGGACGAAGCCAAAACTGAACCTCGGAGAAGCAGGATGAGACCTGGTGTGTGTGAGGGGTGCAGAAGGCGTCTTGTCTGTGGAGGCTCCCAGTTAAACCAGTGTTCTGGTTGTGCCGCAGCCTCTTCCCACCCAGGGACAGCGAGGGGGGGTGAGATGGCAGGCCGGACCCCGTGCAATGTCACTTGTGATTGCTCGTCCTTGCATGGCTGTTGTTAAAATCGGATAAATGGTTCAAAAATTGTGGGAAGGGCCAGGCAGGGTGGCTCACTCCCACCTTTCCCTAGGAAATGTTGGTTAAAAAATAACCCCCATCAGCTGCTCGCCAGCTCTGAGCAGTGCTGCTCTTCCTGCCTCTTCCTTCCCCTTGGGCCAGGCTTAGAGCTACCAATTATTTTCTGGGAATAACTTTTCCCACAGTATTTTCAGCGTGGACCAGGAAACAGAGGAAACGTCCTAAGTGCGGTCTTCCTTGGGTAACCTCAGTGTGACTTCCAGACCAGCGTCCAAGCCTCCTGATTCCTGAGCGCGTGGTGTGGGACCTCTGCAAATTCTGGGCTCGTGTTTCTTGATACAGCAGCACCTCCTCTGCATGGGAAGGATGCTCAGCCCCCTGGCTGGGTGGGATGGGGATGGTGGAGCTGTTGCTGCAGAAGTCCTAGCACATTATGTAAAACTTCAGAGCTTTTTGTCAGTTTTCCAGATCTTTCTGGGCACTATTGTCAGAAGATGAAGAACTATTATTTGGCCTCCCAGCTCACATCTGGATGCTGTTTATGGGATTGTGTTCAGCACGATCGTGTCTGCGGGAGGGGGTTAGTGCTGGTGGTGGGAATTGGTCTCAGGGATGCCAGACTGCTGCCAGGACTGGTGGAATGTCCTCATCCTGTGCTCAGTCTGTGTGCCTGATGAAGGCTCCAAGGAGCCTAAATGGTTTCTCTGTTGCTTTACAGCTGCTGCCAAGTGTTTGCCGAGAGGTTCCACATCTGTGTTTTGGTGTTTCCCAGCTCTGTCCCTCCACGGCTCCCTGATGTGTGAAGCCCTGGGGGTGCGGGCAGCCTCAGCACCCTCCAGCTGCCAGGCTGGGTTGGGTGACAAGCTGGTGGCCCTGTGGCATAGTGATGGGACTGTCTGGGTCCTCCACAGCTCCTGTAGAGCGTGGACATCAACCTATGACATAGGGGAAAAAGGAAATGGGATTGTTCTGATCACATCAAAGACCCAGAAATGTCTTTACTGTGTTTTTTTTTCAAATAATACCTTGAGATCATCTCTGACTTGTTGTCTGCTTCCCAGTATGGCCAGGATGTGGGTGCCCGTTGCTGCTGCTGTGTGATATGTGATTATGGTACAGGAGACATTAATACTTGCTCAGTCCCCAGTGCCTCCCCACCAGGGACCCATGGTGGGGCAGGAGCCAACTGAAATGGCCACAGAACATTTTCAGTGTCTTGCCTGTGTGACTGCAGTGTTGGAAGATGGTGGGGGCTGTGTCACACAGTGGCAGGAGGTCACAGCCTGGCTCTGTTCCCAGAGCATGCCCTGGCATCAGAGGGAAGAGCATGTGCAATAGGAGAGGAAGGGCAGGGTCCCCAGAGCATCTCTTGCAGCCTGGCTGCGAGTTTCAGATGGAGAATATTCTGCACCTTGTTCCTGATGGTCTCATCCATCCAACACCCAAGCCTTCCTTTGTCTTCTGACTTGGGTTGTGTGTTTTGAGCTGGATGATGGTCTCCATCTGGGCACTGGTTGTGGTGCTGTGCAGCAGGAGGGCATTTGGGGTGTGAGGCTTTGTTGGCAGGGTGGTACCAACAGCTTTGGGGAGCTAACCACCACCATCTGAAGGGCTTTGTGCAGATCATGTGCTGTGCCTCCTCCCATGGCAGTGGGGACATTTGATGTGCCACTGCATTTGCTTTCGTGATGCAGAATTAAAACCACAACTCATTTCTGGGGAAGATACACGATGAGTGCGAAGTGCCTTCTCCTGAAGGATGCTGGGGGGGAAGGGTGAGAAGAAAACCCCCACTAGTCTCTGGAAATTGCTTTCCTTCCTCTTCTGCTTCCAAAATAGCACAACTGACAGAAATAAACTTTGCATGCTGTTTATTTTGAAGGTTTTGTATGCCAAGCTTGAAGATGCAGAGCTCAAATGAGCAGGCGCTGAGCACTGGGAATGGTTAATTATTACCCAAAGGGTGTCCGAGTTAGTCTGAAAGGACTGAAGAATTATGAAACTGTAATGAGGGAGGCCTGTTCTTGGCAAATACTTATGTGATTCAAATGCTGGGGAATTCACATGTTTTCCTCTTTCTTCTGAGGGCTTTGTAAGCCAACCGATGGTCCAGATTGCATGTTGGGGATAGAGCGGGCCCATCGGTCTAAGGGAGCTGATGCTCTAACAGCTTCTGCAGTTCTTCTGTCACAGCAGCTGTTTAAAAACAGCTTTGAGTCAATAATTAACCCATTGTTATTTCTTAAAAGTCCCAAGCATGTGAATTTCTGGATACAATGGTTTGGTGTTGGATCTGTATGAGAAGCTTTCTACGTGATGTGTTTGGCACTGCTGCAGCTGGGACCTGCCTGTGGCCCTTCTCTGCTCACCTCGGCAGAGGTCTTTGATACTCTTTGGGCTCACAAATGGACAGTGTTCCTGGGGAAGGGGTCTGTTTTCCTGTGGCAGAGCTGGCCTTTGGCCTTGCAAAACCAAGGAAAAAGTTAAAACACATTAGAGGTTTTGGCAGAAACTTCTGTAGAATTCAGATATCCAGCAGAAAACCTAAGAATCCTCCCTTCTCTTATCTTCAGGCCACGTGTGGTGTGTGTCCAGTCACTTGGATCTTGACTGCTGTTTGCCAGGCATGCACAGACAGGTCATAGTAGAAGCTCTTGAGGCACCTACTCCACCCCTCCAGACACCATGGTCCTGGCATGTGTGGTTGGGGTTCAGCCTCTTTCGGGCGGGATTTCAGTCCCAAATTTCATGGTAGGGGTGGCAGAGGTGAACAGTTGTACTAATGAAAAGTAGGCCACAACACCATCTCTAAAGATGGTTTGTTCAGACAGCCCTGTTTCAGACTGCTGTGGGCTTTTTGTCTTAAGCTCAGTTTACTTTCTCCCAGTTCAGATCTTTGAAGTATCATAAACAGATAAAGCTGGAAACTGAAGCATACGGTGGTTCAGAAATACTTTGACTTATGTCCTGATGCTGCCCCATGGAGCCCAGGACCCCCCTAGCCACTCATGGGGTTTCCCCAGTCCTGACTATGCTGTGGAGTGGAGGAGGCTCCCTCCAAAGTGATGCTCTTTGGGAGCTGAGCCCTTGGCATGGGAAACTTTAAAAAGCTTTTTTTCTCCTACAGATGTTTTTCTTCAGTTCTAGTGAAACAAGTTAAGCATGTGGCAATGCCTTCAGTGCTCTAACCTTGGGGGCTTGATGCCTTTATTGCTAAAATGCCCCTCATGCTTCTCTCCCTGTGCTGATCTGGTTTTTAGCTGCTTCACTTGCAGCTCTTCATGGAACAGCTGCATGTTGGTAGTCAGTAAGGCTGTTCTGCTTTGCTCAAAAGGTCTCCCACCAGGAAAGTCCCTGCTGAGTTATCTTTCTGCTGCATGCAGTGAACTGCACAGGATTTCCCTCTGGTCATTGCTTCTGGTATTTCATAATGGCTGATCCTCTTCCAGTTGGTTGTGTGTTTGCAGAGCAATCCCCTATAAGACCTGTGCTCTGCTCCAGGAAGCGGCTGGAAGGAACCTTTGACACTGCTGATCTGAAGTACTTCTGAAAACTGTGCTGCTTCCCTGTGGGCCTGTGTAGTCCCAGTGACAGACTGCTTGGCTGCCTGGTTGGAGCCTCTTGGCCAAGCCAAGAAACCGGTTCCTTGGAAAACCACAGCTTTGACATCTGGACTCTGCCTTCATGGGTTGAGATACTTGGCAATGGGGAGTAGAAAGGGGTTCAGCTGCCTGAGGCATTGCTGTAGTTCATTGGCAAGGCTTTGCTCCTGTTAGATTGGAGACAAACACTATGAACTGATGTAAGATGAAGGCATGGGTTGGAGCAGGGGGCAAATCCATCTGTGTCTTCTGGGATCAGTGGTGCTGGGAGTGGGATGTCTGGTTGGGGTGCAGCTTGCTGTGTGACCTGTTGGCTGGGCTCTGACATGGACGTGGTGATGAGCTGATGAGTTGGATCAGCAAGCTGTAAGCACCACCAAACTTGGATACAGAAGGTTTCACATGTGAACTGGAGGATGAATGCTCAAAGCAGCATCCAAGTTACTTCTCCAGAGAAAGGATGCCCAGAAAGCTCTTGTGAACCAAAAACTGCTTTGTCCTGTTGCACTGGAGTTCTTGTCTGTTATTCCTGCATTAAACCATGAAGAAACTAAGTTAGAACCTGAATGGTTTGAAGAATGCTCAGCTTTGCAGTTTTCAGTGCAACTTAGTCCAAAAGGCTGCAGTCTTGCAGGTTGTTCCAGTTCCATCAGATCAGAATTTTCTGATCAAAAAGTATTTCTTCTGAAAGAAAAGGCCTGGGCTTTTCCTTTAGTTTAGCTGGCTGTGTTGGTGTTCTCTGCTTTTGTTGTCTCCTCCCCTTGTGTCTCCGGTGAAGGATCTGTGCTTGGTTAGTTGCTGCTTCTGGTTTCTCCTGTCTTGCCTGTAAAGTTCTTGCAACTCCAGAGAGGCAGAGTAGCAGATAGCATGATGGAGGTTCCACTTCTAGGGGTCTCAGAAATAAGTATACTCATTTGATTAAAGACTATTATGGGTAGTCAGTGCCTTCTAACCTGGAAATAACTTTTTATAACTTTATGCTGTGGCCTCCTCCCTGTGCCCAGACCCTTCACTCGGTGCAAGATGCTGCTGGAGCTCTGCTCCGCTCCCTCGGGGCCTGAGAGTGTCCTCCTCTACGCCTGGGGTTTGGAGACTGAGGTGTCGCATCCTTCCATGGCTTCTCTCTCTCTGTTCTCACCCACAGCACTTTTCTGGGCACGAAGTGCAGAAGGTCCCACTGGTGTCCTGCAGAGAAGCCTCCAGCAGTTCCCGCAGGGAGAATTTCTCGGCAGGAGTGCAGCCCTCCATCCATGGGAAAATGATAGGGCACCTTATTCTTCCCCTCTGCTTCCCAGTTTTATCAGTCCCTGGAATCTGGCACATTGCCCACCTCGGTCAAACCTCTGCTGGCTTTGGTAGGCAGTCCTTAAATAAGCGGGATTTATGTTGCTGTTGGTACAAGTAACCTATTAAACTGCAGCGCATGTGTAGTAACTTGGACAGGAAGCCTTGCAACCACTGAGATGACTTCAAGAGTGTGGTGCCCTGGTGGGAACCGACCTCAATATTTCTTTTTTAAAAAAAACACTTGATAGCCATGCCCTGCAATGCTTGCATTAGTAAATAGCTGGACTAGATGACCCACAGATGTCCCTTCCAATCCCTACCATTCTGTGATGTGGGCTGGTATCAAGCAAGATAAAAAGGAGCTGTGCAATGGTTTTTGAGCTGGACAAGGTGGTTGTACCTTTTTATCCTGAAACTAGGCAAGCTGAGATGAAATTTCTAGCAGGTTTTTGACACCAGCTTAATATTCATAAACTTTGTGTTTATTGAATGTAAAAAAGCAGAGGTAGCTTTTAAATGTGATGTTGTGAAACCTCTTTCCTTCAAGAGAAGTGATGGTGTGTGGAGGGGGAGGTTGGGGGGGTTGGAGCTGCTCCTTGAGTAAGACCTGGGCAATCTTCCCTGTCTCACCAACCTACGCTGCCCTATAAGAAACCCCTGCTCTGTGTTTGGGCTGATTCATCTGATGCACCAGAGAAAGAGAAACAAAGTAAAGGCTCCCAAAGCCTTGAGACATCACCTCTTGGAGCAGTGGTCCTTGACTCAACAGCAAAACAATCCTGTAATCCTCCCTGTGGGCAGGAAAATGGTGTAGGGAAAAGCAGCAGATGAACCTTCAGAGCTGCTCAGCCTGCTTTTTACGTGGTTGTCAATGAAAGCTACTGGAGCAAGGCCAAACGAGATGTTCCCTTGTTTTAAAAACACTTCTGGGGTGGTTGTTTTGAGATGAACTGGGAAATGTTCTGTTCCCTCCTTTTCTAGACCTGCCGTTGGTAATGTAAACTTCAGGTGGATCAAGGAGAGGGGAGGGTTAGAGGCTGATGTTTATTTAAAGCTCTGTATCATGGTCCAAGGCATTGTATGCACTCAAGTTCACTGCACCCCAGGCTTCATGGTCAGATGTGGGTTTGGGCTGCAGTTTGGGTAGTCTTGGGTTGTTACTGATCCACTGCTGCTTTGCTGAGCATCCTCATGTTGCTCCATCCTGACTCATGCTGGGCTGATGTCCCCAGCTGTGCTGGGGGTGATGCCACCAAACTGGGAAAGCACCAGAGGTGAGCCCTGAGTTCGTCATGGGGTTGCACTGGTGTTGAGAGACTGGGTGAACCCAAGGGGCTGTGACCCTGCTGTCCCTTTGTGGCATTGCTTTCCCACTGTGAGGGATGTTTCTGAGTGCTGGGCAGTTCCTCTGGGGAGGCTGGTGGTGTTGAGCCCCTTCCCTGCCTGGCCCCAACAGCCATCCTGGTGAAGCAACACGGGTCTGAGGTCAGCATCTGCCTTTGGGGCTCTGTTTGGGTCGCTTCCACTCTTAAGAGGTCACTTGTGCTGAAACAAGCAGAAAAATAATGCAGCAAAGCAGAATTGCTTCTTGGGGTTGCTCCTTTCATTAAAAGGAGAGGGAGAAACATCAAGATCAACCCCCTGTACCCACAAATCCTACGCTTGTCTCCGAGTACTAAAAACATCCTGGAGCTGAGACCATGCTTGTGCTCCTCAATGTTGAAGGAGGATTTCTGCCAAGACACTGACCCCTTGTGGAGTCTGCAAATGTCTTTGCATCCATGTTCCTCTTCGACAGGCAAAAATCCCCTTTCAGACCTTCACTTGGTCCCTTGCAATGCGGAGCTATTGGAAGATTTATTATTAAACGGAGGCTCCAGGGTGATTTATGAAATTACAGCTGAGCCGTATTGTGTGCTGGTTACAAATTGCAAAGATATTCCATGGGACATAAGCTCCAACGAGCACGGGATATATTACACTACGGGGAAAAGGGGAGCTTAAAACCAGCTGGCTGACTAACAACTACAGCCACTTCTCTTTGAGAAGATGATATACATCTGGGTTTAATACAAAACATGATGGACTGACACCGGGCTTCGGAATATCTTATACAAACTGGATAATTTTGGCTTGTGTTTTTCCAGAGCTGTTGCACCACTTTATTTGAAGTTATATTCCTTTTTCCTGTTGTTTCTTCACGTGTTAGCGACTCCTTGTTCAGCTTCATAAAGTGCTGGGGATTGTTTCTCACCGCTTTCCAGAAGAACGGTTTTTGTGCACTCTGCACACAGCAAGTCCTAAGGCTTGATGAAGGCGATGCTGCTGCACCATGTGTGGTATCACTGAGCTTAATTGGCTACCTATAAATACACCCCAGATGTTAACAGGAAAAAAGGAACTGTAACACATTATCAGGAAGGATGGGTCTTCTGTGGAGTAAATCCCTCCCACGGAGACCCTTCCTCTAGCTGTCAATGACTGCACTTCTCCAGGAGAAGTCATTTGTGAGCCCTGTTGTGGTGGGTATGCTCTGTGAGGTGTGGTATGTGTTAAGGACACCTTAAGACCTTCCAGTCTGTAGGAAGTCCTGGCAAGCCAGGTGCTATGGGTTCTAAAGCTGTTTTGTTGCTCTGAAGATGAACCCAGTGGAGCTATGCTGGTTGACAACATCTAGTGTGAAACCTTCTGCCATCTACAAAGGTGTGTACTGGTCAGGTTTTGGTAGCCCATGAGTGGGAGGAATCGGTAAATTGAGGACATTCCTTCCAAGCACTTTGCAAAAGAACAGCAAGGTCTCTACATGAGCAATCTAATACCTTGGGTTGTTCGCAAGTCATAGCAGTTTTATTTAACTTTCTTGGTTGGGTACCAGATCATTTAGCCCTGGTTTTGTTCCCTGAACTGGTTGAATGCAGCTCTTTGGTCTGACTTCTGTTGTGAATATTTAATGGCAAGTCTGGAATTTCTTATGGTTTTGGTTTAAATTGGCTGTTATGAATAACTGATCCTGGCATGCCTATTCCCAGTAAATAGTCCTTAAAGTCTGGATGCAACTAAGCTTGCCTTGGTCTTCCCCAAACACATGTCCATAGTTCCCTGTCACAGCACTCCTAGGAAGCACATATAAATATCCACTGAGTAGAAATCCTGCTGTCTAGTAGTTGATGGCAGCAATACTTGCATTCCCCAAGACCAGCTGCTGGCCCTGCCATTTTGGGAGAGAGTGGGTTGCATCCTTCCTGCTCCACCTCAGCCTCTTGCATCTGTAGGAGCTGTGCCTTGGGTGGATGCAACCTGCTGAGCTTCTCACCCTTGAGCTTAAATGGACAAAATTTTGGAGAATTGTCCCCACTGGAAGCTGCTACCCTTAGCTGTGCTTTGTCTCATTTGTGGGTCCACCTTTGGATGGCAAAGTCATTGTACCTCTGTGGCTGGCATGCTCCAACATGTTCCCAGAGCTGGCTTCAGGCCAGGGAGCTCCAGCTTCCAGAAGGTCTTGTTTCAGTCACCTTTTTAGGAGTCTTTGGGCCAAAGTGTGCTTTGATGTCTGGCAGTTTGGCCCCTGGCATGCCCCATGGTCTGGCCTGGGAGAAGTGCTGGGAAGAGAGTCTAAACTATAAATTTCTGTAACACCAAGTAATCCTGGCTGAGCCTCCCCATTCTAGTGGTGTTACGAAATACCGACATGGCTTTCTGAGATACTAATTAGGGATGGACAAACCAGAGGGAAGAAAATAAGAAATCCCTTTGCACTCTTTCTGGGGTTAAAGAAAGTTCAGCTAACTTTCTTCCTTCCCCCCCTGTTATTTTTCCCTTCGGTGCAGGCTCTTCTCATCCAGGTTCCAGCAGGGCTGGGATGTGGAGCTGCCGAAGCACTGGGGGAGGCTGTAGCTGTTGCTGCAGGATTTCCAAACCAGGCTGAAACAAGCCAGTAACCTAAATCCGAGAGTGCCTGGGTGACTTGCAGCAATCCTGATGTTGCAGTGCTCCTGGCTGTCCAAGCAGAATAAACCGATGTGTTGCATATCCAGCAAAGGTCTGGATGTTCTTCTGGGCATCAGATCACCTTTATTCCCTTGGAAGGGTAGGGTTGTGCTTGGTTGGTGCTGTGGGGTTGCTGTGCTCACCCGGGGTGCAGTGGTTGGCTGCTGTGATGTGGGCTGGAGGCAGCTGCGCCTGGGATGCTCATCCCAGCTTGGATTCCTCCTGCAGCTGCTCTGCTTGCCAGTGTGGTGGACTCGGTAGTGTTAGGTTAATGGTTGGACTTGGTGAATTTAAGGGTCTTTTCCAACCTAAATTATTCTATGATTCTATAAATCCCTCTCGTAGTGTAATGAACACTTACAAATCCTTTCTGTGCTGCTGACGTTCCCTATTTGCAGCTCGCTGAGTGTAGAAAGCAAGGTTTCTAAATAAATAACCATAAAAAGCAGGGCGAGTGAATTAACACACATCAGTGCACATGGCTTTGGCTGAGCTCTGCTCATCTCGTTTTCAACAGGAGCCTCTTTCTGCAGACCTCCCTGCCACAGTGTGCTCTCGCGGTGCCGGCTTAGACCCCATGTAGATTAAAACCATGCGATCACAGTGGATTTGTCTCTGGCTAATGAAGCTCTGCATCTAGTGCAGAATTCCTCTAATGTACTAGGAAATAGTTATCATTTTTCTTTGGCACTGCATTTGATAAGCGATTGCCTTTGGCCAAAAGCGATGCCAAGATTTTACTGCTTGTTACAGAGCTAAATATGTGACATTGCAACACATGTAATTGGGATAATTTAACACCCCATTTACAGAGCTCAGGAATGGCCTCTTCTCTTACTGTTGTTTGGGTCCGCTTTTTATGAATCTTGAAGTCTTTAGGGAGAATATTTTTTTAGTGGGGAAAAGTGGACATGTTTCTTATTAGTCACTCACTTTGAAACATCAAGCAGAAGTTTTTTTGCAGTGTGGATGAGGGGAGCTGATGATTTGTGATAGGAAACACGGAGTCAGCTGTGTCCCAGTTTGGTAAACTGGGAACTAAAGGCTTATGGCCCATAATCCTGCTTTTGCTTTCAAGGGATTGTAAAATGAAGATGATACTTTAAATTTTGATCCCTGTATGGTTCCTGTGATGTTCTTGCCACAAGACAGGAGATATCTGGAGGTGACCTTGCTTGGGGAAGGAGAGGTCAGTGATGGGACTGTCACCATCTCCCATCCTGTGGCCATTGGTGGAGATGTGTGTGCAGAGAGGTGGAGAAGCCTAAAATCAGGTCTTCTGCACTATTTTCATGAAAGTTCTTTCAGGGCAATTCCAGGTCTTATTCGAAGCAGGAAAGACTGGATGTTGCAAGGGATCTTGGTCTGAAGAAGCTGTATTTCTGGTTGAGCCTTGCTTTTGAGCTCTGGGTAATGGGGCTGGATGTATTTGCATCAGAATACTTGATTTCCAGATCCTGAGCAGCATCTCCAAGCCTTTTGATGTTCATGAGCGCATGTGTGCTCAGAGATGGACTTCTGCATGTGGTATTGCGCTGAGGACTTGGCAGCAACAGTCAGGTCCAGGAGCTAGTGATTAAACTTGCTAATCTTGTTGTGATTGCAGTGGGTTTGGGTGAGATCTTTGACTTTTAGTGAGAACAACCCTCCTTTGGCTTAAAGTAGGCTGGCTGGTAGGTTCCTTTGTGGGGTAAGGCAGAAGAGGCCAGTTTAAGTCCAGGTTGGCCCTTCTTCCTCCTTTGTGCTTGGTAGAGGAGCTTCAAGACACCAGGGAGCACTGGCATGGCCAGCAATCTTGTGTTACCCCTATCTCCTGTCCTTCTCTATCTCTTGGATAAGGAGCAGCTCTGGCTTTAGGGCAGTGACTGCAGTACTGGGTAGCCTGTCCCTGCTCATGCATTTTTCAAAGTCACCTATTTTGTTGCTGAAACCCACATTTAATTAAATTAGCATCCAACTACTAAAGAGGGTCTCAAGGCAGGGGAGCATCTGGTGCTCCTGGAGAGCTAAGCCAAAGACACAGACAGCAAACCCGTGGCCCAGATCCTGCTTTCCTGCCAGTGATGTTTCACTAATTGAAGGGACAGTTTAATTTTAGCCTTTCTGGTGGTGCTGTTCCTTTCCTAATTAGATCCAGCCTGATAGAAAAGCAGAAAAAAAATCACTTGAAACCTAGTGATGGGTTTTGCTCACTCAGCAAGGCAGCACTTTTGGTCTCCAAGTCACAGGGCTGTTTCAGATTAGCACGGGGAGGGCTGGTGGGTCATCTGTCTGCAAGTGCTGCTCTGCCTGAGCCATCTTTAACCAGAGCAGCAAGACCCAGAGAGCTCTTTGGTGGCTATGTGGTGTGAAACGACCTGATTTGCTGCGATCCTGCTCACGTTTTCATCAACATGTCGATAAAAGGCAGCGCAGATGACTTTAGAATTCATGGGTATTGCTCATTTAACTTGCATCTCCCTCAGCAGGCTCCTTCCTCTACAAACCCAGGTGAGCCTGTCTTTGCAGCTGGGAAAAGCCTGTTGAAATGGGCTGGGCTGACTTTGTTATGGCTCCAGTGAAAACTTCTAGGTGCTTCTTCAGAAGTCGCTGCACTCTTGAAACTGGTCTGAAGCACTAATCCAAGCAAGCGTGGTTTTACTGGTCTGAGGCCATCGGGCTGCTCTTGTCACATGGCCCTGGTTTGCACCGTGCTCAGTGGGGTGGCATCCTGTGGCTCTAGACCTTGGCTTCCGAGGCTTGGTGACTACACTGTAAACACAAGCTCAGAGCTGCAGCCAGATTTCCCTGGTCTGTGCCACAGAACAAACAGTGTAGGATTTAAAAAAAAATTCTCTGGCACAAATCATTCTACTTGTATTTGCATTTGAAAATTTTTCATCCCCTCCCCCTCAAGCAATAGCTTATGCTTTCCATAGTACCAGATTCTGTGATTTAATCAATTGCCTTTATAAGTTGTAACAAGGTGTTTTTTTCAATTCAGCACCTCCTAAAACCTTGGTTTTGAACACTGAGTCAGTTCTCCACCTGGCCCTAAGTTGCGGGTTACTTCCCCCACCCCATCGAAATATTTTTTGAATAATCCTCCCCAGTTTCTTTGCTAAATGGTTTTTGATCCCCTGTGGAAACCTTGGAACTATGTAGCGTTTGGAAATCTTGGATATTCCAGGCAAAAGGTAGAGAAGAGGTGCTTTTGGAAGCTGGAATTTTTATGAAACTTGCAAACCGTTGTTCAGAGCTGCTGATGTGCTTTGGAGGGAGCTCCTGCCCTGTGATGCTGCACTTAGAGGTGTGTGACCAGTTCCTTGCTGAGGGTTTTGTTTTTGTCTGGTTCAATGAATTCCAGAACATTCTGGTATCCTGAGTGGTACTGGTGCCCAGGTGGCATTAGTATGCCTTCCCCTAATTAATCTAATCCCTTTTAGGGGATGATGGGAGAAGGAAATAGTTGGGGGGTTTGCTTTGTAGGGCTTCCTATGATGCCCACAGCACTGTCTTGCCCCTCATCTTGTGGGTCCCAGGATGTGGGCAATGCCACAGAGTGTTTGCACTTGCTCCTGAAGCAGCCCACCCTTGTGAGGAGCCCGAGCCTTCCTCCAGCAAAGCCCTGGTGAGCTTTGTCAGGCTGGAGTGCCTGTCAGATGGGTCCTGTACCCTTAGGTAGCTAATGACAATGCGACTTTGTGGTCTGGCTGTAAACTGGTTTAAAACAAGCTGAGCTAATCCGAAGGTGTGCGAGCAATGCAAAGGCACAGGGAGTATCACCAGCTCCTCGGGGCACCGTGCTGCTCATTAACGGGGAGGCTGGTGAATCGAGAGTGCTGAGGCTTGTTTGAACTGCAGGGCTGCTCTGCTTACACATGTCTTCTCTGCTTTGAAGGCTCTGTCGCTTTTCAGTTTGCATCAGAAACATATGCTCTCCCCATCTGCAAAGCCTCCCGAGGTCTCCTCTCCCTGCCTTGAAAAAGACCTTTCAAACAGCTCGTGAGGTCTCTGAGGGCTTCTCTTCTCCTGAAAGCTGAATTGCCTGTTGGTTTTGGAGGCCCACATTGCCCCTGGCAGCCATCCATGTGTATATTTAGAAAGGAAGATCATACCTTCCATCTCAGAAATAACCAAACCTGATGACTTAATTCAGAGCATGAAAAGGAAAGGCTCCCTCTTGCACTGCAGAGTGGTGGAGGCTTCTGCAGCCTTTCACTTGCTCATAGGCTGTGGAGTTTCCCCACTTCACTGGAGGCTTCTCTTGGTTGGCTTTGGGTATCTCATGAGTTATGTGGGAGGAGTGTGCTGAACCATGTGGACCAGTGTCTCCTCTGCTGGTGCTGGCTTCTGTGGGTGTCTGGCTGTGTAGCTGGCGATTGGTGTCAGACCTGGACTTCATGGGAGACTCTTTGCTGTGACTAGCAGACAGAAGGTTGTAAAAAAGCATCCTTTTTAAATATTTTTTTAATTATTAATGTAACTTTACAATTCCTGTAGGCTTTTCTGGGGCACTGTCAGAGAGCTATGTCTGTACACTGCTAATAAACAGGCTGGAAAACTGTGTAACCTGCATCCTGGCAGAGAAAAATCCGTGTGTGCAGACAGCAGCAGTGCTCACTACATGGGCTGGTGTTCAGTCCTTCGCATGCACAAATAGCTGCTTCTCCTTTGGCAGTTTCTGCTCATGTGGAGCAGGACCCGAGCCATGCTGATGTTCCTGCCTTACCTCTCACCATGCCTTGCTGCTCTGTTCGTTCACACCTGGCTTTATTCCTAAGTCTGGGATGAGCTGAAACCTTAGCACTGAAATTCGGTTTCTCAGTTTCTTTGTCTGCTTGGGGCTTGCCTCTTCTAGGTATGAAGCATAATATTTAATAACAGCGGGGGGTGTTTGAGCTGGGTTGGCTATCGATAAAGCCCTGGAGAGCTGCAGGACAAAGATGCTGTGTGCTGCTTTGATAAACACTTTCGTTTCACTCGTTGAAGCTCAGCCTTACCTGTAGCTGCTGATCACACCATGCTTCTTTTTTTACTTACTCTATCAGCTGTATTATCTGAAGTGTGGTCTGAGTGATTGCAATGTTGAAAGGCCCCAGACTTAATTGGCATTAAGAATGGTGTAGTATTATTAGGTGTGCCTTAATGTAACAATCTCTCTTTT
>Ga0181612_114139_pt1 | contig 15112 bp, 5 predicted proteins | sample HoacroProtozoa21_FD_119630 | JGI IMG/M metagenome (GOLD analysis project Ga0181612, IMG submission 119630) | Hoatzin crop microbial communities from Cojedes, Venezuel. Combined Assembly of Gp0051906, Gp0051904, Gp0051908 | reverse complement strand
TGGAACAGGCTGCCCACGGAAGTGGTGGAGTCACCATCCCTGGAGGTGCTGAAAAAACGTGTAGATGTGGCACTCTGGGACATGGTTTAGTAGGCATCGTGGTGTTGGGTTGACGGTTGGACTTGATGATCTTAGAGGTACTTTCTAAACTTAATGATTCTATGATTCTATCTACTTGAAAACATTGCGAAATCAGCTGTAATTGTATCCTCAGTATATGTCTCTGGTTTTGGCCTGGACTATTTAGCCTGCTATGTCATTAACAGTATAGTTCATTACTTTTACCTAAATTTCTGTTAAGCCAACAGATTAAATCATTGTTCTGAAGCAGTGTCATTATTTAAATCAGGATTGTTTGCATTAGGGAAAAAGCACTAATCCTAAATTCAGATTTACATCCCTCTCATTAACTATCACTTATGAAATATGTCTGTTTCTTAATGAATGATTGTAGTAACTGTTACATTTTTGCATAATTGAAGAATTGTACCAGAGGGTGCTCCTCAAAAGATTCTGGCAGTAAACACTTGAAAATTGTGGCATTTGCAAATATAATATGCATGATAACTGTAATATTTTTTTTTTGCCTTCAGAGTACTTTTGTTTAGGTAGCTCTGCCTCCACAAATGAGGGTATAAATATATATATATATATGTATTTATGTTTGAACTTTTCTGTTGACATACAGGAGACAGATCTAGGTTTTGGCTTGGGATGTTTAATTATTGCAGTATGTTTTTTCAAAGAGCATTCATGCAGTGGTTTAATTATCTATCGTTTTCTTCAGCTACTCCCTTCTACTCCCTTGTCCCATCCCTCCCCCCCCAAAAATATAACTGCTGTAAATGCTGAAATTTAGTAAAAGCGAGGGTATTCTGTTTGCCTTCTCAGAATCAGAGTTTTAAAACATCTTAAGGTCGGAGTTCAATGCTTCATGGGTGTTGGTGTGCAATATTTTAACAGTTTTGCAGCAAAGCAATTTCTATCTGTTTTGAAAGCTCACTTGCAATAGTTGATATTAATTGAATTTTACACTTGTCTTGCTCTGCACTCTGACAGACTGTCTGTATGGCAGCTTAGGAAAATTTCACCTTGTAGTTTACAATCCCTTGGAGAAGTGCAGCTGCGACATATATTCAGACTAGCAGATAATAAGACAGAGGGAATAAAGACTTCAGGAAGCACAATGGCTGTGTTTTTAGAAGAGGTAAACGATAGCTTTAAATAAACCAGGTTGTTAACTAGAAGTTTAACCAGACAGCTTAATTTTCTGTCACATGGGAAGCTTATTATTATTGCACATTAAATGCTTTCTTAGCATTCAGAATAAATGAAAAATAAAGTTTTAGAATTGTCACCACCACAACTGGCACAGAAACTGGTGAAAAAGCAAACTCTGAGGAGGTTGGACAGTCCTCAGTTGTTTCGTGGGGTCTGATAACATTTAGCTTTGCTAATTCGTGGAGAAGCTTTCTTGTGTGTGAAAAGATATCTCCAAATAGTCATCTCCCTCTAGCGTGACTTTTGATAAGATGCTATATTCTATGAGCACACTCCAGAGCTTAATACAATGTTTCCATTTATTTAAACTCAAATAACTTTAACTTTAGTGTCAAACTAAATCTTGATGAAGTCACAAATGCAAAGGCAATTCGTTCTTCACTTTTACTTATGCCTTTAATTCAGTGTGATCATGGGCATAATAGAAATTTAAGCTTCAAGAGATGTTTTTCATGCAGATTGAAAGAGATGGGATATGAAGTATCTCTCTCCTCTCTGCAGAACCCATTTGTTCGAGTCGCGTATGTAGCATGATTGATTTCTTCCTCTTTTGATTGCCCTAAGAAGATATTTAAAAGTCTGCTTCTTATTTTTTTCTGAACTATGTAGATGCAGTTTGATGTAGTGTGACATCTCCTCCCTTCTTCCCCTGCTTGCTTTTCCTGAGCCCACTGTACATTGTTGTATCGACATTATATCTGCATGTTTTGTTCCATGTAATATCTGAGATGGCAGTTACATCATCTGTGTTAAGAACTCTGTGTCCTTCTGTTTCACTTTTCTGGTATTTATCTAAAGACTGCTCTGAAGGTCCATCTATTTCTTTACAAAGTTACGAGATTTCTAACAGGTCCAAGATGGGTAATTATTTGATACTCTGCTGCAGCTACCTGTATCATGTCCCAGAATGGCTTCTGTTCCTCTTCAGCTATTTGGAGCATCTTACAGAAAAGGTTGAAAAGTAGATGTGACAAGTGAAGAAAGAACTCTGAGAGCATTAATTTTCATTGATCCCTGACATTGTTGTTTTATACAAATAGCCTCTGACAAATTTTATGTCACCCCAATTTGTATAGACCCCTGAATCTGTTTACATTTATTTGTTCTTTCAGTGATGGTGCCCATCACTGGTTGATGTTCACGCTGGCAGCGAAAGGTGGGATTTAGTTAGCCTGACTTCCTCTTATTCTGTGCTCGTAGACCCTAAAATAAGAATACCCTCTAGTTAGTTGCTTCACAGTCGCATGACTCAGAAACAAATGTCACTTGTCCATGTAATTCACTGTGTAAGAGAGACTATGGTTGTGAGAAGAAAGCCCTTTTTTTTTGTTCCTGCAGGAGTGAGGGAGAAAAAAGGTGAAGGTTGCAGGGTAGGATGTGCTCTTTCAAGTACCTTCATCAATGTTGGGACTTTCTGTTCTGACAGATGTCCAGCATTGTGCTTTTTTAAAGAGAATTCTCTAAATGACCTTTTTTGTCATGAGCACTGAAAATAAGTGCTACCTATTTTATCTCTTCAATATCAAATATCTAGGACATCAACATGCAGGTAAATATCTTAATAAAGATAATGGATCACTTCACTCCCAAATGAATCCTTTAACAAATTGTTACTGGTGTTAGATATGATTTATGACATGACCTTGTTGCAATCTCTTTATCTGGTTCCCTGCTACTTTAAAATGTAGCAACAGAAGGCTTCTGGCCCACAGAGCAAACTGCAGACATGTCTTTATCTTCTCTTAAATACATGAAAGCTAGATATCATGCTCTTCAAAAGAAGATTGAGGACTAATGAAATAAATCTTCATGCGATGGACTATAGAGGCTACTCTAGAAATCGTTTTATTTTATACTCATAAATTATTTTATGATTAACCACTGGAAGGACTTTTAAAGTCCTAAAGTGCTTCTGGAGTCTTTCAAAAAAGTTTTATAGGGATTATAAAGCTTTTCCTGGTGCTAAATGGATACAAAACAAATTAAAATGCAATTTGGTGATAGGATTGCATACAAAGAGGGAAAAGAGATACAACGATGAAAATGTTGCAGAGTTGGTGGTAGTATAGGAAGGATGACATCAAGCTGACAGTGCTGTAGTCTTTCATTCAAAGAAATTGAACACAACTAAAAGTTTTTATAAAAACCTCTAAACTAAATAGAACACAAATTTAAACTCCCTGAGTGGGAGGTGGCGAACCTCTCCCCTCTGTATTTAAGTACATGACCCCAATATTTACATGGGAGATCCATGCCAGAGATTCTTTGTTATGTGCAGTGGCCACAGGAAGACAGCTCTACCTTTCCTGATGCCAGGGTGGGAATAAATATACATGAAACCGGGACCCTGTGTATTACCCTTTAGATGAGGAGGAGATATGAGGAATCTGGGGTACTACTTCAGATATCCCAATGCCCTAGTTTGTTGATTCATTTATTGGTGGATATCCTTGGGTTTCTCTGTGTTATTCTGTAACCTTATATCTCATTTATGCAAACCAAGTTATAAAAATGCAAATGCAAGCATTTTAGAAAAGTAGCTAAACTGTATTTCCACTCTTCTGGGCAGTCTAGACAAATTTAATTTTTCATCCTGATGTCTCTATGCTCTTCTTATGAGGAAGACAATCTAACTACTGTTTGTTTAGAACATAGTTGCCTCAATGCCTCATAGTTATAGAAGGCATATATATGTGTTTACATATGTGGTTGTCACTGGACATTCGATATCTAACCATACATTAAAACTGTGTATGATAAAAATATCTAGACGGGTTAATTGCATGTACCTTATGCCTGGCTCTTGATTGACATGTGAGGCAAAAGTAGTAATCTATATTGATGTGACAGTGGCTTCAGGGAAACTGTTTCCCAATCTCTTCCTTTTCAGTATTTTGTAACAGAGATTAGCATGGCAACAGTTGTTCCAAGATGGCTTCCACATGTTACTTTAAAAATGTCTGAGGCAATTTATGCCTGAGCCTTGTCAGCATTTTCCATTAGTCACGGAATAGCAGCTTTCAAAAAAACTGCCTATTCTTGTGCATTGCATTAGCAGTGAGCAGACTAGGTTATGTGTAACCAATCTTTTCCGTATGTTCAGGATGCTCACATACATTGTGGTATACATTTTGCTTGCCTTAAGTATAATAAGGCCAATGTAATCGAAAAAGTAAGCTTTCAGAATTTACCTCCTGCATGATCTATCCAGTGACCACACCACTGTAAAACTGAGCTTTTCTAAAGCTTGCAGTTGTCACTAATTAGATAAATTGTCTGTACCAGTTTCATATGCCAACACAAAGTTCCAAGCACAAACTCACAAAATATACAACCCTCATCTGCTGTTAAATAGCAACAGGTGATTAAAAATGAGAGATTTATATAGTTCACTGCTGAAATGAAAAAAAGTTGTAAAAGCAGTCAGATGGATGAATGTGTAGCCACTCATATATTCACTCATTTTTTGGACATTAATGACCACATATAAAACGAATTTAATGGCACTCCATCTTGTTTCCCACATCAACAACTCAGCTAGAACCTGGATTAATTGGCAGCTACAAGAGAGTGGCCAACAGCTTTGTGGCTGTTACGACTGAGCTTAGCTTGGCTGGAATGTAATGCAGAGACAGGCAATGCATGTCTGCAGATATTGTGTTTGAGAGGTTTGCTCTGCCTTTTCCTGTATGCAAACAGATGACTTCCATCACCATACAACATTTCCCAGAAATGCTGAAATGTCTTATCGCATTCCTTTAAGACTGATTTCCTTCCATTTCTACCTGTTCTCAAAGTTTTGTTTTGGCATTGCTCAAACTTTATGCCCTTTGGCCTCTTTGATTTTTTTTTTTTTTGTGTGTGTGTTCATGTTTTTTATGCTGTGTGTGCTCATTTCTGTATAGTAAAATTTGTGTTAATTCTTTCTTTTTAGCATTCTGTACAGGTTAAAAATAGATCCATCCAGGTCTCTACTCTGTATTAACCGTGTTATTCTAGTTTATAGCTAAACCTTTTTTAGATTACAGATATGATTGCCATATTTTTCTTGGGTATAATGAAACTTTGTATTCATATGTTTTAAAGATTTAAGACAATTCAGCAGAAGCTCTTTGAGATGTCCATTAGACCCCATTAATATACAAAAACATACAATGAATTTTGGAGAAATTCTAGAAACTATTCAAGATATTTTCTCTGAAAAAGTAATAAATTACATATGCCCATTTTTAAGTTTCATATCTGCACTGTATATTTCTTACTAATAATTTGGTGTTCTCCTTCACTGGTTTGCTAGAAAATTTTTCTCTATTTTTTTCATTCTAAGAATTAGACAGCTATTCCCTTTAAGACATGCACCCGGTTCTTAATAGCACCACCTTTTTAAAGGGTTTGTATATCTCTACTCTTACTATGTTTGTCAGATTTTCTACTATTTTTGGCTGTAAGTTGTTTTGCTGTCCTTGCAGACCTTTTCAGATTGTTTAGCTCTGCCAACTTCTAAGAATAATGAGATCTATTAACCTGAACATGTCTTCCAGCACAGAAGTGCGTTCTTTATTCTACGTAATAGATGTGTATAAAGCAAAGTACTTGCAAAGCAGTACTAAACGAAGAAAGGTAAAGGACAAACAAATCGGAGATGTGGAAATAGACTGAGACAAGTATGCAGGCAAGGACAGGAATGTAGGAAGTGAAATATTGTACATTTGGGGATGGCAGGTCAAGAGGAATTTGAAGATGATGGTAATATTGATTACGAATAGCATATTTGAGAGAGAGAAATGAAAAGATGTCATAAAATGGAAAAATGTTTCATGCTAGAACTAAGAACTGCATGTATATTTCCTACAGGACTTCAGAAATTGTGCTATTTCCACAACAAAACCTGCAGCAAACTCTTTCTTCTCTTGAGCTTTTTCTTCTGCCTTAATTCCTATTACATTGCATTAACATTCTTCCTGTTCCTCCAGATGTACCTACAGTGCTGGGTGAGCTGAAGTCTGCCTCCTTGTCACTGTCTGGGCCCAGCAGCTAAGGCTTTTTTATAGCTATTCAGCTTCCTTTTTCAGATTCAAGTTTACTTGAAAACAATGCATCTCCACTACAAATCTATTTTACATCATACCACAGTTCAGAGCTGAGTATTTTCATGCATTAGGTAGCTTGCTTAGTGACTGTAGCTTAAAAGTTTCTTACACGAGTAAGATGATAATAATGTCTCCTTTTCAATATTATGGTATTCCATGATGAGTTGAAAGCAAATATAAAAGTTTTAGTTTTAATAGGTTCTCACAGTACCCATTAAAACAAATTAATTATGACAAATATAAATTTGTTTGTGTAGGAAACAGGGTGAAGAAGAAAGCTCACTGGGGATTTCTAACATGGCTGCTGCTTTTCTGAGAAATTGCCCCCACCTCCTCTTTTGTTATTCAAAAGAATAAATAGTCTTCAGCTCAAACTGCAGCAATGCCGCTCTGTATTACAGAAGGAATCAAGCATCCTAGGTAGAAACTAATCATTGTCAATACAAACAGAGAGAAACATTTTCATTATTAGGAAAAAAGGGAATAGTTATGATTAATGGCTCAGGTTTGCTCAAGCATTTGTGATTTATGTGGCAATTTCATACTTTATTACTCTGGGTTCTTGAATATGGTACATAAATTTACAAATATACAGAGTGCTAGATATAATGTCTCTCTACCAAGTGCTCACATTTCCCACTCTGATGTTGACTGACCTTTTCGTTTCTATCATTATATTAAAAGAAGTATTTGACATAAAACTCTGAAATTTTAATTGCTTCTTATGTATTTCATGACTAACTAGAGATGAAGAAATGTTAAGTGACTGTTGTGATTGTCATGATCGCATAATGCATGTACCTCTGCACCGATAAATGTTAGGCAAGGTTTTGTTGTGATTGCTTACGATGGAAACACAGGATCCTTCTCCTGACACTGCCTGTCATGATTAGGACAGTAAGTCTATTTCTGTTTTTCCCTCTCAAGTTGAAGCTTGGGTAACACAAAATTGTCCTTAAAATCCTAGCAGTGGGTCTTGCTGTGCACAGAATCAAGTTGTAGTGTCCTTTTTCACTGTTAAATCTTCTCTAGAACAACCAGTCCCTCCCAGCAAGACTCTTGTCTTGTGTCTTCCTCAGTACCATGGTCTGATAAGTATGTATGTTCCTTTCCAGATCTGCACGACTTCTTAGCCACTGCGTTCTTTCTATTACAGACCTTCATTTTCAGAAGGGAGGAGCTAACGTACTCACCCCCTGCTTACCCCTTGGCTCTCAGTTGTCTCTAGCCTCAGACTTAAGTAAATCTGCATGTAAACTCTGTTGCTGTACTCCTATCTCTTGCCTTCTCCAGGCCTCCAGTTCAATTTGTGCAGTATTAGGAAAGCATTATTACGTTTTGTATTGTTTCCTTAGTTTCAGCATTGTTTGGTCTTGGTTCTTCATCTCAGAAAGGTCTTCAGGTAAGATCTACTCTGTTATCAGATTCTGTTTTACTTCCTGGTTCTAGACAGATGCTTTCTCAAGTGTGTATGTAGCTTTCTGCCAGGTTCTTCAGGAAATTCCAGTGGACTTTCTGCCAGAGGTTGCTTCAGGAAATCCGTAATGATATCTAGTTTCCTAATTCTGCACTTAGTAGCTCCAATTGCCACTTTGTCCTCTTACTCACATACATTAGGGAACCTCAGCCTACTTTATTTAAAAGAGCCATGAACTTTTGACCTGGCATAACTAAGGCAGCAAAGTATAAGAGTCTCCAACTACCAGAAGGATTGACTTAAGTGGGAATAGTTTTCATTACAGATGGAAAACACTATGTATTGGTTTATCTCATTCTTCATGTTTCTCAGCCTATATGAACAGTGAAAAGTCCATTTTATCTCTGAGCAATTAGTAGCATTCAAAGGAGCAATGTGAGCTTCTACAAAACTGAAGACTATTTGTGCAATAAAGGTTTGAATTCATATTCCGTTTTCTTTTTCCTCTTCAAAAAAATCTGTACTGCCATAAGGACTTGCTTAAATCTGATTGCAGTCAAGGTCTACTTGTTTCAGAGTGCCTAACTGTACAAGCACTGTGCATAAGCTCAGCTAAAATCAGTGTACGGGCCAAGCAAACAAAAGTTTGTGGCTTTGTTGATTTTCTAGGTGTTTGAATATCATCATAATCATGAAAGACTCTTCTTCAAGAAGATACACAGAAATATGCAATTTTCTCTAACCGCATCAGCCAAAACTTTCACAACAAAGCATCTTTCATGGCAAAAAACTTTGATAACAATGCATAGCAAACTTTACTTTTAAAAATGCAACCAAATCATCATGAACAGACTCGTGACGAGACTTATTCACAAATAGCAATTCATCTCTCTGTTCCCAATACAATTTGTGTAGTTTTTTGTTTTCAGAGTGTGAGTAGATGATCAAGATTTCTCCCATTGCACTTCTATTTAAACCAAATGTTCAATATTCTTCAGCGTTGTCAATTGTCAACAATGTCAGCATTCTTTCTGAAACTATGTTTGGGTAAGGAAAAGTATAAATGGCACGTACTTGATGATTGCAGAGTCCTAGCTTTTTATTTGCAAATTGCTAAATCCGTTAGCCCTTTTGTAGGACTGTTTACATCAGCTGGTGAGTGAATGGGAACTGGGATGGATGACACTTTGCTGGGAGTAAACTAGCTACCCTCTCTTGTTAAGAAGCAGGTAGTGCTGCTGTTTTATGAAGCATCTCTATTGTGGAGCTCTGCAACACACACACAGAGATTCAGTGCATGCTTTCATCAGTCATTATTCTTGATAAAAGATTGGATATTCCTATTAGTGAAGCCCTGATATAATCTTTGTTTAAACAAGTTTTGCGTCAGACTTACTCTTTGAGTCTCTGTATATGTCATGTCTTGAAGAGATGCTGTTGCTGGAAAGATTTAATTTTTCTCATGGGTCAATATTGAATCCTCTTCAACCCAAAGAACTAATAATATAGTAGTAAGACTTTTCCTAGCTAAGAATTTGATTACAAAGAAAAGAAAAGGAGAAGATGAAAATAATGAGTTTCATTTACTATGGACTATCACCACTAAAATTTGTAAAGTTGTGCATTCCTGGCTGAAGACAAAAGCGCTTAAGTGCTTCTGTTCATATCTTACAAGTCTGTAGTTATTAAATGGTTATTGACTTTAAAGACATTTTCTGTAAGGATAACAACTGAAATTAGTTTTAGCTGAAAATGTGTGATTTTTATTTATTTGTTTGTTTAGGAAGGGGATTCCAAGTGAACAAGTGAAACACGCCGATAGAGAGCAAGCAAAGCGTGTAGTTTATTCAGTGGTTTATGGAGCAGGTAGGCATTTAAAAAAAAAAACAGCTACAGTAGATTCATACTTTATACATAATTTATACAAGTAGACTGAATTTCTAAAGATGAATAAAAGTTTGTCAGACTATAAAATTTTTATTTTTATCAAGGATTATTAAATGATCTAGACAGTATCAAAATTAGCAAAGTAATACAGCCACATTGACATATGCAAAGATTACTCTGATTTTGTATTTATTTTCTGCTGCTGTAACTGAAGCATTTGTCTTTATCTAAAATGAGTTTAATTTTGAGTGGACTTAGCATTCTGTCAGCTATATAGACAAAGGTGAATAACTGTAATGAGATTAAAAGAACTCCAATATTGTCTCAGAACACATTTATGGAATCACAGAAAGGCTGAGGTTGGAAGGGACCTCTGGAGGTCATCAGATCCAGCCTCCCTGCTCAAGCAGGGACATCTAGAGCCCATTGCGCAGCACCCTGTCCAGACGGCTTTTGAATGTCTTCAAGGATGGAGACTCCACAACCTCTCTGTGCCAGTGCTCGGTCACACTCGCAGTGTATAAGTGTTTCCTTACTTTAGATCTTAACAATTGCTGCCATTTCCTCACAACTGCAGAAAACCTGCACAAGTCCATTCTGCCTAAGTCCTGCCCAGGTCCTAGATAAGTCAAGACATTCTGCATGCTTTCCAAAACAGCCTACCATTTCTTAAATGATGCCCAACCCTCCTTATGCCTCATACATGCTTAGAATTACCTTTTCTGGGAAGACAGATGCATATATATCATCAGCCTACACTCTCTTGTGAATTTGTTTTAGGGAGCAGCTAACTAAACTTTATGTAGGTCTTCCAGAGAAGTCCAAAAACTCTACAGAAAATGAGTACTTGGGAAACTTGTTTAGGAAATGAGAGCCCTGGGTTGCAGGCTTTATTTAACTTGGAAGAACTTAAAACTGCATCTTGGGTTCCTGACTGAGAATGTTTTCTAGACGGTCTTTTGCAGTGAGCCTTCAATAGTCCTTGAACCAAAAACAGAGTTGGCCAAGGGCATTCAATGTAGAATATATATTTAGAGTATTCAGCTGGGAAGATGAGAAAAAAAACTCCAATTTCATCTCTCCAGAATATCTATTTTGTGTGTGGTGCGTGTGTGGATTATATACACACCTACAAGAAAAAATATATACACACACATGGATTTTTACATTAAGCTGTATTGCATTTTAAAGATCTATGTTTAAAATCTGTATTAAAAAAGCTGAGCACTAGCTCCCTGCAGTGTAAATTCAGACCTTCCCATGCTGAGACTGGAATCAGATCTCCTGTTTGCAGCCTGAATGTTTCCATCACTGGATTATTTTACTAAACGCAGGCATTAGCACCCCTGTCCCTTGGTCCATGCAGATGCTACAAATTTTCCTATCTCTTCGCTTTGTTCTGGATGGAACAGGCAGATACCTGACTTACCCAGACTGAATCACCACCGGTTGAATGCCCTGTAGTTCTACGTATAATCAGTAAAGAAAAGGAAATGCCTCCGTTACTGGGGCTAGAGCCTCCCTCCACAGAACCCATGTCTGCCTGCTCATGCTGTAGAGAGCTCAGATGATCAGATTAAGCAGAGCAGTGGCACTCCCTCACTTGCTCTCTACCAGGCACTAAACATTTCAGTACAGCAGTGCTCGATGTAAGTATCTCCATTTACTTGTCTGTGCTTCGTCTCTCTCTCTCTCAAATGAGGGCAGTTGAAGCATCTGAAAGATAAGATGCTTCTGTTCATTAACAGTATGATCAGACCCTAATTAAGACATAACATGGAGCGATATCGTTAAACTATTTAGATGGAATCTGGGCTGACAAAAAATAATTGTTAGATACCTGAAACTGATGGACTGAATTCCACCTACTGTTTGTCTCCCTTCAAAAGATGGCTGACTTTTCATTAAGGAGACATTTTGATACAATCAAAGAGTGTGAATACTACTTATTTATTTCACTTCTTTTGGGATTGAAAAATACAGAAGCATTCGCTGAGGAGCTTGCTGGTTTTGTGCTTACAGGAGTCAATGAAAATCTTTCAAGTAGTAAACAGTCATATTTTTTTCCATTTTGTTTTCTTAGCTTTAGGTTACACTTGGTTCTTATTTTCAAGGTCTTTTCTATAATCCTGGAGGATAGAGAATAGTATAATAAGGAAAGAAGAGTCTCATTATGTCTAGGAGTTGGTACTTTAATAAATACACCAAATATTGAGAGGGGTGACAGTATTCCTCTCTTTTGCTTGGTTTAGACCAATTCAATTCACTTGCTTCTGCCTCAGTCATCTTGTAAAACTAAAGCACAGACAAAGTAAACATCTGTAGGATGAGGAATTAATTCCATTAAATGACACTATGTTCAAGCCCTGAATTGACACAGAGGGATGTCAAGGTGTTTAAATGAAAAGCAGAGAAACTAATGATGTTTTCAGTTTTGAAAGATGGTATTACAGAATGGGGAACACTAAAACCCATAGGCTGCTGCTAACAGTTCCCCTGGCACAGAGAACTCAAGGAGAGTGCTCAGGGCAGCTTTAGTCCACTCCTGAGTGTTGCTTCGCATGGCCTGTGCTCCTGCATTGTCAAACATGGTCTGGCACAATTACGTGGCTGTACATTCTCCTCTTTTTGCTTCCCACGAACTGCATTTCCCTGGAACTTTTCCAGCTTTCTTATTGATATTGTGCCCTAATTTTCCTACTATTTTATGCAATACTTGGTTGTGTATATCAGTAGTTCTTTAAAAGGGTAACATGGACAAACTTAGATGTTACAGTTCTTGAAGGAAGCCATAGCAGTCTTCTAGCTGTTAACAACACGTGCTTTAGCAGATAGATTTGTCATTTGCCGACCCAGGAAGAAACCCCAAATTAATGAGATGTCAAATAAAAGTACAGACCTACAATAGCTCAGCAAGAGTCATCCTGGATGTCTCATGAATTTCTTCTGCTACCACCTTGTCCAGACTGATGTTCCTGCAGCTCAATGCAGATCCTGGCATGACAGAGAACAAAATGCTACAGAAATGTTCTGAAATGCACATCAGACTGACAATGATGGCATTTAGGTGGCTGAAATCTTCTCTCTTTCAAAAATGCTAGATAATTTTTCTTGACAATATTACTGTGACAATAACTATTCTGTGCTTTGAGACACCGCCTCTCAGTCTGTGTTATTTGCAGATACAGTGCTCGTTTTGTGTTGCTGTGGAGCCGACATATGTCTTTCAAACCTCATATGATGAATGTTGATGTATGTTGTATTTTTACTGGAACTGTTTGGTTTATAAATGTGTTTAAACTGTAGCTCTTAGTTTATATTTTCACACTCCGGAAAACTGTCTTCAGCTTTTTTCCACCTTAATTTATAAATGCTTTTAGATTCGTCATAATATCTGTTGTGCATTTATGTCCTATCTAAAAGCTATTATTCCTTTCTCTCCCTGTTGAAACACTTTTCACTTCTGTTTCTTCTTTTTCCAACCCTTTTATCTCACAACTTGGACCCGGATTTTTACAGACGTTAAGGAGCCTAAGATTAGTTGAAATCTGTGGCACTTGGACTCCTAACTGCCTTTCTAAATCAGGCTACTTGGTCTGATTGCTTCAGCAGTGAAGTTTTTCTGAGACTTCTACACCAAATCTAAAACTTCTAGCTAAACTCATACATCTACTTCTCCATGCTTTTTTAGATCTTTGTTCACATTTGTGTTCATTTAAAATGTATTTGAAGTTCTTTATCTGCTTCTCAAAGTCTGCAGATTTCAACACTGAAGTAGTAAAATGATACTTACTGCAACAAAGTTATTCTGTGCACAAAAGAGATTTCAGCCACATTATAGGTACAAAGTATAACTAGGAATCTCTTAGTTGCATACTTCTTGTATACTTCTTAAGTATATTCTTAAACCAGTAACTTCATTAGAACATTCAGGCTCAAAGTTAAAGGTTTGCTTTGTTGAAATATTACTGCAGTATATTGGATCCATCCCCTTTCACAGAGATAAGTAAAGTTTAACTAATTGCACTAATTGTGGATGTAACGGTGCTATTGTACGTAGTGGATTTCTGTTCTGTTTTATTACATAACAAGGATAATTTCTTTACCACTAGGTAAAGAACGTCTTGCTGACTGCCTGGGAATTACTCCTCTTCAAGCCAGTCAATTCATAGAGAGTTTTATGCAAAAATACAAGAAGGTACATGAATTTACAAAGAAAACCATTGAACAATGCCGAAATAAAGGTAATCCAAAGTCTGTAAGCATATATTTGTTTGCTGATTAGCACTGTGTGACAGTGGTGAAGGCGAAGGTTCAGCTCAACCAAAATTGAGATAGTTATAGGAAAAGAGAAAAGATGGAATATTATTTCCTGGTGAATCAGGTTTTTTTCTGTTTGAACCCTAAGAGGAGCTGGTTAAACCTGTCTGCCCTTTTTCAGGAAGATGCTAACAGAATAAGACGTCTTTTCTCAAAGCGGACCCTACTTAATGTCAAGTTACACTGCATCATTTAGATGTGTAATGTACTCCAACACAAAAAAGCCCAAGGAATCTTTTACTCAGTAAATATGCTACATGGCTGCTGGACCATGGAGGTTCAGCCATTTAGTCAAAAAGCCAATTTACAGAGCCAACTTTTTTTAATGTATTTTTTCTTTCCATCAGTCAGAATTTATGTTCTTGAAGTTCAGGTGGTATTATCTGTGATGACAGATGTGTTCAGAGTGCTTCTTGGAGCCAGCAGCTGCAAACTCTTCTTGCATCAAATTTGTTGTTAGTCTACATATTCATTTATATTTAGTGAATCCTAGGAGTGCAGTAATTTGAGGAGAGAAAATATAGCTGCTTCAAATAATGTCTTTTCAAAGCTAATTAGCAGAACTGTCAAAATTGATTTATTTTGTTTTTTAATATGGTATACAGTACTAAGACATTTTGTAGAAAAAACCAGTAAATTTGCAATATAATATTACCCATCATTGTATGGGTGAGTGTTATGATAGAAACATATAAATGACTTGCAGTCATGAAAATGGCTAGTATTCTTTTGCTGTACTTTGTAGGGCTTAAAAATCTACTGGAAGCCTGAACTGTCATTGTGTCATGCAGTTGCATTCCTTCATTCATTAATATTACTAAAGAAAAGTGAAGTTACTGAAAATCTATTTTTAGCTATAATGAAGCCCAACATAACATATTTAGTAATATATTACACATTTATTGTATATTTTTGATTTATTTAAAATAACATGGCATTCTTTTCTTAAATATGAATGAGGTTCAATAGCAAGACTTCCATTATAAAGAATCTGGTTTATGAGTTTACAGAATCACAGAATGTTAGGGGTGGGAAGGGCCCTCTGTGGGTCATCTAGCCCACCCCCCCTGCCGAAGCAGGGTCACCTACAGCAGGCTGCACAGGACCTTGCCCTGGC
>Ga0181612_100570_pt1 | contig 15112 bp, 8 predicted proteins | sample HoacroProtozoa21_FD_119630 | JGI IMG/M metagenome (GOLD analysis project Ga0181612, IMG submission 119630) | Hoatzin crop microbial communities from Cojedes, Venezuel. Combined Assembly of Gp0051906, Gp0051904, Gp0051908 | reverse complement strand
AGGAGAGATGCTCCAGTCCTCTCATCATGCTCGTAGCCCTCCGCTGGGCTCTTTCCAGTAGTTCTTCACCTTTCTTGAAGTGAGGAGCCCAGAACTGGATGCAGTACTCCAGATGGGGCCTCACTAGAACAGAGTAGAGGGGAAGGAGAACATCCGTCGACCTGCTGGCCACACACTTCTTAAGGTTTCCCAGGGTACCATAGGCCTTCTTGGTAACAAGGGCGCACTGCTGGCTCATGGACAACCTGTCACCCACCAGCACTCCCAAGTTCCTCTCCACAGAGCTGTTCTCCAGCAGGTCCGCCTCAAGCCTGTACTGGTGCATGGGGTTGTTCCTCCCCAGGTGCAGGACCCTCCACTTGCCGTTGTTGAATTTTCATCAGGTTCCTCTACGCCCAGCTTTCCAGCCTGTCCAAGTCCATTGCATGGCAGCAGAGTCTGCTGGTGTATCCACCACTCCTCCCAGCCAATAGAAAATGCTGTTTAAATTCCCCGATTTCTCCCCAAAGCCACTAGGAAAACGGTAATAGAAGACTTCTAAAAGTCCAAGAGAGATCAGAAACATGTATCCAAAAATGGTCTGATGTGGCAACCTTCTAACTGTAATTCCACACAGACATTTCATTTTCTAACCATCATTTCGTCAGCTAGATGCCTTTTAAGCTTCATACAAAGAAGAACATTCTTCCTCATGTTAAAAAGGGAAAGCTAAGAAAATCAAGCTAATATGTAAGTGAATTCCAAAATCCTGTTACTTAGAAATTTGAATTGCAGAGATCATATATCAATTACAGTTGTAAGGGACATCTGGAGGTGGGTTATCTGGTCCAATCTTGCTCAAAGTATAGCCAACTTCAAAGCTGAAGTCATCTTTTTGACGAGGTTGGTCAGGATGACAATCAGCCAAGCTTTGAGTATCTGTAAGGACAGATACTCTAGAGCCTCTCCGAGCAATTTAGTCCAATGCATAACATATTGCATGAAAAAAAGTTCTTAATATCCAATCAGCACTTCCAGTACTGCATCTTGTGTGTGCTTCTCCTCACCCTTTCACTATGCAACTCCAACAAGAGTCTGACTCCCATCTTCTCCACAGCTCCCAACAGTCTGCTGAAGACAAAAAATTTTGGAAAAACAGTAATGCTTGTCACAAAGTCTTCAAATAATAATCTGAAGCTAGATTATTATTTTTACACAGAAGCCTTTATTTAATCAAACAATGTCATAATCTATTTTGTCCCAACATGGAACTTTCCAGTACAGAAAAACTGGAGGGTCAGCAAGAGAGATCATAATCTGTTCCTTAAGACCATAAAATGGGGAAAAAAAAAAAAGTGCAGCTGTTCCATGTCTTCTAACTCACACCCCCAAACACATTATCCTAGTAGGAAGCATTTGGAATCTATCATCATCTCATGCCTTGACATTAACTCCCCTTACATCACAGGACGCACTTGTAGACACAAAAATAAGCTCCATGTGATTTACTAGCACAACTTCTACCTTTTCTGTCACAGGTCTGCTCAGAAAGTAGAAGGACACAAATGGGAAAAATAATCTTAGATGGATGGAAGAAGTAGAGAGCGAGAACAAGTCAGTCTTTTCACGCCAAAAAAAAGGTCACAGCCCAAAGGTCTTCTCCAAATATTCTCTACTCTGGTGAAACTTAAAAAACAAGTAGAATCCCTTGCTTACACACACACCCCCATTTTGTTTATAAAGTTTATTTATAATAAAAATTCTGAAAACTCACTCAAGTCAGTAATTCACTGAAAATACTGCTACTATGCTAATTCTCTAATTTTGTAATTCAAAGTAATGCCATATTTCTGAATTATGCAATTAAATGTACAATATAGTATTGATAGTGAAGTTCTTAGTACGAGACAAATTAAATATTTCAAAATAAACAGCAGTATTTCAGCTTACTCTAGAAACTTCTCTCACATGAAACGTTCACAAGAAACAGTCATATTAGTTTATAAGGACTTACTATAGTAAAAGTGAATATAAAATATTTTAATATAATCTTGGTTATCCATGCATGGACTATTTAAAAGCCCTATTACTACTAAGGATTCTTTTTCTGTGCTTTGCTAAAAGAATTATTTGAAAAAAAATTGTATCTTGTTTTCAGAATAAAACATTTGAAATAAAATTTTCTAACCAAATCTGCAAAGGGGTAAAGAAAATTCTTTCACTGAACAGTTCGGTGCCATAGCTGGAGTCCAAAGTTTCTCCACAGTACAGCGTATTTTAGAATCCATTAAACCTCCTGGGCTGTATGCTGAAATCTCCTGTTGCTCCTAGTAATTAAGTATATCTGAGAATACACCCTTTATACTAAAATACTTGGATAGAAAAAAAATCAAGAATTGCAATCTAAAAATCTAGTATGCATAGCACAGGGTAAAGCAGCTTAGTAAGAGTGTCTTCTCACTACACAGTGCAAGACAACATCACATTATGCTGACTGGCAGAAGCAGTAAATGTCAGATTTCTCACCATGCACAGAAGTGATTTTTTTCCGACTTAAAACCAAATACAAGTTGGTAGTGGCAGTCATAAGAGAAAAACGCACTGAATATTTTTATTTTACACAATCAACAATATTCAAGAAGGCATTACCAGTAATTGCATTAGATGTGCAGGTAGCACCAGTAATTAGAAAAGCTCAGTGCCAGCTGACAGAGCCACCCAGGGACCCTGGCGCTGCACATCCACCCTTGGTAGGGCCTCTGCGGCCCACCGCCTGCACCCATCTCCCTCACCCAGGAAAGGAGCCAGCGCCTGGTTCCCGTGGGAGGGAGGACCAGCCGCCCTCGCATCGCACATCCAAGTCAGACCATAGCTGGGCCTCACGCTTTATCTGAGCTGAAGGTTCTTGGTCCAGCCCGTCTATGCAGCAGAGCTGGGGGAAAAAAGGATGCATACCCAAGGTGATTTGAAAGAGCTGTTTCTGTTGCAGGGGTGAAAACCTAGAAACACGCAGCTCAAGCAAAAGTCCCATTAATATCCAAGACTAGCCCTTTGTCCACTAGTAAAGAAACCAACATCCTCAGCCCATCACAGATGCCATGCGGCTTCCGCATTCCTTAACACTGTGCTTGTAAACTATTTCAAAAGAAACATTTGAAAAGAAGGTATTCCCACTTCATCAATGGGTCACAAATACGTTCTCATTACAAATTTCATCACATGCCTCTCTAGTACAAATGCTGCACACATCTTTAAATGGATCACCTTGCCCCCAAACGCATCTATTTCCTAGTATTTTAAGATAAGAAAAATATTACAGAGAGAATCTGGCCTCACATAAGGGTTCCCCTTTCTGAGAAAAACCCAAACATTCACACTTTCTTTATGAAATAAGAAGTTTTCAAAAATAATAATAAAAAATCCCTCAGATTTTAAAAGCTTTAACTCCTGTGAAACATTATCTATCAGGGAATTGCATATGGAGAAGTGATCTGTTCTGGAAGACTTCTGACATCCATCAAGTCACAGGTTTAGGCAATTTTTGGAACAACTGATTTTAAAGGAATAAAAAATAGTAAAACAAATGTTATGGAAAGCTGTCAAGAAGCAATAGGCTGCAGAATCAAGTAGTCTCTCCTGTTTTTTCTGCCTTATCTCAGAAATTTTAAATTCGAGTAACCTAGGGCCATCCAAATTAACTGAAAGTTTTAAGTTCAATCGGTCACTAAACAGTTGTCTGTTTTGGAGGGTGAATATTAGATAATACAGCCTTACTTGCTAGAAATTGTAACAATTCAAGGGTGTGCATGTTCAGTATTGTCTTCTACAGCTACACAAAAAGTAGCTGCATATTGAAAAATCTTATATTTTGCTGCATCATCTCCTTTCAAACACTATTTTCACCTAAGGTTCAGTATTTATACAAAGATCATCTACTTTACATTCGCTACATAAGAAGGGAAGCATAGCTAAAATTAATTTTATGATTCACTACATATGTATTCCAGTTACCATGCAGAAGTCACTGAAATCACTGAAGTCTATGCTTCCCATAAAGCAACACCCAGACATTAACATTAAATAATCTGTCACTACAAAAGCTGTCTTCTCTGAGAATGTTTTCCTTACTTTATAGCCAAACGGAATACCATACACATTTATGTCATACATACACAATACAATGTCTTCTAAACAAAATCACAATAGTATTACTATTTTGATTCTAACGAATGGCTCACAATATATGCAAAAATGTTGACTGAGTTTCAGTATGAATACTACTACTCAGTCCCAACTCAGAAAGATTGTAAAGTTGGATAACGTTGTCTTCAGCAAGATAAAACATCCTGTCAACAGATACTCATCAACTGGGGTATGCAGAAGGGCTCCTTAGCTGTTGAGACCATTCCACATATAATAAACTAACAAGTGTCTCAAGAACACTAGTTAAGATCTGTTTGTAGAATAACGAATAATTTTCCTCAAGGATGAGGGCAACAGTGGTATCAAAACTGCTAAAAAAATCTTTAAGTTTATACAATTGTTATCTAGCTAAAGAGTAAGAATTTTGGGGTGCATTAGTCTATGCTTCTTTTTATACTCAGCTCTTCTTAGGCTAGCATCAAGAGGTCTCATAATGTAAAAAAAGGAAAAAGTCTCTTGTCTCAAGTAACTTTCATTAAGCTTCACTTGCCAGGACCTTACAGTATGTCTTTCCAGTAATTTGCAAATAATTTAACATGCAAGAAAAAATTTTAGAATTTATAGTAATTTGTAAGTACTGTGTTTGGCAGAATCAGAAGCAACTTCCAAAAACACTGTTCTATACGTCAGAAATAACCCCCTGCCTCCAAAACCGACAACACATCAACACTGAAAATCGTGTCTAGTCACTCTGGGTGCCCTATTGAGTTTTATGTCTACACAATCAGGTTGCCAACCTTCCCTCTCAAAAAGCAACCTGAAAACAGTTTTGATAGCGTTTTTTTTAAGAATTTACTTTTGTGATGAACACCACAATTAATAAACCAAAATAAGTTGAGGACAATTACTCTCTCTACACAGAAGTCTGAACACTGCATAAATGAACCGGACAAGAAGTCCTAGGGAACTTGCCTGTGGACTGTGTAATGCAGGATTCCCACAGCAAAAGACACTATAATTAAATTTTCAATGCATATGTGACGAGGGTGTAGCAACACAGCCGAATTCCAAAACTCATTTAATCAAAATTGCATTAAAAATCTTATTAGGAAAACATCCTCCATTTCTGTGACTTACAGAGAAGCGCTGAGCACAGCTAACATTTATTTCTGAACATTAAGGACAAAAGAATTCATCCTGCACCAGCTACTAGCACAACTGGTATAAGTGAACATTTTGCTGATGTTGCACATGACTCAGAGCATGTCTCATACCTGACTAGCTGCACTGTACCTGAATAAATATGTTTTTGCTTGCTCTCAGTTCAATCCAAACTAAGGAGCAGGAAAGATCCTTCCAGTTCAGGGATATCACTAGAGGATGAATGAAAGGTAGTCTGCCAAGAACCATTATTGACCACCCTAAATTATTTTTGTTTTCAGAAGCAGTTACACGTTTTTCTACTTTTTGACCACATAAAAAGATACAACTTCATGAGAAATAGCATTTCAAAATTCTTTTTTTTCTGTTAAACACAGTTCTTTCCTAGACCATTAAGGGGTGTCTTTAAGCCTCAAGCACTCATTCTGTAGTTTGAGAACCGTAAGAAATCTGTTCTGTACTGCCTGTCTAAATTAGTACAGCCTGTTACAGAACATAAAAACGTTAAGTACTAAGTGCAATATCTTTAAATGCCAGCAGCTACAGTGTCCTGTTCTATTACTTGTGTTTACCTGCTCCTGTAAAACTTGCTTTCTTGAAAGATTTTACACGAACTATGCATGGGTTTTTGAACAGTTGCAATTTAGATGCACTTAAACAGAATAATAGTAAACCTGCTACCTGGGAAAAAAAAAATCTTAGCAGTACGTTCTACTACAAGTTGATGTGTAAGTTCTCTTAGTTCCCCAAAGTCCTTTCATAATATTGAAACAATCTCCAACTGCTCACAACACATCAAACCACAAAACACTTGTAGAGCAACTTTTCCACTTCGATATACAATATTCACTTCTGAAGGGGCAAAAATGCAGGATTAGTTAATCACCTGTCCTTCTCAACTAAAATTAACTAAAAAGCACAGCTGTTTTCTTAAGAGAAATATACGGCTCTAAACCATCCAGGTATCAGAGATCACAGGGTCACTTGAAATGTAAACACTCCTTACACCTGCCACAGGACAGTGTGAGAGTAGCTATTAAATCATCTTAACTCTTGAAAGCTGCTTTTTGGATTTATGCCACAGAAAACTAGTCTACCAAGACGCATACTCTTGACCTCAGATTGTTTCTGGAACAAGACTTCTGTTATGTGTAAACTTCTCTTTGCTATGCCTGTAACTGGTCTGCTAAGAGTAACAGTATATACCCCTTTTCCCTTCAACTGTATCCACTAAGTGTATCCTCTTATCAAGGTGGAAAACGTAACTAAACATTTAAAAAGATAGGTCCTGGTAATATCAAGGCAAATATATTAACTCAGGTTTAAGAACACTTTCCCTAAACATGGTTCTTAACAGAAAATGCCTTTTACAAGATGGCATGAAATACCTCTACCATCACTCTTCTTGCCTTGCTTCCAATTCCTGCCTTGCTGAGTTATTACTCTCATTCATTGCAGCTAAAAGGGTCTGGCATCAAGTTAAGAACATTACGTGCTCTTAAAAATGTTATTTTAAGATGTTATTCCCCTTCCTAGCTCTTCTGTAAACTGGCATTTGTTATTTCAAAGTAAGGCCTTACAGCTTTAGTACAGAACAGTACCTTTATTTAGTACACATAGTCTGCCCACAATTGCAGTTTACCATCTCTACCCATTTCTCTTTTATAGGAAGAGAGTTAACAAAACAAGTAGCCTGTGCCTAACCTTTCTATCCTCAACACTGCCACTCTGGATATGTACCACACTCTCCCAGCCACCATAAATAGAATGCAGAGCTTGGGAAGCTCTACTTTCCCCTTTAGCATCTGGCCCTCCTTCCAATAATATTTCATCACAAATTCCAGAAAATAGAAGTATCCAATACTGAAAAGACCAAGAAACCTTTTCTTTAGTATCAGTAGCAAAATTATGCCTTCTACAGCATTAAACCAATTAACGGTAGTTTGTACAGGTTTTAAAGTAATTAAATACCACCTGTCTATGCTGGCTTTTAAAGGTTTGGTGCTCACATCATAGCTGAACTGAACTAACTGCTTGCTGCCTCTCCTTGAAAATGAGCACACACACACTTCCAGAAACATTCCAAATTCCTAGAACTCCTTTTCAAGACACCAGAAAAACAAGTTGGAAGACTGATCTGAAACAGTTTCAGGTCTTAAAACACTGACAATACCTAACGCTTGACTACAGGTCTTCCTAAGCCTACTAGGAAACATTCACCCATCAGTAATGAAAAATGGTACCATCCAGAGGTTTTTTACTGCTTGCAGCCAACAATTCCATTTCTCCCCCTGTAAGATTTTTAATACCAGAATTAAAAACAAAACCCAGAAATTCCACATACCTACTTTAATCATAATAGCTTATAAATAATGATCTCATTAACAGAGATATAAATTCACATAAATTTATCCTCTAAAACACCATCAGTCTGAAGAATCTCTTTTGGTGGATCTCAGAGAGGATAACTATGCGAGTCATAAACAACTGTACTTACATACCTTTCTCTTTCATACAGGAAAGGAAAAACTTCTTGTTCTTACTTTAGAACAGTTTCCACTAATAAAAGTTAAAATAATGGCGTGCCTCCCCGTCCTCATTTTACCATTAAAAAAAAAAGTACTAATTTTCTTACAAGGCACTACAAAATACGTGCAATCACCAATAACAATTTGCACTTCTGTGTGAGAATGTGTGTCTGTATGAAGCTTCAGATATGCAATAATCCTACTGGAATACATTTTTCTTGTCAGATACTTACTACTAGCTATTTATTTAACCTCTGTATAGCCAGCCCTCTCTCACATTGAGACACAAACACTGGGTCACTCCAAAGAGTGAGAGGCAGCCAAAGGTAAGATAAGGCTGCATGGCTAAGAGCAAGGTGAGGACAGTGAGATCTCATCAGCTCCTTTCAACAGCTGTTATGGTGACTCAATCGCTCATGAAACATAGGTCACTTCACCTGAATTTGTTCTTTGGCCATGGGTAAGAGAGGGGTATTTTACACAGTCATACAAGCGCCTAAATTGCCTCCTGCAGCCTGAAGCCCCTGCCTTCCCACCCGGCACCTTGTGTAACTACAGTGAAGCACTCCTGCGGATGTGCTACATGAGAGACTGGGGAAGTGGTCTGGCTGCACGTTCCCATGTCATTCTTCGTTGTTGAGGCATTACAGCTGTTCTTGCTGCTGCCTGGCAAACTACTCCAGCTGAATGCCTGCTTCCCCTTAACCCCTGCCTCCCCACAAAACACACACCTGCTTTTTCTGGGTCATCTTCCAGAGAAAAGCAATGGAAGGAAATAAAGGAGTTGACAGCTTAAACCTGCACTGAAGATTTAACTGCAGAAACAGGCCCAGCAGTGGTTTCACCACAGTTCAACCCTATCTGAATCGGCATTGCTGCAGTCTCCAGCGCTGCACCTCTCTCAGCCTCCTCTTCACGCTTCCTCCGTCTGCTCAGCACGGGCACACATCCATCTGTGTGGCAAATTGGTTCGGGGTGCTCAGCTGCTGAGATCCTTTCTTCTTCTTTTCCTTTGTCAGGACTGTTACATTTTCTGCTGTCTTAACACGCTTAACCAGGCTTACGGTACCGTCAGAGACACAAAAGTGTCAGTACAAGACAGAAAGCAGTAACAGACTGAAGAGAACAGAGCAAGATTACAACCGCAACAGCAACAACTTTAATCACTTTAAACTATCTCTTGTTAGACCGCAGTGTAAGAAAATGCTATGGCAAAGTCTCAGCTAGAAACTGCTGCTATAAAGGCTCTCTGGTGTTCTGAACCAGTAAGAGTCAGTAAATACTATTCAGTGAATCTACAGATAGTCTTCTAACATTTTGCAAATGTTAATTAAGCTTCAGAGCCTTCTAGGTGAAAGGTGAATAAATAAGATAACACTGGATCTCCCTAGCTTTTTTCTTTGGCTTCACTAAATAGCATCCATGAATCTTCATCCCAATCTAAGATACAATTTCTTACTGACTTGAAAAGGAAGTAGAGGAAGTATAAAGTTTTGCTATATGTAACTAACTCGATGCCAGGTTAAATGCAGGATCCCGAGTCAAATAATGAAGACTCACAGGATTCCATAATGCTTTAACTGACTGCAGGTTGTGGAATGTACAGTTCACCATGGAACCAGAAGCATTGTTACCTGTTCAGATTCTCAGTATTTGAAGTGCATGACCACACTCGCAAGGATACTTAACTTTTTATAAAATAAAACAAACATCTCCCTCGTGGCCTCTGTTCCCTGAGTTTTGATTCTGCAGAACTTGACATCATTCATGCTGGGCAATTACCTGCCAACAGCAATCATTTCTTCAAACCTACAATCTCAGAAGCAAGCTTTCACCAGAAAGCTTCATAAGTATTTAAATTTTCAAATATTTTTTTCTGTGACAGATTTGAATAACACTATTTATTAGCATGCACAGAGACAAAAAACAGCGCAGGTCATCTGCTGTTCACTGGTTTTATTCCCAGAATTTCGCGATGGCCATAAAATTCTGATTCCTTTTATCAATACTGGTTGCACTTGAAGGAAAGCAGATCTTTTATCCCAAGGCAAAAAATGCATTTTAAACAAATAGAAAACCACCACAAACTTACTCTCCAGTTCTTCTTTCTCAAAGTTTGTATTTATAGTGGAGCTGATTTTGCCCATATCCACAACAGCTTCTTCATCATGACCCTGAAGAAACAAGACACAAGTTTAAGTTAAAGCTAAGCAGAACTAGTTCTTCTAAATTCCCAAATATATTCTGCAGATCTGAAGCTTTTTGTCAAAGTTTTCTAAAACACATTTTCATCTCTTAGAAACTGAGAAAGAAAATGTCACTGAAAATCTACCCATCCAATTCTTCAAGAAAATGTTACCTTGTATTGAAGGAAAAACAAAGTAAATCAACAAATACGCTAAATACCATGCAATTTCCTTTTGCAATGCTCTTTATTTTATTGTCTCAAGGATCAGGACATACGTTTCAGGAGTGCAATGTTCTTTTTAGTTTTACATTCAACAGCAGTGAATCCACTTCAATAAAATAACTGGCAAATTCATAAAAAGTTACATAAGTCAGCATTCACAGATCTTGAACCCATTTGCTCAGGGGATAATTCCCATGTGAGATTTTCCAGCATGAGTACAAAGCTTTTGTGAACCAAAGGTTATATACAAAGGGGTGGCAAAACAGTTAAGTTACACAACTTGGGGAGTCTCTCCTAGACCAACAGTTTTGGAAAGATCAAAACAACTGTTTCACTCGGGTTTCAACAGACAGTTTGTTAACCAAACCTCTACCTAATTCACACTTTCTACGAACAAAGTTACAAAACAACAGTTACAAGACGATCCGTTCAGATTCCATTACTACTGCAACCATACCACTCAATGCAAAAGCACAGTATTTCAAATAGATAAAGGCTCACGAATGACGCTTATCTCTGAACATGTCCTCTAATCACATTTCAGACGTTTAAACACTGTATTTTACTCTATCTTGACAAAAATAAACCTTAAAATAACTGAGCAGTAGAAATACCTCATCTCAGACTTGACATCAAAACAACATTAAAGTTGCCTTTTCCAAAGATCTGCATTCCTTAGAATACAGTCCATTTCTAACAGCTCACAAATTGCAGCCTCCTAGCAGAACTGGTTCTCCAAAAGAACTGCTGCCTACCCTAAGGGTAATGCTTTACTTTACATCTAACTACTTATAATGACAGGTTAACTGCTACAGAATACCCTCCCTGCTCTTTCTGCTCCCTTGTGGACACATTTTTTTCCTTAAGTCAGATCTATCAATCATGAAGTCAGATACAAAGAGCTGAATCAACAGACTTTATTTTTTTAAAGAAATAAATAGTTTGCCATTGGATCAGTACACCAAACTGACTTTTCTGGTGACCATACGACAGTTAGATCACCACAAATAAATCTGTTTGATCATCGCTTCTGGCAGGAGCCCACTAGTGCATTTACATCGATCCACATGGGATCTGTGGTAATGGTTTCATAAAGAAAAAATGGAAGCCTAAATCAGGAGTCTTCCAGTGACTAGGAACCCCAAGAGGGTTGACATTCACCTAAACTTCGATCTTAGAATTACTCGATAGTGCAATGCTTTATATATATAACAGGCTTGCCATCTCATGGGGAAGTGACAAGGATGAACACCAACACACCTGTGTAACAGCTACAAGCTAAAACATACTGTAGCAACCCTCATTAAAAAAAATTTTTTTTTGAACACGTAACTCCTTAGTCTTAATAAAATAGATATTTATTACAGTGTATTGCGCACACATACACACCAAAAAATCCACATCTTTCTTTGACAATTGAGGAAAGTAGATCAAAGAATATGAAGATGACAAACAGCACATACAGGGAAAAAAAATTTTCAGATGAGGTTCAAAACAAAAAGGTTAAAAGCAGTTAGACCACAAAAAAATAAAAGCAGCTGGCACTATGTAAATAAGCAAGATACAACAGAAAAGAGCAGCACATGGCAGAATAAACCTATAAGAACTAAATGAAGTTCGATCCTGTGCTGTCTCCTTAAGAACAGGGTTTTCATGAAAGGCATTACACAATAACACAACTTTGTCACTACTGCTGCACTGCACAAAAATAGTTTTGCATGCATGTTAGAATAATCAAAACTCCCGCACACTCCAGGCAGCTACAATTAAAAAATTCAGGTGATTAAACCACAATCATGTCTGGCAGGCAAATCTGTGAAAACGTTACAAGGACCTGTTGGCAAAGAAGTGGCAGAAATTTAGAAAATGTCATGATAATAAGATGGGGGGGATGAGCAGCACATTCCTGTCTCCTACAAACCAAAACAAAATTAAAAATCCCTCTAGAAGATGCCTTCATTATGTAATTGACCTCTGTCATCTCTCTGATAACCACTCCGGAGGCAGGGAAAAACACACAGCTGCAAAGTGAGTCTTGGCTCTTATCTTTACTGAAGATGGATTTTCCATTCAGCTTGGGGAAAAAAAAAATTAACACGCTCATCTACCCAACAGCAAAGAGGTCTCTAAGCAGCAGCATGAAAAAGCTTAAGTTACAATCTTTTGAGGCACCAAATAAGTACAGCAAAACATTTAACTGCACTGGTAATGCCATAACACTACCAAGAAGGAGTCAAGCAGACTTTCCAATTTATCTCAGTGACACAGAAATAGAAAATTACACGACTGTAGCACACTCCAGTTCACAGAAACAGATACACACACAAATCCAGCACATTACCAGAAAACTCAAAATGGAGATGGAAAGAGATGAAGTACTAGAAATCCTTTAAATTAAGTGTCTTAGAATATGAGAGAGAAAAAATCCTACTATTAGGAAAACTACTATCAAAACCTCTTCCACAATTAACTTCATGGTTACAGCCACAGACTGATGAAATACCCATGCATAACTCCCCCGCCCCAAGCAGTCCTTTTTAGGACACTTGGAAGCTTGCCAAACACACAGTTTTTTGAGCAATAAAGGAAGACAAAGGTTTTCTCCAAATTATACAAACTACTGCATACTGGTAGAAAATTACACACACATTGAAGAAAATACACATGCAAAGAAAGATTTTTATCTCCCAGTAACATTTTGAAACACTACTTGCTGTATGCCTTATATCATGTTATTAGTATTTATCACCCTTCGCTTTAGTAACAGAGCTGCTTTGCCACCCTTACACATACAGAAGCAGCCTTCAAAACCACATCATGTGCAAGTAGCATGTCTTTTGAGATTAGATTACAGCAAGGCACGCATGCCCTTGCAAACCATTCTATCGCTATCTCCAAGTACTCAGCCTATGCGAATACTCTTCCAAGAATAAACCATTAGCAACCACAAATATCATACATGAAGAAAGGGTATCATTTACAGCCTTTGTTTAGAAAAAACGAATGATTATGTTGAAATGATGATTCTTGTAAGGCCAATAGCAAATACCACCATAAGATACTTTTGCCTTAGGTCAGGTAAAAAATCCAAAATATTCAAATGCACTATAAAACTAATTCCAAGATACAACCTTTTCCTTGCTAAAAATAAAGCCTGTAGGGCATAGGTTTCCAGTAATTATAGAAGCTCTACCACGTCAGCTTAAGGCACAAAAGTTAGAGAAAACCATTTCAGTTGCTGAATCAAAACACATTCTCATTCCAGTTCTCTCTTTTTCTTCCTGAACCTTTTACACATATAAACAAAGAGCGATGGTATTGTTTAAAACTTGTCTACTCCCCTTTTTTAGGCACAGAGAATTTCATCTTAGAGCAAGCATTCCTCTGCAGTTTACCATCCATTTCATATGAAGCTTTTTGTACAATAATCCCAATGTCCAAAAAACAGCTGATGAAGATGAGCCAAAACAAAATTTAATACTAACTTGGAACGTATGTAACTTCTCTTCTCATTCAAGAGACAGAACAATTAAGAATGGAAAAAAACCAACACAGCAGCAACCAAGGTGCTGCAAAGAGAGATTAAACTTTCACCTTTGGTTTGCTTTTTCAAAAGGAAATGGTCATTTATAAAAACAGAACAAATCCAGAGTACTTCAAAGAAAAAAAAAAAAAATCTTGGTCCGTTATGTTAAAATACACTAAGTACGCTTCTTCCTAACACCAAACTTGTGGATACTCACAAACATAGTGTAGAAAATATCTTCCAGCAAAACCTTCGTATTCAGCCAGAGGTGCCTACATATACTACAACACGTCTTCACAGCCTTCCAACTTTGCCCAGCACGAAAACAAAACCCCTTTTCAACTGTTGCAGACCAGACAAGACTTTGAAATACTCTTTGCTCTAGCAGAATCCCAGTAGCATTCCTCTTGCCACCTCTGATTTACAAATGTATTTTCTCAGCCCAGGAGAAAAGAGTAATTCCCCTTTCACTGGTAACAAACAACTATTCAGAAATTGTTTACACCTTCGTTCTTTATCTTCCCAAGCATTTGTCTTCATTTAGTACGCTACACTTTTCACATCTAAAACATTAATGCTACATGTCTTTTAAACGTAGTACTTAAAAAAAATCAATCGTAACTCATTAAGGAAAGCACTCCAGTTTGCAAGAATTAAGTTGTCAATCGCCAGCAGCATGCAGTAGCTACTGTCTAGTGGACTGGCACAAATATGACGCACAGAATATTAAATCTACAGGAAAACTTTCCACTGTCATCTGTAAAAGCTCTTCTCACCATGCAACTCGCCTAACCTTACGCAGTCACGTACACACGACAGCCTTCAGATGGGCACACTGCCGAAACGCATTACTGAATAACCACTTCCACGAGATACAACTTGCTAGCAGCACATTTTAAGGTACTTGTAATGTAGTTCAATTCAATTCATTCTGGTGATAGACAGTGATCACAGAAATGGCCGATACAGTCAATTGCAGACCTCTGAAATGTAAGAGTAATACAGTAATTGCATTAAGAATAATTTTAGCTCAATATTTAAAACCATTGAGTCAATGTTCATGTGCTCCATTCACATCCTCTCAGCCCAAAGTTCCTCCCCAACAGAGCTGGGGAACTACCTGCAGCACCAGAAGAGACAGCACTAATGCTCATGGGTAATAGATAGGGGGTACAAGAGAGGACACAAACAAACAAAAAACTCACCACATCACCCCCCCAAAAAAAAAAATTACATTACCACTTTCATGCTACAAAGAACCTTCACTGCAGCATTTAGTCAACTAGATGTAAATGGGGGGGGACGACACACGGGATGCCCTGCTTCGGCGGGGGGGTTGGACTAGATGACCCACAGAGGTCCCTT
>Ga0181612_125613_pt1 | contig 15113 bp, 4 predicted proteins | sample HoacroProtozoa21_FD_119630 | JGI IMG/M metagenome (GOLD analysis project Ga0181612, IMG submission 119630) | Hoatzin crop microbial communities from Cojedes, Venezuel. Combined Assembly of Gp0051906, Gp0051904, Gp0051908 | reverse complement strand
ATATAAAGCAAACATAGATACATAAACACCATGCTTTCTATTAAAATATATCATAAATACAAATGTTATATGCATAAGATATATAAAATAAATCTAATATACATGTTAAATAAAATATAATAATATTTTAATACAGTAAAAGGTATTTCATGTAATATCATGTATGGCATATTGCATTATACTATATGAAATATCTGAATATATATTACTAATTATTATAAAAAGAAACACCTTATAAATAGTAACTTTTACATGAAGCTCACCTCAAAAGTAAGCTGCTTGACATATAGGAAGTTTTAAGTCTATTTTTCAAAAATGCATTGTAAAGCTTCAATTCTAATTAACTTACATGGTAAGTTAATTGTAGTTACATTGCAATACATTGCAGAAGCCTAGTTCTGACTAACTTCACTGTGATGATGGAATTATCTCTAATGCACACTGGCATAAGTGGGATTAAAACAAACTGCCACATAAGCTTAGATTTACCCACTTGGGAAAAAGCAGATGCTTAATTAGATGTATCTTCACACCCTTTCTTCCAAGTCAGTTTACATTTCCAAAAACAAATATTCAAGATAAAGCTAAGCAATTCAAACTACCAAATATTAACCACAGGAGGCCTTTCTACTTTCAGCTGTATGTGAGGAGACAGAACAAACTTCTTCCCTACGACAGCAGCTCTTCGCTTCCTCTTTTCACTGCGACTTCAGCCCTCAACATGCCCATGAGAAGCAGCAACCTGAAGTGGCCTGACATGCCAGAACAACTCCCTGGTTGCCACATGCCATCAAGCATACTCCTCATCCACATGACTAAAATGGTATACTGGGTCTGGGATGAAGTTACTAAGGTAATCCTCACAGCAGCCAGCACAGTGCTGTGCTTCCCAGTTGTGGCTAGAACAGTGTTGGTAACACACCACTGGTTTGGCTGCTGCTGAACAGGGCTTGCACAGCATCACGGCTTTCTCTCCACACCCTTCCCCATAAAGGCTAGGAGGATGGGGGTGGGCAGGAGGTTACGAGGGGACATAGCTGGGACAGCTGACCCACACTGACCACAGGAATATCCCGTGCTATACAATATCCTACTCAGCAATAAAAAGTCAGGGAATGGAGGAGGAAGGGGGGATGGAGTTTCTCTTCCGAAACAGCCATTACACATGCTGATGCCCTGCTTCCTGGGAAGCAGCTGGACATCTGCCTGCTGATGCGCAGTAGTGAATGAATTCCTCTTTTTGCTTTGCTTGCATGCGCAGCTTTTGCTTCTTTTATTAAACTTCTACTCTTATTAAACTGCCACCTTAACCCACGAGCCTTTTCACCTTCCTTCTATTGTTCTCACCATCTCCCAGGAGAAGGGAGTGAGCAAAAGGTAAGGCGGGTGTTTGGCTGCTGGCCACAGTCAACGCACCACAACTTGTTTAGTGCAAACTGATGTCTACATTTCAGGGAGAGAAGGTATTTTGTGAGACCAAAGCAGTATGCCATATTTCATTTTTTCACAGTAGCAATTCTGTCTCAGAGATTCTCTTAACTTACTGTAGGAAATTAAAAGCACATACATTTCTTTACCATAACTGTGCAGATCTTTGCTGATCTCCAGAGTCACTCAGCCCATGGAATCTCCATCCTTGGAGATACTCATAACTTGACTCGACATGGCCCTGAGCAACCTGACGCAACTTTTAAGTTGGCCCTGCTTTGAGCGGGTCTTGGACCACATGAACTCCATTGCTTGCTCTTTACCTGAATTATTCTAGGGTTCTGTGATCTTGTAATCTTTCTTTCTTTCAGAACAGAATTCTAAAAAGCCATTTTCAGCTTGCCAGCAGACTTGCAATGCGTTTAATATGCAAGTAATTTTCATGATAAGTCAACTGCCTGCATTCAGGAGTTGGGTTACTTACTCTTTCCCTGTCTTTCCTAGTATTTCCTTTTTTGCCGACAAAGAAGAAACTATTAATCATGAGCAACAGAAATTAACACAGGTAAGTGACTGAAAAGGCAGGACTCATAGCAAAAGTCTGCCATAATTCTGAATTACTCTTCCCAGTCTGGAGGAAAAAAAAACCCACTAAGCATTATTTTAATAAAGCTTTACATTTATTACCTGCACAGTTGTGCAAGCATTTGGACCTATTCTAGTTCTTTGAGGAATTCAGTGAAGCCCGAGGGCACTGAAGCCACAAAGCACAACTTCTAGTTGCAAAAATGTCTCCATAACAGTCATCTAAGAAACGGACAAAATGTGCGACTTTTTTCTTTTATAAATACCATCATCTAAGCATGGTTCCCACTGCCAAAACGTAGGACTGCCTTGACATGATCCCTGGCAGTGTCAGAACCACCTTTACTGTATCACTGTATATTTTCAGAATATGCAGGACATGTTTCAGTGTATCAGAGTATCGCTGATGTCTCCGGAACTTACCTGTCAATAATGGCACACATGTCAATGGTGACATTGGCAAAGCTTCCCAGCTGGCCTTGCTCCACTGCGTGCAAATCCACCAGCTGATCATCTACGTGAATAAACTGCATGCATCCTTGAAATGAATGCTGAAATAGGGAGTGATCCGAGTCATTCATCTGTACAGGAAACCCTGTAGAGCAGCAGAATAAAGAGCATTATTAACTTCATATACTATTACTCAAGCTAGTATTTTTTCACAGGAAAAGACATGTTTTCTAGATGGGGGAAGAAAACGGCAAAGTGGGAAGGAAATATTACACAGTTATTAGATTATATTGCAATGTTATTAAGTCATTAGCAATTACCTGCAAGAATTTACACAATACAGCTAATGATTCCTTCATTAATTTTTGTCTACAGGATGGAAGTCTTCTGCTACCCTCCTACCAGCGCCCTACTGCTGTTTCTCATTACTTCTCTCTTCATACAGAGATTAAGGGAAGCGGAAAAGAATTCATCTCCTTGCTATATTTTAGGAACCACATTCCCATTTCTCAGATTTTTCTGAGAAAAATGCATTCCATGTATTCCATTACGTGAATTTCCAGGTCAGCTGGAAATAGGCTTCCTAGGCAATGAATACTTGTGCTGGAAACTTTCTGCAAACTGAAAACTAGCCCTAAAATCTAACGTCCTGGCCCACTTCTGAGGAATCTGAGGACATTCTGTAGCATCTTCATTTTCGCTCTGAATACGTTCATTTCCCTGTCATTCTGAAGGTCGTTTATAAGAGATGAGAATGAATTCATGTCTTGACTCAGGCTAAAAGGCAGGCAGACAGAGGATATTTGTATGTTATTGTTTAACTGAATGCTCTTCAGAAGTGAATGTGTAAATTTACTTGAGAAAAATGTCCCCGAAAAGACAGTGGAAAGCCTCATTCACTACTTATAAATCTTTGACAATGAACTCCCTGAAAAAACTTCAAGAAAATAACTTAGGCAGAATCTGTTTAAGATGAGAGCAGGAAGGAAGGCAGAAGGGCTAACAACAGTTTATTGGTAAAGAAGGTAAAAAGTCTAAAAAAGGCATAATGGTTTTGCAGATTTCAGCTAGGAAGATGACTAGCCATGCAGTTCTTGGCTGACAAGGATAAAAAATTCACACACATTTGTTTTGGTAGCCAAGACAGATTACACAGCTCCAACTTTCCTACCCAGCTTCTGATCCCCACTGCCTTACTGCCTTCTTCAATAGCACGGAAACAGCTATTTGTGTGTAGTCAGGAGAATAACACATTATTAAACTGATATTGCTTGAACAGCAGCAGGAAAAAGGAACGAACGCCATTTTAAATTCTGTTCCTGAATAGTTTACCATGTGCCACACAAATAGTTGGATTGACTAAAAGCGAGGGCAGTTAATAGAGGGCAGTAACAAATAACGGGGCTTGAGGACAGATGCTGCTTAAAGTGGCACCTATTACTTAAAAGAAACCTAGATACATGTCTTCCCCAAAATATAATTAAGACTCACTAAAATGAAAGGATTTGCCAGATTATTCATACAACCAGTAATGTTTTTTTAAATTTTCTAAAATAGTCTTGCCCATCAGCTAAAATTACTGCTTGGTAGTTCCTAAATTTCCCTGCCTCACTTCAGTAAGCACTCACTTCAGAGTTCACTGGTGGTGCCACAGAATTAATCAGCGGTGTTACGGTAATTAAGTAATGACCATGCTAAAAGTTAGCTCTGACAGGCATTTCAAGAAATTAGGCAGAGACTTGTCTTGAAGTCATATCACCTCTGGAACAAAATTGTGACACTGCAGCAGCAGGGAACCATAAACCTCTAGGAGAAAGATAAACAACCCCCTCCCACTAATACACCTCAGATGGAGCAGGAAAAACTCCTAGGGATGCCCCAATTGCCTAACTAGTGCATAATATCCTCTTCAGACCACCGTCCCCCACCAAAATTGTGCTAATCCTAGACTGTGTGAATTGTTATTTTAGACTGACGGAAAATGCAGGTTGTAGGGACACTATTTATATTCCCCTGCCAGCAGGTGCCTTGGCTAGTGACTTCTCTGATGAAAAGTGGACCGGGCTTTCAGAAACCTGCCTCCAACTTTTTTTAACTTGTTCTTTCCAGTGGCTGTTTAAATGGATTCATCTGAGGCTTTACAGACAACAGAACAGAGAGACACAAAGGGCAAGTTAATTCTCTGTTGTTTGGTGGATGCAGCCACAGTATTTTCAGGTTCCTATCAGGTGTTTTCTCCAATTATATCTAAACAGCTCACTCTTCCAGTATAATTGTCTGGTTTTCAAACTGTCACTGGAACTACTCTGTAACTCCTACTCAGCAAGAACCCCAAACTAACACCAAGCACACGGTCATTTAGATTTTCAGTGCATTAGCAGAGCTGTGCTAGAAACTTATGTATCATCTTCCAGCTCAAAGCACTTCCAGAATTCCTTTGTTTTAAATATTAAATTCAAGGTCATCAACACTGAAATAAACTCTTAGTAACATTCATGTAAACCCAGCAAAGCCAAGGACATTATATGGATATATTTGAATATAATGAAACATTATCCACCATCCTACAAGCACTAAGATGAAAAGCTAGAGTCACAATTCACTCTTCACATCAAAAAGAGCGCGATCCAAATAACTAGGCCACAAATGTATGATTAGATTCAGCAATACATTCTAAAAATTACTACCAGCATTTGATACCATTTGAAAAGTAACCACAGAGGCATTTCAATACGTGATTCTCAACTTCACTGCATCTGAATTGTCAGCTCTTGACCAATGCTACATTAGCATACGGTTATTACCGGTCTCTGGGACATGTTCTCAGATTCGGTACTGGCTGAATCTCCAAATAGGAAAGTGGCAGCCAGGTCCCTCAGCCTGGGCAGAGCCCCCAGGTCCCTGCGTCGCCAGGCTGGGCTCCACTGGCTGGGGTAGGAGGGAGTCGTTGGCTGGAGTGGCTGGAGGTGGCGGTCGCTCCTAACCCTGACTACACAAACCACGCTTTCATCTGTTACCCAAGAGTGGTGTGTACTGAGCATCAGTCAGTTTGGGATTCTGAATTTTGCTGCATCTATCAATGGATGAAGACTATCATTCGCTCACTCCTATGTCTTTGCCTGTCTTCCTGCTACTCCCTTTGTTCCTTCGAGTCACGCAAAGAACTGGAAGCGGAGGGGGCTTTATGCACTAGTACAGCACCTTGCATAAATCATCTGCAAGGCTGAGTGGGTGTCAAGGCATTTCAGTCATGCTATAATATAACAGCGTTGCAAAGGGGTAATTTCAGAAAGCAATTAACTATCTACAGGGAAAGGAAGAATCGTGGGGTTTTTGAACCATACACTTCTTACAAACCAGCCTTCTCTAACACCAATTTTTTTCTGCTTCAAAACTGTTGCCACAGCTTAGCCAGACTTTTCAGAATGCAGTTAATAGACATATTGCCATGTAATGAGTTTAGCACATGGGAAAGTGACTAGATAAGCCTTGCATATAACACCTACATTGTTTTTGAACTATTAGGTATATAGTCTAATACCTGTTAATTCTGGTGGGACCTGGACAACTTAGACAATTCCAGTCCACGTCATCTGGGGCAAAGCTTCTGCCTCAAACGTAAACCTGGAAATGACCTAATACCTTGTGGTCATTATTTCAATACACACAACCATGCTTTCCCCTTCCAGATTTTCATTACTGAGACATCCTTTGCTTCATCATCCTTCTTACAGTGAATGCAATTTTAATTAAATGAAGTTCTGTAACCAAGGCTGACAGTAATGCTGTCACCAGAAAGGCTAAATAATGGATGAGCAATTTGGACAGCACTATATTGATCTTGCTGACAAGAAAATAAGTACTTTTTCAAAATGCACATAAAATGCAGTTTGAACAGTTTAAAACAATGTTCACGCTTGTTATTACAAATGCACCTGAAAGTCAGGTAGACTCCTTTATCCTGTAATTTCTATACCTTTCTGGCTTTTCCCATACAGAATCTGAATCTTACCATTTCATTTTTCACATTTAAAGCACACAAATAAATGGATTATCCTGCAAAGGTCAGACATGGATTGAATCTGAATTTTCCCCAGAGTTCGAGGAAATTTGTTTCCAGGACTTCGTTCTGACCTGCCAAACATGGAACAGCCAAAATTCTTGATCCAGCTCCTGACCTTAATTCAAACTCGCAAGAAAAATTAGAAAATCTCTAGTTCTAATTTATGCTATTTTCTACGCTAGAAGTCACTTTAATACAGTAAAATAAATATAATAAATTATAGTATGTATAATAAAATACCTACGAAATAAAAACAGTATTTCTTTTCCATGTCAAGATCTATTATGTTTCTCTTCCTATCACCTAAGTAAGGTTCTATGAAAGACACCATAAGCAAGGAAGTTGAAGGAATGAAATATCATACTAGACTCTGAATATATAAATAGAGGTTATTTTGTATCCCTATGTGAAACACTCCGATTTTCTGTGAAACGTAATGCAGATTCTACTGTGAGAAGATGACAGTTTTTCTCCATAGCTTGTGAGAGCACCTCATCATTGCATTTTTTTCTTGCCTTTGGTGTTATTTGTTAATGATGGGCTGATGTTTATATACAGATGGTCCTTGGTATTTTACTTCTCTAAATGAAAAAATAAACCTCAAAAAAAAAAGTAACCATTATCTTAGATATTTAACTGGTAGTCCATGTAGTCTTCAAGTAGTTGCATGGGTAGCTGCACAATCCAGTGATCAATACAAAAAGTGAGACTGAATCCTTGCTATGCAGAATGAGAGGAAGGAAACTAAATTCTTCATTTGTCAGGATACACAGCAGCACAGTATCATTCAAGGGTCAAGTAATCTTCAAATTTTCTATACGTATCATACAGAGTTAGAAGATGTTATTCTGAACCCACAGAACAACACACAAATTCAGTGCTAAAAATGTACTTAGATTGAAGATATATCTGGCATTTCATACGTTAATAAAACAGGAAAAGACACTAAAAGAAAAGCTCAATACACCCAAATTCACTGTAGTATTTTTTCCTTGCTTCAATCAGACCAGAATGGAGCCCTTAGTGTGAAGAGAATACAGGCAATAACCCTGGAAAACTAGAATTTTCCTGCTACAAAAGCATAAAATAAACTAAACAAACTGCAGAAGGGATGAACAGCATGGGTTAAAATGGATTCTTCTTTCATTTCATTACATCTCTGTAAAGCTACAGAAAAGCTCAAAAACGTACACACGTATACTTTGTAAGTGTTTGAAGGAATATGGGACCAGTACTAGAGGCTTCAACAGTCACGTCTCTAACTCCAGTCATAACTCTGTATTAGGGAACACAAGAACTAAGGATGGGGTTTGCCAAGACATTTGGATCTCATGTCTAGCAACTGCACACACTGCCCTGAAAATAAACACAACTTCAGAGTCTCCCAGCTCGGCGGAGTGCAGAAAGGCAAATCAGAATTGGAGCTACAATTTTTTTTTGTTTGTAGAGAAAGTCACCAACTTCTCAAACAAGGCATTTTTAAATAAATTAATCTTTACTTTTTTCTTCATTGTTTTATTTATAGAAACACAGAAATTCAATGCAAGGTAGTGCATTCTATCCCAACAAATGCAAATTAATAACCTAAAAACCTCAACTGTGTCTATACACAGAGAGGAAAACACATTTTACTAATGAAGAGAGCTTAGGACGAGAGTATGTCGTACTTCTAGTGCCTCTGAGGCACCCATGAGCCCTCTCAGTAAAACCGGCTAGCATTAATGAAGTCTCCGGTGGACTGCACAGAATATTCCTGTACATGTCATTCGTATTATGATGAACAAGTTTAACCAGATCTCACAAGACTTGGCAGCATTTTCTACCCATGGCGTGACTCCTGATTTGTTTTGTCTTCTCTGTAAATCTGGTCCTCCGCCAAACCCTCTTCTCTAAAAAGATTTTATCCCCAGCTGTCTGCTGATTAAGTGAAGCCAGTTCTGGAAAAAGCATTGAGATTTTTCAGCCTCTATGCATACTCTGATTCATTAATCCTCAGTTAGATTTCACTTCAGTGTACTGACGTTGATTCAGTACTTACCAGTTCTCGATGGGATTGAAATCTTTGAAACATGGTTTCTAGGACCTCTCTACCTGAGATAGGAAGAATACCAACACAGTGCTACAGTTCTCCTTTACCATGTGCCACTTAAATCTTCATGGAGCACACCTGAGACTTAGCTGTAATAATTCTAGGGTTAGGTGACCTAGCCGTACATGTAGCTCATGTATAGCATAACAGGTTATCTGAACATGTAGTTATACTGGTATTGAGTATAAGTTGGCCATCGAGGAAAGAAACAGCCAGATAATGCAACAATCTAGGTAAGAAAAAGCCCAAAAGATACTTGGATGACAACAGCTGAGAAACTTGCTGTGAACAGACTATCTTCAAGCCTCAGTGCAACTTGGACAAATATTATTTTACAAGGTATTAAATGGCTAGGATGACAGCCTAAAAAAAAGTATAGGAATTACAGTTATGAAGGCACTGACAAATGCAGAGCCAGGAGCAAGGCAGACCATCTTCAAGAGGGCACAGGAACATTACTGACAGTAACAAGGGAAGGATAAGACCACAGTGTAATCGTCTCTTTTTACCAGCTTTGTTGATTCAGTGCTTCTCTTGGATTGCTATGAACCTTAGTGTGAATGACAGGGTACTTATTTAGAAGAACTGTTTTGAGACACTCTCCCCAATGGCTGGCCACAGAATTCAATGTATTCAAGTATACTTGGGCCTTCCAGTCACTGCTGGAAAAATGCAGGGTTGTAACCCAGGCTTTTCAGGTTGCAAGGTGATGGTACCGGTTCAGTTGTTAGAAATGAACTGCAATGGACCCTGAGGTATACCTCACGTTTAACAATGGCATCTTTTTCCTTTCCTTTCACTTTTTTTTAGGTATTCTTTTTTTTTTTTTTCCCCTGAGGTAATTACAAACATGGTATCTCTCCTATTTTCAAAGTCATATCCTGCAAAACATGTAGACCATGTCATTCCCAAATAGAGAGAATGTCTGCCAAAGCTCAGCTAGGAGGAAACATGCACTTGGGCCACCCTGTTCTCAGATCACATACCACCTGGACTGCACTTTAAAACAAATCTAACTAATTAAGCAGAACATAAGCATGATTTTCATTCACAGGCAATTATTTCAGTCTTAATAAATACCACAAGACATCTCCTAAATACCAGTATCTGTTTAAATAGCTAAACTTCATACCCTAGTTCAGATAACACTGCAACAGAAATTATTCCTGCCAATCTAAAGAAACTTCTGTATTCAGAAAAGAAACTACCTATTAGTATTCTCAGATACAAATCTTCAATGAAAAAAGACGTGTTCCAAACCAGGTACAATAGTAGTCTATTCAAAAGTTGCTGCTGCAGACTTCGCTTCCCTAAGAGTCATACCAGACATCACAAATCCAAGCATATACTCACAGACACTAAAAATATGTAAGATGAACAATGTCTTGGTGGAGGAAGAGAACAAATTTAATTATCGCATGGGACTGATTTTGTCTTTAGACAGGGGGAAGGTGAGATTGATGTCTCTGCTAGCTCCATGACTGCACGAAATATAATGACTTCTCCCCCTTTATGGCTCTCTCTGAAGTTCTTCTGCAGGTTGGATAAAACTTTGCCCACATATCAGAGAACTGAAATGAAATATTCTTGTCTGCTGGGCAAAAGAGATTAAATAATACTGTCAGCGTATGGTAGCATCTTAAAAGGAGGAGCATAAGGGGAAAACATTAAGCAAAATGCCCTTAAAAATACACATAGATGTTAACATTGAGACTTGTCCAAATCACAACAGAAACAGATCAGGTATTATCTACCCAATGCACAGATAATTTTCCACCATTTATTTGACTCACTGTTCTACTTCCCTTGCACGGTGGGTGGCTCATTTGTGCATACTGTTGGTTTTCCAATGCCAGTATTTGTGTGGGCTTATGAAAACAAAACAAACCTATAAATTGAAATCAGTATTTTGATCTGTTTGCATTCCAAGAGCATCAGAAATTTACTGATATAAGATATATATGTTTCTTTTCACAAAGTAATAGCAAAACCGGATCCTCTTGCCATCTTGATGTTTAAAAAATGGATGAATAGCAAGATTTAATTTATTTTCTTGCAAATAAATACATTCCAGAGTCCTTATTTTGACAAGAACTGATGTAAATGGTTGGTAATTTGTGTTATGACAGCAGCTTATTTTCTGCTGAAATGGAAGCAGCAGCTCTGCTTGATGGAAAGTGTGCCTTATATAAACAAGAGCTCCACTGAGGAAAGTTCAAATTTTAAAGTGGCTAGAGGTTGCTTTTTTGCTTTTTTTTCAGAAATCGCTTGATTTTGCCAGTTGTTAAACACTTCCAGTTCCTGCCTATTTCAATGGAGTTTGCGAGTAGTCAGCCACTTAAGACATAAATGAAGAGTCCACAGGAAAACTACAATAAAAAGACAAACAACTACTTTAAAATGAAAGCAAAAGTTTTAGATACATTTTCATCTTTTACTTAGAAACTGGCAGTGATCAAAATAAATCAAGACACTGAGAGTGTAATAAAGTTACTATAAATAAAAATTAAATAGGATATAAATGAAAAAAAACCCCATTGTTTGAAAAACAGTTCACTTATTATGAAGCATTTAAGCACAGTTTTATGCTCTGCTGGTTCTTGGTACAAAGGCAAATCTGTTTTCTGGCAGAGGAACAGTTGAACAAATTAATAAAATACTTTGGGTATCATCTGAGATTAAAAACAATGAAAATGTCTTCTGTTGTTTTAAAATGAAGGTTTTATTACCCTTGTAAGTGAATTCCCATGAAAAAAAGTGTGGTCCATGCATGGCTAAAACCCTAAAATCTGAAATCAGCAAGAACTCTGTTTCGAAATAAACTCAAAAGCTGTCCTGATCTTCCTGTTCAGATAAATTCTCCTTCAAGTAACTGGAAACAAGAGCAATAGTAACAAGTTTCAATCATCACTCTTCTGACACGGAGAGAAACAGCAAGAACAATCATTATTACCAGTCTTGGCTAATTTAAGTCCATCTAACACTTTACTGCAATTTCTACCTTATTTTATCAGATATGATAGAAAATATGGAAAGCTACATAATGATCAAATTACAGCAAATCCGTACATTACACTACCCGTATAATACATGCCAGTCATATGCTTTATAATTTTATAACAAAGAAATAAATGTACATTAGATTGTCAAAATTACTGTTACTTCATTTCTACTGAAAATCCCCCATGAAGATAAAAAGTCCCTAGAGACTGTTGGAGATAATTACACTTAGGGAGATATAAGCAGCATAAAATACTCAATCACTATTTCCTGCCTTTAAGAGATGTTCAGTATGGAGACTACACTGTTGGCATTAATTGTGTAATCGTATTTGCTGCCCCTACATCAACTCCTTTTATATTTTTATGTACTGCAAAATTCTGGCTACGGTATCACTTAGATGAATTTACTTCAACTGAAAACAGCAGTACAGAAGTCATTGGACCAATTCAGCTACAGATTACAGTCCAGTTAACAAACGTACTGAAATGAAAGCATTTAGTGTTGAGTGGCTAAACACCCAAGCAAAATCACTGTATGTATGACCACAGAACATCACTCTGTGGTAAACCGCACCAGTCTGGAACTGAGTTTTGGTTTAAGTACCTTAAACACGCTATTTTTAGTTTCATGCTGTTCACTGCATGTTCTCCAGTATTCAAAATTTTCTCACTTCACACCTACAACCCTGTATCAACTACAACCACAGAGAGCACCAACCTCCCCAGGGATTTACGAAGAAAACAGAATCATCTCTTGGTTGCAAAGACTTTGTTGAAGTTTTGCTGCTAATAAACACTTCTACATATTTCAAATTTGAAAAGTGATCTGATCTGAAGTGCATTCAGATGCTCAGTGCATCTTAAATGTCTATTCTGACACTTCTGTTAGCAGTAATTTCCAGGTTTTGAACATCTTAAATTTATTTTTCAGACTTCCAAAGCTACCTTATGCGTATTAATCATTGGTGATATCACCATATAAATAGTTTCTATAGGTCAAAATTAAGGATGGCCATTAAATATGCCAGGTGAATTTAAAGAAAAACATCGTTGCTTTTTAACGGGCAAACTAAAAAAAAAAAAATAATTGGATGTTTAAAGAGTTATCTTAATAATTTCCACATTTTGCAAAACTTATATTTTCCTTGAGTAATCATAATTTTGTTCTTAGAGTCACATAAAATTATATAATCTGAGTTGTGAAATTAAGTACATTAATTCTGTAAGGCTTAATGGAATCCCCCTAAACAGTAACTAACTTCATAGTAAAGGCTGTCCTTATCCTTATTAGAATCTTATGCATAAAAGACATAGTAATTAATTTTAAAATCTTAGCATTACAAACCACAGAACTGATTAACAAATTTTTACCTCTTCTCTTACATTTTCAGTTTATAATAACCATAAGAACATGCAACTCAATAAATGTACCATGGTACTTTTCTTATTAGTTGCATTTTTTACTATGTATTAGACGAAGAAAAAGACGAAAGAAAGGCAGGATAAAGAGGGAAAATCATGGGGTCATTCTGATACTTTAAAAGTAAGCACAGCAACGTGATTAGTAGTCCTCCCACTTTTTAATAGATTAGCTATGCCATTTGCTTGTATTATGAGATATTTATAAACTGTTTGAATTACATACCCATTGGGCAAACTGGATAGCTTAATAAAGTGTTACGCAGTTTTAACTCAGTGGTAGAATAGAACTTTGCATCTGCTTTTTTCAGGTAGCTATGATGTAAACAATATTTAGCTTTCTTGTATCTGTTTAGAACCAGTAGATTGTCTTCCAAATTCTAGAAGGGAATAACAAAAAATCTCTACAATGTAAACACACACATTCTCTCCTTTCTGAATCTGAGCTAAAGTATCTGTGGCACATAATTTGTACCTGCAGTTCAAGTGAAAAGTTAGCAACCCTTATCTCCTGAACGCAGTCATATAGCACCACATACTCAACCTATATTAACACTAGAAAGAAATCCATATAATAAATCAGAATGAACTCTAGTCAGCAATAACAACAACAAAACCCATTTTCTGTTATTTCCATAACTATTCAGAGCTATTACAAGTGCAAACATATCACTAAATGGAATGAAATTGAAGTCTATTTGTCTCTTACTCCTAAGATTTCAACGTTAGAAAGGGTCACAATTTTTTAACCTTTTTTTAAATTTGATGCTCTCTATCAGAAAAAAAGAGATGAAAGTATTATCATTTTAGAAACTGATCTTTAACCTTGCAGCATTAGAAAATGACAGAAAAGAATTCCAGCTGTTGGGTTATGGTGTATTTCTACTTTTTCAGCTCATTCAACCTTCACTCTATTGCACGTCTGCACGCTCGAAGCAAGGTATGTGTACAGTGTAAAATTTGTAGAAAGCAATATAAAGAAATTACTTTAACTCCAGTCTCCTGTCTTTTTTAATAAAAACAAACAAACAAATTGTTTTTAAAGAAACTGAATGATGCCTTAAACCAAAACCACAAAACACCTTAAGAAGCATAACCCTTAACGTTCTTTCTTCCTCCCAGTATTAATACCAAGTCCAGTCAAGCCAAGGAGATTTCTTAAAAATCGAGGCTGTCTATTTAAAAGCACAGCAGGCACAGCAGCGAAGACCTCATACAGTACTGACTCAAGGTAAGTCAACGGGAGTTTTTATGAATACCAAGCTACCGAACTGAACTGTGACAAATTGTATTAGGCTCATCAAAAGTTCTCTTGGAAGTGCTTTAAGATGCATGATAGTATATATTGATCAACTCATATCAGAAGAAATTATGCTATTTGTTAAAAGACCTGTGCTAATTTCCTTGAAAGAAGGTTTCCTTTTTGTTTTCTTGGAATTGTGCACCAGAAAGTACACAGTGAAAATAATGTTGTTGATATGCCACATCCAAGATGGATTTCCCACACGGTAATGCTGAACGATTCCTACAAAAATGACTGAAGCAATTTAGTATGTTGAGGAAAGTTACGTAAGGAATAATACAGCTGCCCAAATAGCAAAGAAATTTCATCTTTTCAAATTTTGTTTTGTTGTTTGATGTATTATATGTACTTCTAATGATTCAAAATAATTATAGAAATTATGATAGATGGATTTTAAAAGATTTCTTCTCAACAGGAGCTCAACTAAAATCTTTCACAGGTATCACTTTAACTGTAGGGATGGCATTAAATTCCAGACATATACACACACTTTCTAGTGTCTATTGGGAAAGAACAAGAAAAACAACTACAATGTAAATTGCCCTAACATCCATTTCCTCATATTCTGTTCTTCGCAGGTTGTTAGAGTGAGACTTCTGGTATTTTTGAAAAGTGCCCAATGTTAAAAACATTTTTGTATTTAGAAGGTTTCACTACAGAGTTGAAACTCTAAACAGCATAATGACAGTTAAAAGAAGTATGGAATGTATCTGAGGGAAGACGCTGAGAAAGGAAGGGATAAAAGAAGCGAGCAAAATTACACCTAACCTCTGT
>Ga0181612_150706_pt1 | contig 15114 bp, 9 predicted proteins | sample HoacroProtozoa21_FD_119630 | JGI IMG/M metagenome (GOLD analysis project Ga0181612, IMG submission 119630) | Hoatzin crop microbial communities from Cojedes, Venezuel. Combined Assembly of Gp0051906, Gp0051904, Gp0051908 | reverse complement strand
TGTTGGGCAGAAAAGGAGAGAGCAGCCCTCACACGGTTAATTGATAGGTTCGCTCATCTTCACCACCTTGCTGTTCAGCTTCACCCACAGAGGTGCAAAGAGAGGCAGATGTGGTATTTGGCAAGTTGTCAAGACGCATCTTTCTTTTTAAAAGTAAGGCACATTTCACCGGCTGCTCTCAGCCGGGCCCTTCTGTCTGTAAGAACACTGCCGTCGGCACTGAAGATGTCCTTTTCAAACACGGTCAAGGAGCAGTGGGTGATATAGGGGGAAAACCATAGTTTTTTCCAGGTGCTACCCGCAACAGACTCCTGCCCTTCCCACCCGACTCTACTATCAAGAGCTGCCATCCATCCTTGCAGACAGCTCCTCATGCAGGTATTCTTTCACCAGTCATCAAACAGGTCAAATTCACCTTACTGGACTTGCCAGCCATGGTCCAGCCACCCTGCCTCGCGGAGGTTGTCATACTGCACCCGTAATATGACACAGGGTCTGGATACCACCGCCCTGACATCAATCACGTGCACAGCAGCATCCCACTTTCAGTTTTACCAGCGGTGTCATTTTTATTGTTTCATCCATCACTCGGTACTCTTCACTCCGCAGGCAGTCTCTTCCTCTAAGTATTTCTTGCAGTTTTGGAGCCCGAGGACAGATCTGAAGCTTTGGAAGTATCATAAAGGTTATTCCCATTGACACCCACTGCAATCTTATTGTCTCTCTAGCTAAGTAGCAATGGTCACTTGAAAAGTTAATGGTACTGTGAGTCTTGTGATGCCTGCACCTCCTGTCAGAAAAACATTCAAAGTGAATCTGAAATCAAAGTAGACAAAGCTAAAGTTCTGCTTACAAACGTCCCACCCAGTAACGGCAGCGTTGTCTCCTTTGATTTCAAATTCACTTTGAAACTCTCCAAACAGGAGGTGCAGCTCAACGGTGGAAGCAGAAAGTGTTCCCGTTTTCTTCTCATGTGGCTGGTGCTAACAGGTGGAGGATGCTTACCAAAAACCATAATAAGGCCCCAGTGCCAATGGGAATTATCTACCCGCATTATCCTCTCGTCCTTGTGCTTCCCAGCATGGACGTACATGCCTTTTTCTTATTCCAGAAACCACCGAGCACAAACAGAGCGGCTCGTTCCAGCTGAACTGGGACTTTCTGCATGAGCTGACATTTTGGAAAGTAGTTTCCTTCTTGGAGCTGAGATGGGATTTTTCTGGCTTTAGCAAAGCGGGAAATTGTCCACAGCCCTTAACTTCCACTCCTAGCATATTTTCACTAAGTAATTTGCAAGCAAAACAGTCCAGAAAATGCTTGGTCAGAGCAACATGTTTTTATAGCCACTTTATTTGAGAGAGCAGAATATTTTTGGTAATGATACTGGAATGGCAGCTCCCTAGTTCTTCACTACACCATTTGCCACTTCTGCACACATTTATACTTTTAAACCAAAAGATAAAATTGAGCAGCGCTGCACCATGAGTGGTTTGCATCCACAGTCAGGAGGCATGAACAGCCGTACCCTCTCCATGGCAAGAAGGACCCACTAGACCCACGGCAATGATAAGAAAGGACATTTTTGATGGGGACTGAAGCTCCCTTAGCAAGTTGATTCCAGTATCGCCTCCTTCCCTCACTGTGCTACTTCTTTCCTGATGACACTTAGCTCGGAGCTGGGAAGGGCAAAGCTGGCAGACTGGAAGATTGCCTAATGTGCTGTGACTGACGTGTAATCGAATATTCAACCACTGGTCTTCATGTCGGCAGTAAAGTGAATATGACACCCTTCAGCTTAGTTGTGATCACGCCTCGTTCTTCTGCAAACAGTTCCGTAAAGGTGCAGCCTGGCTTCTTTATGAGACGGATGTGTGAGATGGGAGAGCAGTCACGGAGGTCACCTGCTGCCGGGAACGTGCCGAGGACCTGCGAGAGACTGACCTTTAAATGCCAACCGCATCCCCGCCGCGCATCCCCGCGCCTCGTGCCGAGGTGGGACTCGCTGCATGCTTTGCTTTCACAGCCACCATCGCGCTCAATGACCTGGACGAGCCACCTGTTCAACATCAGATGACTCTTTATCTCTCGTAGCCTTTTTGGATCTGTGAGTGCTGAGGAAAAAAAAAAGACAGAAACACAGACACACACAAAAAAAAAAGAACATTTGGGGGTGAGAAACCCCAAGGGAAGGAACTCAGATGTTCGGGTCAGGCCTTAGAAAAGGTATCAATTCTTCTTTCCACTTAGCACAGCCTGCTGCCTGCCCGGGCTCTTTGTCTCTGCCCTCTTCCCAGTACAGAAAGCATTTCCCTTTTAAATGACATCTGAGCACTGACATGCTGGAGGCACCCATCCTGCATCATCTCTGGCAGATGGTGCAGCTGGCCACGATTTTCGGGATTGCTTAAATAAAACCGCAGTGCCATATCAAGAAATGTAGAGAAAATGCTCAACAGTGCTTAAGATGTTTAAACATCACAAACTGTCTAAGACTTCAGATTGCTGTACTGCGCTTTTTTGGTGATGTAGCTATCCTTATCGATGATAACAGTAAAATCTCCACCACGATTCACTACTTTTTCTTTTAGGGAGGCAGAGACGAGTCCTACGATACTCCTGTTCTGACCCAGCATCAGACTTTTTCGCCCCGCTACATTAGGGAGAAGTTGGACAGTTGTAACAACGCAAGTCGAACGCTCGAGGCTTCTGGAGACAGAGCTTCACTGCTGCAAGCATCATTTCCGAGACGCCCCAACGTTGTCGGACAAGAAGCTGAACCTCTCCTTCGGTCCACAAAGCCGGTAATATCTCTGCATGGCTTTCACAGGCATGCAAGCTATTTTGGTGCAAGCAGCAATGTTGAAGTCGACACAAATGCCGGCTTTCCTTTTCCCCTGTGGTTTCGCTTGCTTTGAGCTAATTAGCCCGATGGCCATTTCCCTGCCCCCTGGAGATGATTGTGTTTAGTGGTATACGGATTTTGGGAAAAAGCCTTTCAAGTGAAAATTGTCATTGTCATATCCAGGAGCCATTTAGCTCTTTCAGGAGCTACAGTAAGTTTGCTGATTTTCCACTAGTGATTAAAATGAGATGTGATATTGGAAAATAACAGTAATCAGTAAACTTTGAGTCACAACTGCTGAAATCCAGAGTTGTAGAAATAAAAAAAGAGATTTATTGTCTGACTTTATGGGACTTCCTTGAAAGTTTGAGCCCTGGCAGATCCCAAAGTACATGAGACAACCTTGCAGCATTTATGAAGTTATCACAAGACAGCCATTACCCATAGGCGTCAAACGAGACCCCTCATATCTGCACTGCAGTAAAGCCACTGAACCCAGGGATTCCTGGGAATCTGCCTAAAATTCACTGCCTCCTCCAGGCAGGGAGGCACCTGGGAGGAAGTCAACACTCCCGAAACAAACGAAGGTGCCTTAATTTTGTTCTCCAGAGCCTGCTCTGGATTACCTTCCCTCAGAAATAGTGCCTGTCATGACAAAGCAGAGTAGCTTGCAAAGCTATTCAGGTGTCTTGATATGAAGTCAATGCCTGAGAAGCTGAGATGAATTCCAGTGTAGCTGCAGGCAGGTAATCATTTATTTACTGGGCATATTGACTGGCCAATCTCTAGGTATTTGAGAGTGCCATCCATCACCCAGGGTATCACCCCAGCATCGTCTTCCCGTTGCCTTCCCCCCGTAGTCCCCCAGCTAGGTGGGATGGCAGCAGGAAAAGGGCACGCAGCCCACTCCAGAGCTCCTCACACTTCTCTCCATGAAGGCAATGCTGTGAGCACGGGCAGCTGGCCGCCTTCCACGGGGACCACGGGCACCGCTGCCACCGCGCTCGAGCACCTCCGGCCGCAGATGTCGGCTTTTAGTGCTCAGGTCTCCCGTATCACTGGGCCACCTGTACAACATATTTAACATACAGCAGTTAGTCTGTTGCTGTTTGCACTGAAATAATCCTGGCAGGAACCGGTAGTTAAACCCGAACATAATTTTTTACGCCGTGTGTAATGTAAAATCACCTCTTTGGATAAGTAATGTACTCTCATTGCCTTCTTAATGGAATATAGTATTTCTTGTCGCCATCAGAAACTGGCCAGAATTGGTATTTAAAGTCTGAATGTCTCCGCTCCAGGTCCAGACTCCAATTCCTGAAAAAATGTGGAACTTTTACAGACTGGAATTTAGGCGTGGGGTACTGTTGGACCCTTCTCAAACGCTGCGATGGTGAAACGCAGCCCCATCATGGAGTTAGGTTTGAATGGAGGCCTCAGGTTCAAACACAGATCCAGGATTTGGATGTGCTTTTTTGGATTTAATCCCATTCCTAGCCACCTCCATTCGATGTAGCAGAGCGGGCTACCACACTGGGTAAAAACCACTTTGAGCAACTATTGCTTTTTTTTTTTTTAAGTGAATTCAAAATTTTCTTCTCCCAAACTTAGAAAGCAGTGGCATGACTCTGGATATTACAAGAACATAATTTTCTTCTGCTGCTGTTCAAGAGATACAGTATTTTTTCCCCCTCTGTTTGCCTTAAAAATTAGGTTGCTAATGATAATGTTCCTCTCATAGATGATCTTGTACTTTTTAATGATACCCATAGTTTTCCTCCACATAAATGACTAAATCCTCACAGAAATCTCTGTCTTGATTAGCACTCCTGCTAGTAAAATTTCACATACTAAATCAGTACCAGCTGTAGCAAGAAAGAATGAAAAAGGCAAGTGTAAATGTTCCATATGCCCTACCAAATTGGCATCTGTGTCAGTAACCCTGTGTTTTTTTAAACAATTGTATACATACATTCTCAGAAGTGTTTTGCTCACAGGATTCTGCAAGCAAAATTTCCTCTGTTGGTACATCACTGAAATGTCATATCTAAAAAAACCCCAGCAAGTAGTTTTTCTTCTTCTCCTTCCTACACCCAACCCTGACGTGCAATTAAATGAGCTACTTCGAGTTTACTGCACCTTTATTTTGACGTCTGCTCTCCGTAACATGACACTGGAGCACTTCTGCAAAGCTGCTTCACATTTAGCGCTTGGTTATTAGTAACACTACCGAAAGCCAAAGCTACTACGGCATTGTAATTATTTCCAAGCTCAATTCAGAAATAAGGACTCGGGTTCCAACTCGGCTGTTGGGGAATGCTGTGCTGGGAAGCGTTCCTACGAGCCAACATCTCGTCTTTTCGCGTGACTCATGGATGATGATGCAGGAGGCAGCGCGTCCCGGGGACAGCCCAGAGCTCTGACCCAGAATGGTCAGTGACTCAGCTTCATCAGGCAAAATCACGATTTGGGTGCAGGGTAGGTGACAGTTATAGCCTCTTGGACCATCTTTACGGTACTCAACTGGCTGAGCACCACCTGCTCCATCATTTTGCCGCCTAGCAGAAGAAAGCCCAGAACACAATGTAATAAATATGCACACAATACAACTTAAAAGCAACCAACTATGTCCTCAGTGAAAACACTTTTAAGTCAATTTATGCCTATCCTGCAACTGGAATTTGATCAGTACGGCGAAATGGACTTTCAAAGTTAAACAAACATTAACTAGGGCTCCAAATGGGTAGCAAATGCCTCAGCCTTCTGTAGAAAGATGATATGGAGCCAGACTGTCCGCTGGTGTAAGTCAACCTAACTTCACTGGACTTTGGTGGAGCTGTGCTGATCAACACCAGCTGACCGTCTTGATCTACTGGAAACCCAAAAGCCAGCCATCGTGTTTCTCTGACATGGGATGATCTAAAGAAAACAGCAAGAATTAAGAACCAGTTAAGGGCATTAATTGGATATTTCTGGGAATAATAAAATATTTCTTGCATTTCCAAAAGTCAGAAAGACCCTTTTTCCTCACACTTTTGGCCATGACAAAGTGGTGACACTCGTTCAGTTTTTTTCCAGTGCAGTATGGAGCGTATATTTGCACATCATGTCATGCCTGTCCATGGTAATCAGCAGCCATTACTTCCAAAAGCTCAAAATTCCCTCCTGGACTCTGGTACGCCAAGTTTTAGTTCACAGTGATTTCTTCTTTTTTTTACGGTTGATTTACAATTGCTGCAAACAGAAGTTTATAATGGAAATGCTGACAAAACCATAACTACAGTGTCACGTTAACACCACTATTGCTGCCTCTCTGTCAGAGTTTCCTTTAACCCTATGAGCCAAGACTTGTATCGAGTATCAGCGAAATCCCAGGAATACGCAGGGCACAGGAGACAGAGTAGAGAACCAGAGACAAGACTCCTGGAATAAAATCCTTGCCTCAGTGAAATCAAAGGGATTTTATCCCTGGTGTCTTGTCTCACTTCTGCCAGACACTTGCTGTGTAATTTGGACAAATTTATCCTCTGCAAAATGGACAGGAAAATATGTTCTGCACTTACCTTACAAGTGTTGCAGCATGATTAGCAACTCATGCTATTAAAGGAAGCAGGGAAAGGCTACAGATAAATATAAATGCTACCTACAAATTATTAAAAAAAAATAGGCAAATATTATTCTAGGCATCCTCTGTCCATGGGAGGATCTTTACAGCTCTGCCTGCATGTATTTACACAGAGACATTAATATAATATCTACCTGCAACACTCTCATTATTTGGGTCTTGCGTCACATTTGTGATTTTCAGTTTTATTCCTGGCTTAGGTCTCATTCTTGACATTTTTGTGTAGGTTTTCTATGCAACAATATGCGTACATTAGATGGTGTTGAAACCATCAGCCCAAGTTACTATTTTTAGCGCTGTGCAGAGGATGGGACAGCGACATAAGTGACAATTAAAGAGAATATATTCAGAGCTGTCATCAGCAAATATTTTTTTCTCTTGCCAGCAACGCTAAGTGTGTAGAAGGGCCTCCTAGGCAAAATTTTTAAGGCAAAACACTCCGGTCATTCAAAAAAAAAAAACAACTAAATGACATCACCAGGAGGCTGGGCTGCTAAAAGGTTCCCGACCACCGAGTTGCGAGAAAACTCTTCTTCGCTCCCTCAAATTGCCGATCTGCCTCTTTGCTTCTGTACTACCCGTGCACAGAGCCTGCAGATGTATATAATTTACAGAGCTTTCCTCATCAAGGGGATTAGGCAGCCCTCTTTCAATATGTATAAGAAGTACAAACACACACTTACCCACTATGTTTTACGCCTGCCTGCCACAAACAGCTGAACAGATTGTGATGAAATTCAGACATTGACAATCTGACAAAAAACTTCTTTTTCGCCTTAAAATCTGGCTTCCAGAAGTTTTGCAAATCTAAATATTTTATTTGAATACTGCGAGGGCCCCAATCTTATGGAAAGCCTACGAAGCAAACACGCAGTTTTATGTAGTTAAGGAGGAAAAAAAAAAAAAAAAGCAAAGCACAGACACATACACAAAACGCATATATTTGGTGCAACTTGCCAATTTTCACAATGACTCGGGCGCGTTTTCTCTCCCCGGCTCCTGAGACTGTAACCAGGCTTCTCTAATAAGCACTTTTTGCCCACCAGTGTGTCAACGGTGCTTTAACAGTAGTTTCAGTGTCAAATTGCCCTTTCCTCAGCAGGGATTGTTAAGCCTTTCTGTATTATACTTCCAAGACTCTCACGAGCTGGAGTTGGGAGATATAATATTTTCTTTGAAGTTTGCATTTCACAACACGCTGGGATGCAAACAAGCTCCAGTTTCTCAGTAGTCAAACAATTCTGGCACACAGGGACTAGGACTAAATATTGTACCAAATTTTCTAATTATGTCTTTGTGATATTTACTACACGATGTTAGGTGAAAGCAGATTCTAATCAATATAAACCCCCTTGTCTAAACAGGACATCTGGGCTTTGAAATATTCTGTTTGTTGTCTCGAAATTACCCTGTAGCAAGCCACCATAACAATATAATATCTTAGTCATGGGAAACTTTGGAGTATTTCTGATAAACTTATCATAAACAGATGAGTGCTTTCTCTCTTACAGTATTAAGGTGATGTAAAAAGTGAAGATAAAAGTCAGCTGTATGCATAAAATCGTAGAGACTTATGCCAACAAAATGCTATGTTTACAAGTTTAAAAGCTCAGAAGTCTGAAAAGGCAAAAATTGGGATTCTTAAAGTAACACTAACTCAGCCACATGGCACATCCTGGCACGCACATTTAGCAAAATAAACATTAGCATATTCATATACACATTTCTAGAGCAACGTATTTTTAATGTGGCCAAACTAATTCAACAATGGGAATCTCAACTTTTCTCGTTTTGTGGCCAAATTCTCAGCTGGCAGAGATGTATTATTTCAACAAACCGACATCATCTACAGCAGCTAAGCAGCAGAACCGCTTGCTTCTGAGCACGCAAGTGCCAGATTCTGATGCTCTTAGGATGACAAGTCTCTTTTTCTGACTTAAATATCAATATTCATAAAACAAGATAGACAGATGTGATTAAGAATCAGCTCCTTCACTAGAAGCCTGAGCCTTCCAGTAAAAAAACATTCACGAGAGTCACATTTTCGCCTGGATTTTCTCTCATAAGAGACTCGGAAGGATTCCAGCCTCCCTGGTACAAGTATTTCACAGCACAAAATGTGGACGGTTGCAACTCTTTGGACCTGATCTTTGGATCATGCTAATTTTTACTGACTCTCTCTGCTTTATCTAGTGATTCCTTGATTTTTTCTTCCAAGGACAACAAACCACATGGGAGGGGAGCAGCTCCCCGCTCACCAGGAGCGTGGGCATGCCAGTGCAGGATCCATTCCCGCATTCAAATCTTCCCACGGAGAAAGTTTTCCATGCTGAGGACATTCTCTATGGATAACGAGGTGGATCCGGGCTCCCAAAGCAGCTGCCTTTGCAAAGCTGGCTTATCCCCTCACCTCCGAATTGTCCTCGGTGGAGAGGATCTCCCAATGGCGCCCGGCCAACGCCGCCCTCCCAACCTGCACCCTCCCATCGCGCTGGGGCTCACCAGCCCGGGATAAGGGGATCTAAAAATGACACAAAGCCCCCTTTGCCCCACCTTAATATGACCTACGCTAAATCCAGCTTGGCTGGGGCTGAGGATCAAGGCCCTTAGACACTCTTAACTTAATGCTGCAGGTAGGAATGTCACTACCCCCCATCAGCCGCTGTTTATTTTTATTTTTTGAGTGCGCAAGGTCGTGGTCCAGACTGCAGCTCCATTAAGCAACACGCTCTGTAAATATGGAAAAGCCTCAAAAATTCAGTTTAAGAAAAGGATAGATGAAGAGCAGCCAGTGAGATGCAGTTGCATGCAAACTGTTTGTATATACTATGTGCAAATAGTTCATTGACTATTTTTTTTTTTTTTGCACGAAGGATCTTGAACATTACCCAGCTGGACCCGGGGACATCCGGAGTGAGATGGTTAACTGTTAACAGGCTTCATAAAGACACGCGGGGAATAATCCTCAGATCACCTCTTTTCCCCTTCGCAAGACACAAAAAAAAACTCTAGAAAAGCTTAGCTACCCGTACCATTTCAAACAGTAAATGTTGCCATTTCAGAGTTAGATATGGAAGAAAAAAACCCAAGAAAAGTGCAAAGCACTTCCCACCTTCGAGATCTCTAGCCTGCTAACAAACTGGATAGATATTGGCAAAGAAGTTCAAAAGTTAGTAGGGGCGACAGACAGAAAAACAGACAGTGCAATTGCTGCATTTCCATAAGCAATCGTGCCAAAAAATCAGCTTTGATTAATAATTTAAAAACAAACAAATAAAAAAACCCATTATCTTGAGAAACAGGAATAAGTCTGGCCAGAAAGTTCAGAAAGCCCTAGATGTATTAAAAAAGAGGTTATAGGGCAAATTCTGACTTTGAAGGCTTTTTTATAGGCCTTCCACGTGAATTGGATGGGACGATGCTTCGGTGTAGCAAGGGGGACACCCTGGTCCCCCCTGGGACCCTCGGCCATCAGAGCCCCGAGCCAATACCCGCTAACACCCCCAAGCTCTGAAGGTCTAAAGATCCCCTGAATAATCCTATTGAGGGAGAAGAATTATAACCATGAAAGGCAAAAACGGGGGGAAATGGGATCCTTCCTCAGGCCCCTGGCAGACACGGAGTGGACAATGGGGAAACAAGAGCTAGCATGGAAGTTTCCCCGAGTACGTCCTCAGCCACCGCGGTTTCAGATGAGAATTTCCAGAGACAGGAACTAAAAGAATATTATGTTTTTCTCTGGGGGATTAATTACTTTGCCACTTCTTACCTTTTGTTAGCAGCATGACACCCCATAACCTTGTCACACAAGGCACGAGATGTCCACTTTGATATCAGTTTTCAAAGAAAAATGTTTGTTTTCCCATTTGAGTCCGCAAATTATGTGTTTTTTCTGCTAAAAACCCCGTGAATTTTAAGGGAAGCAGACACCAAAATGTGCTACAAATGATACAGATGGGTGCTGAGTGCTTTGGATGAAAATAAATGAATAAATAAAGGCAGTCCTGCCTCAAGACGCGTATCCCCTTACAAATAAAAAAAGTATTAGGAACATGTTATGAAAAATAACAAAGAATAGCAGAGAAATCAGCAAGTGAGTGGCACTTCAGATGGAGTTTAGCAAATTAAGTCATTGACCTGAAGAGGAGATTAATACCAAACAAGGTGCCCCTTCTTCTGAAGTAATGAATATTCTTCAAACAGCAAGGGAGCACTGACTGCTGTTTGATGCTGATGACATTGAAAATTTAGGAGAACAGAAATTCCATCATTTTTCATTTGTATGCAAATGCGCCTGTTCCAGAAATTAACCCCTGAACCCCATGTCAGTTTTCATCTGGAGGAATTCTCTTTGCCAGCATCACCCGGCGCAGCCTTGCCGCTACCCTGGGGTCACCCGGGCTTCCCCGCACAGAACGCCACAAAACCCCAACACAAAACAAAACAAAATAAAACAAAAGAAAAAAAACCAAAAAAGGGAAGAAAGTAGGGTGGGGGAAATTGGCCAAATCACGCCGGGCTTTGTTTACCCCCCATTAACGGAGCAGAAAGGAGCAATTGAGGGAAAAGCGCGCTGTAAAATGCGCATCTCCGCTGCGCGGCTCGGGGTACCGGCAGAATTGAGATGCAAAAGGCGGCCGCACCTCTCGGGGCTGAGCAGGGGCCACCAAGCGCTTCCCCTGGTGCTGAGGTGAACCCCGGGCCAATATACAGCCCCCCTTACTCTTCCTTTCAGCTAGGGCTTCCACTGTTAGAAAGTTCCTTTGTGGCTTTAGCACCTTAGACAAATGCGACTATCTGCATGTGAAGGGGAAAGAGATGATGGAGGCTTTTTAATTGATGTGGATTTAATTATGCTAATTTAGACAGCTGTAAAGCCTTTTCAGTATAGCTGCATAATGGGACCAGCAAATACAGGTGTCCTTCACTGCAGGCGCTTAATGTTTAACCTCAGTCATTTTGTGAGGAGGGGAGAATGCAAAGTAATGGTTAACCAGCAGAAAGCTCTATTTCTTGAGGACCTAAAGAGGACACTTCACTTTGATTTTTCGTGCGATCCCATACAGGGCTGCAGAAATCCACACACGCTGAGCAGAGCACAAACACTTCACACTGCAGCGATGCCTGCTCTCATGGGTGAGGCTGAGGCCGAAACAAGAGGGTTCGGGTCTGCCACAGGCTTCAGCAACCTGCACAGGGTGTCCTTCACTTCATTCAGGCCATCTCCAACAAGTGCTGAATTTAAGACAGCCTTTTTGTCTTCCTTCTGCAGCCCTTTCTTATCATCTTCTTTAATTCTTTGCAACCACCTACAGCCTCAGCAATGATTAAAACCAGAAAGCAAGATATCTTCTTAGGGTGTCTCCTTGGTGTCTTACTCCAACCCCTCCCTTGCCTCCACCCCTACCAATATCCCCCATCTCACATCCTACGTCCTTTCTCTAGGCTGGAGCTGACACTGCCAGCGACCATCTGGAGATCCATTTCCCAAGGTCTGGGTTTGGCCAGTTCAGTTCCCCAAAGTGGCCATACACCACGTAACATCGGTGCTGCTTGAGGAGAAGAGTGTAAATGCTTGGCCAAAGGTGAGGAGGGAATCACTGAGCTTTTTTGTTGTAGGGTGAATCGTAGCTCAGAGGTGCCTGTGTCTCTTTGGTGGCCAGAGGCAGCCTCAGTGACTAGGTGCCTTTTGTTCTGATGCCTACATATGACCTCGAAGCTCTCCTGTTCGGTAGCACTCTCTTATTTGTTTGACCACTGAATAGCTTAGGTTTTATTTTTTTTTTTTAATAGATGTTGCTAATTATTAGAAACTTGTTAGAATACGACCAAAAGCTTTGTCATACAATTTCTGGTAGACATCACTGAAGCAATTTCAAGCACTGTTGGGTCGAACTACACAACCATCACTGATGCAGCAAATGTAGTCTGCTCAGAAAGTCAGACTTTGGGTCATGCATTCCTCCCAGAATATATCTTTTTCAAGAAGGGCTGCCAAACAGGTGAAAATGCTGGAAATACACCCCGCACCATCAGATGGAGTTGATTTGTGTAAGACAGAGGAGCAAAGATTAAATCCAGGTGTGCAAAGCTATCTGCTGCTACATCTTCTTTAGGCCTCCCAGAGGCAGCAAGAGCAGAGATTGTGGGAAAAGCACTTTCCCATCAGGTGACACAGTGTGCTGTCCCGCTCCATGATGGGAGCCACCCTGCAGAGCTGTGTCTGTCTCCAGCGTGGTGGCACCTGGATGCCACACTATCTCTAATAATTCCAAAAGTGCAGTAGAAATGGGCTTTTATCCCATTCTACATTGAGGTTCCATGATTTGCCCAAGGTCATAGAGAGCAGGGATGGAAATTCAGATTTTGACTTCTCTTCTGCAGTTTGATTTCCCAGTATCAAATTGCATCCCCTCCTCTTTCCCCACCTTTTCCTCCCTGTTTGCAGTTTCACCTCCTGAGCTCTAGGCACCAGTTATGGCAATCCTCTCCTTTTTGGCAATGGTTCCTGTTGTGGGAAATGTTAATGCCGGGCACCGAGGGGTTAGCAAAGTACTGCACTTCAACCACATTAGCCAGCTTCCAAGTCTGCAAATTCTGCTGCCTAGATACAGCTAATTCTCCCCAAACACTAAGTACCCTTGTCCCCCCAGCTCCTCCTCAGGAACAGCCAACTGCAAAGCACCAGCTAGCTATTATATTAGTATGAATATATTACAAGCATTAGCCTGACAAGCTTGCCGGTGACAGCGTCAGTCATCCTTCACTTCATCTTCCTCCTGTGGTCCAAAGCTGGATTCAACGCCCATGGGCCCACGCTGGGCTCACACGGCAGCTGGAAGGGCCAAACGCCAGTTAATCTGGAAGATATCCTTTCCAACAACAGCACCTGACTTCCTGGCCGGCTTCCCCCAAGGGCTCCTCGGTTGTTCTGGCAGCTGGGACACAGACAACACGCTTGGGGTTGGGTCAAGTTTTCCTCTTGGCTGCTTTGAGCTCTTTGATGCCATTTTCCTTGACTCACCCTTGATTACAGCAAATGGTCTCTATTACATTTTCAAATAACCTGATATCCATAAGAAAGACTTTGGGGTAGGTTTTATTTCAAGTGTTCTCCATTCTTACGTTTGCCTGATGCAGAAATGTAAGAATTGGTCCTAGAGCCAACCAAATCCTGGTGCTTAGCCCAGCAGTGTATCGAATTTCTTTTGCATATCCAGAATGAAAACGCACAGCCTTTTTAATAGGGACAGCCAACGTACAACATACCAATGTAAGCATGCTGCTCTGTATTTTAACAGATTTCAGGAATTTGTGGGAATTCTCTCTAACGTTGGAGAGCAAAAGATCTGAAGAAATGCTCTTGCGAAAAAAAAATACAAATGGGCTCTTTGATAACTATAAAGTTGCTTTCTTGGACCAAGAGTCCACATTAGGAACCAAATAAAATATTTAAAGGCAAAAATCTTGCAAAGTTTCCTCCTGTGAAAGGGAAAATATGGTCTACGCTATACCAGACTTTCCTTTCACAAAATCTGTTTAGGAGTTGCCATGAAACAAACAGTATTCAACAAAGAGCTTGACAATTTTTGTTAAAGTTGCATTTATATATATTTCTAGGAACAGTTGGTTTGATTTTTCTTTAAATCCAAGTGTCGAGTTGCATTTCAGACCACATATAAATACAATTTCGTACTCACATAATGCTTTTGTATCTGGTGTAATTCCATTTACTGCAGCGGTTTTACCTTTCAGTTACCCTAATGGGAACAAGAGCAGAGTTACACCGATAAAAAAAGCTGCTTACAGAAAGAAACACAGAAAGAAAGAACACAGAAATAAATACTTCCTCTGGCTTACTTAATATATTTGTTTGTTCAAATTGTAACAGAGATATTTATTTCAAGAAATATTGTTTGATCAGCAAGTGTAAACTCTGATATATCTTAACCTCCAACAAGCAGTTTTCACAATTCATCACACGACACCTAACTAAGATTAAGTATAGTTGGTCAACTAAAAGAAACAAAAAGAGGTTTCAGGTCATATAATTATACCCTTCTGTTTCCCAACTTTCTTAGAAATCTCTGTCTAAAAATAATTCCAGCATCCGGCCGCCTTGAACAATTGGCTTCTTTTAAAACATATAAAAACTCTTACTCCGTCCTTAGCCACTTTAAGGTCTTGGTGCTGGCACGCACTAATAATGCTTAGCACTGCTATATACCGCTTCCCATCTCCAAAGCACTTTACAAACATTAGCTAATTAATCCTCACAACACCCCTGTGAGGTATGTAGGTAAGTATTGTCATCCAATTAGGTAAGTATTAAGCACTGTTATCCCACCAGATAAGTATTAAGGTCTCCCATTTTACTGGGGATCCTGAGGACAACAGGTTAAGTTACTTACCAAAGGTCACAGGGGGAGTTGGTAGAATAAAACTTGGGATGCTCTGGTTTCTTGCTGGCTCTTCACCCACCTGGGCAGCATCCGGTGCTGCTCCCTCGGCAAAGGCATCCATCGCCATCCACATGGAAATTGGGGCTTTCTACACCCCTCCAAGACACAGAGCATTGAGTACAGTGCGGTGGAAAAGATGCGCCCGAGAAGCACAGCCTCCCCTCTTTGAGGTAGGCAATGATGAC
>Ga0181612_142347_pt1 | contig 15114 bp, 11 predicted proteins | sample HoacroProtozoa21_FD_119630 | JGI IMG/M metagenome (GOLD analysis project Ga0181612, IMG submission 119630) | Hoatzin crop microbial communities from Cojedes, Venezuel. Combined Assembly of Gp0051906, Gp0051904, Gp0051908 | reverse complement strand
TTTCCTCGTAGGAGAGATGCTCCAGTCCCCTCATCATCCTGGTAGCCCTTCGCTGGACTCTCTCCAGTAGCTCCTCAGCCCCTGGAACAGCTGATGGCTCCCATCATGGCAAATGTACACAGATACAGCAGGTCAGGAGCAAGGCAGTGTGCCTGCGTGTGCACAGACACGTCTTAAAGGAGGGAGCAGGACTGGCTGCAAACTCAAATTGAGAGTGATTGGGACATATTGTGCCGGGATGCTGAGGTACATGCAGCAGCAGCCGTCGGCAGCTCTGCATTCAGCCCTGAGTCACACAGGAACCAGCCTGGGGAGCAACTACCAGAATACAAATGGCAAGGAGTTTCCCATCAAAAACCCTCCAAGTGTTTATCTCCCCCACTTAGGCTTGGGAGGATCCCTGCTTCTGCTTAGACAAGCAAAGCCTCAGCAGAGCATCTCCTGGGGGACCCAAGATGCTGGAGAGGAAGTGTCCAGTGACACGAATGAATCGGGGGTGAGCAGCAGCCACCGCGGGACCGCAGGTTTGCCCTGCCAGCCTCACCCTGCTCCCCTGGCAGCACTCGTGACTGCAGGAACCACGCTCCGTTACGAGCAAGCTGTTCCTCTAACTCAGCCCTCCTGACTCCTCTGCTTAAGAAGATTTTCCTGAGTGTGGGACTTTGACTAGCCAAATGCACTCTTAAATCTGATTTCAATCCTCTAGCTGCCACTGCACCACTCCCTGCAAGCCCAGCCTGGGCCACTGAGAGCCACAGCGCAGAAAGAAAGCCCTGAACCACAACCTGCTCCAAAAACCAGGTCTGCAGCACTAACAAGCTCCCCATGCCTCGATCCTTCCCCCTGCATCCTCACGCACACACGAGTTTTTTATTCTAGCAACCCCACAGACTGCCCTAGGACTGAAAGGGAAAACATAACAGCAAGTGCACGCCTAGATGTTCATTTTGTATGTGCTGACAGTCTCACTTTAATCCTGCTTTCCACGTTTAAGGTGTTAATGGGAACCTTGATGCATTTCAGAGGGAACACACACGGATAGAAGATAGATGCGTGAGTCTAAAACCCTGCTCCCACATTCCACATCAAGTGCCAGATTTGTTTATATCCATATGATACAATCTCCATAAAAGCAATCAACCACCACCAAAAGGAGATGTTTCAATATCTGCACAGCCTTCACATGGACGAGGCATTAGTTTGCTTTTATGATGCAGAATAATATAATGGATTCCTTCCACCAGTTCCCAAATGTTGTTATTAAGTATTGCTTCTCTAATAAAATATGCTGCAACATGCAGTAGTAGTACATGATGTGGCATTTACTCAAGTCTTTCTCTATATAGGACTTGCTGGCTTTTAAACAAATCTGTCTCTTCTATGCACTACAGAAGCACAAGATGAGTAATTATGTTCTCTGCTTAATAATGTTTTTGCACTGGCCAATTTAACAGCTAATCTCCACAAACCTCTGAGATAGTCCCCCAGCAGCTACATTTGCATGTTGTAATCAAGTCTTGCTATTAAATCATACTTTGCAACAATAGCTGAGCTGTCAAGTACAAGCAGCGGCTCTTGCACTGGCACCTTGCAGGCGAAAGCCCTGGACAAACACGCACAAAGCCACACTGCTCCACCAGCTAAGAGAGCATCCCTTCACACTTTTGGGAGCTCGGGGATGACTGCACCCACCACGGATCTCGGGACAAGCATCCTTTGTCTCTCTCCACTTTCTGGAGTGGCCAGGCAGCTTGCAGGTTGTTTTCTCTGGGCCTGCATGCTGCTCTCTGCAGTGGTGCAAAGCCAGACTGGTTTGCCTGCTGTGTTCTGTCTTACTCCTCAGGCTGCTTTCTATGCCATCCTTCAAAAACTGAGCACCCCGGGTGCTGCAGAGAGATCCCCTCGTTGCAAAGGCCCCCCCTTGGCTGTGCAGGCAGAACAGCTTGTGGAGCCGTGCTGTGAATCAGAGCACTGCACCCTTCAGGGTTAACTGCAGCCCTCGAAAATACGCTGCCCAATTTTCCAGTGTCTTTGCTGTACAGTACGGCACATAGATGTGGCTGAAAGAGAGGGCAGGCCAACACTCGCTAAGTGTCCCTGTTAGTGTCAGCGTACTTTGGCTGTGGAGCCTGGCAAAGGCTGGTGTGACACCCAGCATGAAGCTGATGTTTGATCTTCCTCTGCTGGCATCTACCAGGGACTGATCCCCTGCTCTGCACTGTCCCATTCACCCTCCCAAAAACTCATCCCCAAAGAGACCCAGAAACACCAGCTGAGCTCGGCACCATACTCCTGCTCCTGCACATCCACTGAAGCAACACGTCCCTTCTCCTTCACTCTCCCACGACTCTTGATGGGGATAGGGACCGCAAAGATCTGAGCAGCCCAAGTGCATCTATCAAACGCCTGCACCAGGAGGCAATCCCTACGAACTCCCTGCAGCAAACACCACCGCACCGGTCCAGGCTGTTACCGGCAAAGAAAACTCTTACTCTGAACCAGATTCTATGTCTCTGCACTCCCCTGCTACACATTGCAAACATGCAATAAGGAGCAGAGCCCTTGTTGAAGTCTGCCTTTTGCAGCAGCCATATCACGAGGCAGAGTTTCACCACGGCGATGCAGATCAGCTGCAGCCCGGCCGCGCTGATGATGTCTTTCTGTCCTAATGATTCTTCCTACGCACTAGCACAACATTTATTTCTACCTTGCCCTGTACTTCCCATTTATCCAGAAATCTGACAAGGTCTCGTTCCTTTTAACATGGAGACAGAGGGAAAGGAGAATTTCTTGCTGGAATTGGCTCGCTCTGCACAACCAGACAGATCAATCTAGATTCAATCTGTCTCACTAATTGTTGGGGGCTGGAAGTGACCCCAGGCTGGCCCAGCTGGGAGCGTGTGAGCGAGCATGGGCAGCCTGCTCCCAGCCTCTCCTGCTTTACGCTGCAAACAAGTCACCCCAGACCTCTTGAAGTAGGGTGGACCCTGCCTGCTCCCCCGTAAACCGGACACTTGTGCCCAGCCCCACGTCACCAGGCAAATGGCACCGCAGCAGACAGTGCTGTCTAGCAGCAAGACTGCAAATGAGCACTGAGCACAAACAAAACATTAATAAGATGACTTCTCCAACAGGTACCCTGTTTTACTGCAGCAGAGCGCTCTCTCCTCTCTAGGTCCTGTTTGATCACAAAGTCTTTCCCAGGGTACTTCCAGTGGGGACAAGCCAATGTGACCTTTCTTACCTACCAGGACAACTGCACGTGTAACTGACTGCTAACCTGATTATGTTGAGATGAGTAGGGTTTGCATCAGCTCTTTTACTAAATCAAGATGTTCAGCCCGGACTGTCTGAGCAAAATGAGGTTACACCAGAGATGCAACACATACAAGGGCTCTGCCAGGGCCAGCTTTCACCAGGCGAGTGCAACAAGCAGACAGGATGCCGGTCTCTGCTTGGCTCAGTTAGCGATGGAAACCAACACCTACCAGCAGCCCAGAAGCAGGCAAGAGCTCTGCGGAATGAGGCAGGATCGAGCCGCAATCTGATCAGTGACATCACTGCAGTGTTCAAGCACCAAAGTTAACAGAGGAGCAGGAGGGCAGAGAGCAAGGAGAGAGGGGAGGGAAGTGGGGGACACCAAGCTGCTCAGCTCATCAGAGCAGTGCCAAGAGCAGCACGGCCCCACAGAAGCAGTAAATCCACACAAGACCTGACCCAGGCTAAAACCCAGGCAGGGCTCTGCACTGTGTGTGGCAGGTGATCGCGCCCAGGGCAGCAGAGCTGAACCACCTCCGCTTTTCAGTAACTGTGACTTGAGTGGCTACGATAAAAGTTCACTTCCCTCTATTCCCTTCCGTTTGATGATCACAAAGTGCTTTATAAATGCTAATAAAAACGTCCCAGAGGACTCTTGCTCTTTTCTGCTTTACAGCCGGCGGTGGAGCAGAGACAGACGACGTGACTTGTCAGAGACCATGCAAGGGGCTCCGAGTTGGGACCTGACACTAGACCTCCTGCTCTGCGTGTGATGACCTGGTGAGGTGTCCAGTGGGGTCACCAGAAAACAAGACATTTCCAGAAAGACCAACAGAGGCAGCAAAACTTCGAGGACATCGTGGCCAATAATGATACTGCTCATTTAAAGGTGCTTCTGCTCATCAGCCCCATGTTAGATGAGACAGGTGAAGGACACAAAATTTAAGATGCTCAAAGCTGATTTTAGAACCATCTCCCATTAAAATTAATGGAAACATTAATGCAAAGTACACTCAGCTCCACAAGCAGGCTCTTTCCAAGCAAGATCTTTCCATTAACTTGAAAGGAAGTTGTGCCCAAATCCTCTTACATTGCTGGGAACGTCTCAGACGATACAGGCAAAGCCAGGTTACAAATCCATTAGGCTCCAGATTGGCTAATGCATGGCAAATTGATAGAGGTGACAGTGCTAAGCTGTAACAGGACCCCCACTCAGGGTGACCTTGACACTGCGAGGAGCTGAGCACACAAAACACGCTTGCGATTCAAAGCTCCTTTTTTCGATGGAGAAGAATCAGGGAGGAGTGGAGGGAGCAGAGTCCATTGCCAGACTGATTTACTTGCTCTGAACTGTGGAAAAACAGTTGAAAAACCACCAAGATCCAGAGCAAAGCATGGCAGTAGCTGGAAAAGTAGAACTGCTCACCCTCACTGCTCGGGAGGGGGTGAGGAGAGATGCTTCCTCTCTTACCTTCTGATCTGCAACGACATCATTTCAAGCAATAAGGTACACTGAATGCCCAGCTCGGCAGAGCACTTGGAGAGGGGGCAGGACTCAAAGCAAATGTCCTGTTCTTCCAGGCCCAGCAGCTGGCAAAACCCAGCTTTGCAAAGAAGTGAGCAGGGCCAATGCAAAGCTGATCCTTTACATTAACACACAGCAGTTTGCTGGGAATTTAGGACTGGGAGAATTATTGCAGCAGCTGACCTCCTGTGCCTGGAGGGCTTCAGGTAGCTACCACTCCGTTAAATCCACTGACTCGTACAGTCTGAAACACCTTCCAGAAATGTGCTTGCCCTTGAGAGATGAAGAATTCCCTGGTCTTCTCTTGGGACATTTTGCCAATGGTTAATCTCTCCTGCCTTTCAAATGCATGCTTTATTTCTAGTCTGAATGCTTCAGCATTCAGCCAGTAGCTCTTTACGGGAGAGCAGTCCCAGCTGGCTGACAATCCAGCTTACATTGCTGATCCCCTGGGGAACGAAGGTACTTAGTGCTGAACAGACTGTTGAGGTCCTGCCCATGGCAAACTGAAAGCCCTCGCTCTCTCCAGGCAGAAAGCACAGATCAAACAGCAGGTTGGTGAGTGGGACTGGAAGGTCTATCTCCAAGCAGAACATCCGTCGTCACCGCCAGCACAACACATGCTCCAAGTACTCAGCACCCCCTTCATCATCTGTGGTCTTACTCCACTGCCTGCCACTGCATGCAATTTACCACCGTCAGTTTGGACCTAAAGCACACCCTAACAAAGCAAAAGAAGATGGCACATGCACTTGCCCGCTGGTCGCAGTGCTCCCTGCTTGTAACATCACAGAGTGGATCACAAAACCTAGACCTGTCAGAGAAATTGCTTTGTACCACGACTATAATTGAAGAACACAGAGACCAAGCCAAAATAAGGACTCCTCTCCATATTTGTTATGAAAAAGTATGCCTAAAAATCCTGCTGGGAGAGGGATGGCTAGGGAATCTGGTTATTTTCTAGCCAGATCTCAGCTCAGGAGAGGGCCTTCCTGGACGCAAAATCAATCCAGTGACTTGGGTTCAAGGTGAAATTGAGACGTGCTTCTCATGGAAGGAGGATTATTCACTCATTCCCACGCCAGATCTGTCCTCTCCCATGTACCTAGGGGCTAATGAGAGACTCCTCTGATTCAGGGCTACTAAGAAAACCCAGATCCATAGGTTAGCAATTCTAGTCCAACTATAGCTCACTGCCTTGGGTATTAGTCAGACATATATAGGCCAGGGAAACGGTGCTGAAATGCTGCTGAGGGCTTCCAAACATATTGTTTAGCAAATGGATATATAAACAGATCTCCAGGGATGACACATGGAGACAGCATCTCTGACTCAATTACAATTGCAGCTGATTTTCTCACCTACTTGACTGCCACGTAATACTCAGACGTCTAACACTGACACAAGGAGGTTTTACAGCTCCTCTCCAAGCCAACACTCTGAAAGAGGTAAGACAACAAACTCCCCTGATTCAGCCCAGGGAGAGCAGGGAGGCCCGGCACCCACCCGGGCTTAAGAGCCCAGTCCTTCCTTCCCCCTGCAGTGCGAGCACAGGCTGACTGCTCTGGTACCCCATGAGGGTTTAGAAAGAGACCTACTGGTCAATGTGGGATATTGTGTAGGCCACCAAAGAAAGCTTCAAACGTTTATTTGGAAGGGGTCAGGTCATCTTTGAATCTCACCCGCTTGCATAGGGGAAAGGCAGGTTTCCTTGATCACCTCTTCCATCTGCAGCCCCCACATCGTGCTGACACTCCAGGGAGCTGGCAGTTACTATTTCTACAGCACTGATGGATTGGCACCCTGTTATTAAGCAGCAGGGTGGCAGGACGAGGCAGGTCTGTGTCAAGAAACGCAGCTAAGCAGTACCTGGGCAGAGCCTTTTGCAAGAGCCCTTCTTCCTCACCTAGAAACAGTCACAGGGGATCCCTCCTGCAAGGAAAGGACAACTCTCCACTCCTCAAAGTCTCAAGTGACAAAGGCCATTTTGCAGCATTTGTCCCAGTGGCCTTTGGTTGTGGTATACAGAAAACTGAGCTCATACCTAAGACAGGAAGGATTACTTATCTTTTGAGGTTTTAAAGGTCAACCTCCTGACTTATTCTCCTGGACAATTTACCCTACACTGAACCAACACCAAAACCAGGAGGACTGGTTTATCTCCGCGTACAGCGATAGAATAATTCACCAGCCTTCCCAGGCCAACTCCAATGCTTACCATTCAGCAGGCGAAGGAGATACACCACCTGCTGACTTGGGTAAAGTTTAGTGCAAGTAAGTAAAACAAAAAACAAGACATGGTATCAAAAGAAAAACTCCAGCCTGCGCAGTCTTCTCTTTTGTAGAGTGTATCTTCTGGGCAGTGCTAACTCATGCCCTGGCTTGCATTTTGCTTCCAATCCAATTCTCATCCACACAGACGCCACTTCCACCAGAGCCCAGTAGTGTTTTAAGCCTGGGGGGGCAGGGCTTTTCTGTGGCCTCCAAAGACAGCTAAACCCACCCACAGCTCATCAGGAAAGCAGCACAGGGCAGCTCAGCTACCTGCAGTACCTGCAATCCAGCAAGACTTGGGCAATGCTTGCAGAGACCTAGCCATGCGTAGAGGTGCGCCCACAGAACTGCGGTGCAGCAGGCCACGCCTCATCCCAGATAAGCCACCTTGTCCAACAGGGCACCTCAAAGTGAAAATCCCACCCTGGAGAATTTGACATTGGCTGGCAGATCCATTTCTGGAAATGGAATGAATTTTATTTTGATCTGAAATTTGAACAAGGCATTTCATAAGCTTCAGGTGAATAACTGCTACTAGACACCATCCATTCAAGCCTGTGATGTCAAGGGATTACGCATATATGGATTTCCTCCATGAAATCCCAGTTTGCCAGACACAAGAAATGAGGAGATGCCACCTTCAGAGACTTCCCTGGCCACGTAGGTCAGAGAGCATATTTGCAAATCACTAACCAGAAAATCAGATGCCATCAAGGAGATGACCACTTCCTTTACGCCAATACAAGCAGTGCTGCTTCACTGGGATTCCTGCCATGAAAACGCACGTAATAAGGCAGGTCAGGCACCCAGTGACTGTGGGAGCTGTGCTGCAGCTCCTTGCACAAACAACCCACTCTGCAAGCCTCAGTTTCACATAAGGAAAAAAACATAGAATCGTTAAGGTTGGAAAGACCTCTAAGATCATAAATTTCAACCGTCAACATACTACGGTAAACCTGCCAGCTCATTGCAAAGCAACCAGGTCCATGCTAAAGTCCAACATATGAGCTGTATACCTGGGAAGTTCATCTGAAAACAAATCAATTACGCTGTGTCAGCTGCTTTACATATTTTATTCCTAGCCCTCCCAGTCAACAGCTCTCTGAGCAAAAAAGAATAAACTCCAAGCAATTCTGCTTTGTTCTATTCAGAAAAATAAACACCCCCAAACCTCCACCCAAGCTCTGTTTACACCAAATCTGCTGCAGCCCTGAATGGTAGCAACAAATGGAGTGAGCTAATGTGTTAGTGACAAATAACCCGTTCAAACAATTCAAGCATAATTATAGGCTGGCTCTCCTGATGTAACGTTGGGTACATCACTGCAGATATTACATTCCCCTTATGAAAAGATTGCACAGAGGAGCTCAGTTGGTAACCCAAACAGCATTATGTATCACTAGCCTGTCAGCATCAGGAGTGCATGCACCCTGGCATTTGAAGTCCTGGTGTTTTAAGTGATAATCCAATGTACCAGGCATCATTGATCTCTATATAAAAGGGGGCACCACTTTTCCTTTCAACTGGAGCTATTTTTCACTTCTCATCCTGAAGAGTTGTGTGGTGCTGCCCGCAAGTGGCTACACTGCACAGCAGCTCTATCTGTAGCACTCCGGGTCCCCAGAGAGAAAAAATGATCAATACTCCAACGCTGCTGTTGTAAGAGGTCTCTAAGTGCTTCCATGCGAGATGCTGCTCCTCTGGGTTTAGAAATTACTCTGAAGAGAACATGAAAGTCCCCACTGCAAATTCATAAACCTGACACAAACCCCAGCTGCAGCAAGGAATTAAAATGAAATTCATTGGCGAACCGCAAGCTGGTCTATCAGCGAAGGCGGCATCTGAGACGTGAGGAAGGGACCTACAACAGAGACCAATACCTGGAGGCTAAGGGAGCAGGAAAACCATGCTGGAGGAGAACCAGCTGGGGACAGGAGAGCTTCACAATGCCCTACAAACATGGCCCATGTAACAGGATGAATTTTGACAGGGATTTATAGCTCCTCGGTGGGTCTGGGATGGCAGGGACCCTGAGCACTACATCATCTGAGAAAGGTGATGATAATCAGAGAGTCTTGGGAGGAAGACAAGGGTATCTGAAGGGTCAGACTTGCTGTGGCTAGGTGAGCAGAGCCTTGGCGGTCTCCAGAGAAGTGTCTGGACAGCGACAGTGAACGCAGAAAAGAAATTGAATCTTCTGTTTTTTGGATACAGCCAAAAGACATTAAATTTCTTGCAAGTAGTTTCTTCCAGGGGAATCTCAAGTTGGCTTTGGCTCTTCCTGCACCTGAACTGGAAGAAGACTCTCATGATCATCTGTGACCTTTCTTGACCTAATCCTTCCTGCTGCCTGGCAGCCCACAAGAGTAGGAGCAGCCGCACCAGGCAGGCAGGCTTCAGAGCGGGCAGCCCGTGCTTCCTCAGCACAGCCGGTATCACATTCCTAGATCTGGGACTGGTGAGTGCGTGTTGTAAGATGGGATTCATGAGCCATGGTGGACGTGAATGGCCTCGATGGCCTTTTACTGCCTGGCTGGGTTTTGTAGTTGGATCCTATGCCGGGACAGAAAAACCCAGCTTGCGCAGAAGGCAGTGGCAGAAAGCCAGTCTGACCCTCCACACCCCACGTGTGCTGCAGTCACACTGTGGGACGGCTGGCAGGGTTGTCCTCTCCTGGATGTGATCACTCTGGGGCTATGTGAAGGCTGACAAGATGCTCCTGTTCCAAATGTCACCCAGCACATGTCACCGGTTGTCCCTGTGTCACGGCTCAGTGCTCCCGTCACAGGACAGCTTTCCCGGAGCAGCAGCCCAGTGCCCTGTCGATTATACCGACTGATCCCCATTAGGGAGAATTTAAGTAACCCGGCTTAAAAATAAGAAAGCAGACTGACTGCTTCTGCATGAGGTCAAGTCATTTCCTCTGGGGCCAGGAAGGACTAAAGGGCTGGGAAAGACTGGCAGTCAAGGGGAGGAAAGTGTTGGGATCTGAGCAGGGGAGAAGGGGAGAAATGATGTCCCCTGCTCTCACGCCTGTGACTGCAGGGACAGTGACAGCCTCTGTCCTCCATACGACTCCAAGTACAGCACTCGGATCACTACTGGGACTATCCAGTGCCATCGGATACCAATATATTATGGCAGGGGGTGGAGGGGCGAGCAGCTGGCGGCTCAGAACCTCTTCTGCTCTCAGTCCAAGACTCCGGAGGCTCCGCTGAGTCTGGGCTCCCCAAATCGCTCGGCAGGGTTTTATCATTTTAGAAGGAACAAACTCCAATTGATTGCCATTGTAAGAGCCTGCATGGTACTTGCACTTCTAGCCTAAGCAATAGAAATTTTAATTGCTCTGGTAATTACACTTTCAGCAATGCTGCAGTCCTTTGTTCTGTGAGCGGGAGGCCAATATCCACTGTTCTCCGGTGGCCCCGTCTGGCTGCAGCTTGGAACAGCATTTGCCACTTGGAGGGAAAGGGACACTCCTCCAGTGACCAGGGTGACACTGAGCCTCCCATGCACCGCCCCACTTACACTTATCTCCAGGGCACGGGGCACACTCCCCAGGTCAGAATGCGTTCCCAGGAACTGGGATCACCTCCGCTTCCTCCTGTTAAAGCTGCTGCTCGAGAGCTCCACACGCCTGCCCTCCCACCACAAGTGTGTCCCTTGAGCGGGTCCCAGGCCCGACATGCTGCCGAGGATGCTGGGCTCCGGGGTGCGCATTGCCAGTCTTTCCCATGCACGAGCTTGCAGGGATCCACAGTGTATCACCAGCATTTCTTCTCTGGGCTGTAAACAGCTCCAAAACATGGTGCAGACAGCAATGTTGCATTGCTTTAATTTCTAGATACATCTTTAGGAGAATGCAGAAGAGCTGTTACCCCCCTGGGTCCTGATGAGCACCACCAACGCCTGACTAGGCTCTGGAGAACACAAGGCCTTTACCCTGGGAAATTGCTACGGAAAAATTATCACGACAACTGCCATGCTATTGTATGGATAACAAATTAACCCTATGAAAGGCTCATTGCTTGAGAAGTATGGTCTCTGCTTGGCTGAGCAGGAGCTGTGTCTGGTGCTCCACTACACCATTCACATGCAATACTCGGTTGCCAGTAAAGCTGCAGTGCACATGGGCTCCTCCAAAATCACCCAGAGTACAACCAGAACCAAGCACACGTTTGGCACAAGGGCACTTCACCTGCAAGAATACATCAGCCGTAGCACAGACCTTCACGCTTCAGTTCACTGGCCAAGGATTGTCAGAGCTGTTGGGCTGCATGCACAGGGCTTAAGGGAATAAGTGTGTGCGCAGACTTAGTGAGGCTCTCCCTGGGAAATGGGATCCTGCTCCCCCCAGGCTGGTCAAGCAAACTATAAAATACAGAGCATGGGGCCCTGCAGGGAGGTATAATTGCAGTGCGGATCCATCAGACATGCACAAAGTCTGGGTTTACTTGCAATCCCACTCACCCTGCCCACACCGTATTTTTGCAACCCATGATGCCGCCTGGCATGGCTTGGGGTGGTTCGGCTCCCACGCTTGCCTGAAACGCAGGTCACAGCCATACATCTCTAAATCAACAGCTACCAACACGCCGCAGCTACTTTGTCACATGCTGGATCCCTCGCAGCTAAAAGCAAGGTTTCCAAGCAGAATTGCTGTTGGCCTTAGTGCTTAGACAAAATAGCTCCACTCCCATCCCCGGAGTTTCCTCAAACAATGGCACAAAACACCCACCAGAGCCCAGGGAGAGGAGGGTCTGTGGCAGAAAAAACTGCTGCTGATGATTTTTGAGATATACACCACACAATCGGAAACACGGGATCTATAAACATCCTTAACAAACCCCAGTAGGTCTGAGGGTTTTCTTTTCCTCCCTGCCCATTGTGTGCCACCGCCTTTTAAAACCTCAAAAGCAAACGCTCTTCCCTTGTTGATTTTATGCTTTTGCACTGAGCAGCACGTCTCCCTGTTAGCTTGCTGGTGCTGGAGGTAACAGCTTTCTTCATCCGTGCTTCCGGGGCTGGGACAGTTGGGATGGGACCATGTACTGCATTGCTAATCGCCCATCCACAGGCGGGAAGGATTCCCCAGAAATGATCTCCCTTCCTGTTTCAACATTGAGATTTCCCAGCTTAGAAAGGGGTAGGTGCTGTTTGTGGATGTCCCTCTTCCTTGACAGGACCGCGCTCATCAGCATTTCAGAGCGGATCTAGTTACAGGCTGTCCCATTCATTTACAATTTCACATACCCTCCTTTTTTAGGTTAACCTTCAATAGCTGGCAAGAAGCAGAACTATATGGGTGGAGGCAGCAGGCTATGGATTTATGACATGCTGGTATTCAGGCAAAGTAACCCGACATGAACACAGAAATATCCTGAACTGTGCTGCCGCTGTCAATTTGATAATGAGAATGTGATTTGAAATAAAAACATCTTGGGTGCCAGTTCACTACAGCAGCTAGTAAAAATAGGCAGAATACGTAGAAATTGAGGACTCTGTGCTCCAAACACACCCAAACCTTGAATATCATAAGGTACCTTATAAAAACAGTGCGTGGCGGCACTGGGGCTACAGTACCACAAACGAAAGGCCACTCTGTGAACCCATGCGTGAGCTTGAGCAGAAAGAACGGGATGCTGCATCTCTCTGTAGCTGAGCAGAAGTGAGGGCTGCCCTCTTTGAGGCTTGTGCAACCTTGGATGCTTTTACCCCCCGCCCACGTTCCCAGAGTCACCCCAGCACAAAGCTGTTCAGTACCCGAGCTGCAAACACCCCTGGACAAAGCCTGGCTGAGTTCTGCCAGAGCCCGTGGTACCCATGAGCTGGCCTTTTAGCCAAATAAAAGCAGCTTTGAAATGCCGCAGAAGAAAGGGGGCTGCAGGGCCTCGAGTATTTTAAAGGATATGGCCTTTACAGGAGCTGTTCCCAGTTTCAGGTCAAGCCTGAAGCCTGCTTTAATCTACTTTTAAGTGGTACAAGCAGTTGTGAGCCCTCTGCCAGAAGGCAGAGCAGTCTCCTTCCAAAGCACCTTCCTCTATCTGCTGTGTGCAATCTTCCCCAGGACTTACTTGTTGCTGTCCCGGTACTGATAGATATAACAGCCTTGAGGCATCCCACTCTCCTGGTCCAAGGTAAACGAGAGCTTCAGCTGCAGAAAGGAGAGGGGGTGGGGGAGAACAAAAAGAGAGGAAAAAAAAAAAGCAACATTTTAGGCTCTCAGTCATCACAGCAACTTCAAGTGAGGCTTGTGGGAGAAAGCTTAACTCACTGACACGCAAACACCGTGGCCTGGAACATACCGCGGGGTTCCAAACCTCAGGGAAAAGTCACATGCATTGCAGAAACCTCTCGCTTTTTCCACCCTTTGTTACTATAAAGTGTTTGTGGTTCTTCTGAAATGCATGGGTCATAACGGCTCACCCCTCCAAACCCACCCACACACACCACCCTTCACCAAAGCGATTGCGGTTCCCCTCAGACACTAAAGAAATGAGTCTTCTCCATCGGCAGCTGTAGTTCCCACGAGTCTTTCTCTGAAAACTTTCCCGGCTCCATCTCGTTCCTCCAGTGCATTAGAACAGAGCAGAAACCACAGAGGGAAAGGTGACAGATTTTTCCTTCTGTGCAGAGTTATTAAAGAGCTGTTAGAAGGGTTTGCAGTTTGGATCCACGTCCGGCAGGAGGCTATAATGTGACCTGGGAGCTGCTTTCTTTGCAGCTCCAAGAAGGCGTTCAGCAAGGGCTTTCAGATTTCAAACATGGTTCATTTTATTTAAGGGGGAAAAATTAATCCTCTTTCAACAAGCAACAGAACAGTTCTATGGGGAAACTTTTTTGCTGAAAATGTCTCCCATGATTTTATACGCTGAACTGCCTAGAAAAGAGCACGGGGCTGAGCCCTACAACAGCCCTGCACATCCAAGCAGCCCCTCTTTCCCCAGGGGAAGGCTGCTGGGCTCCAGACCAGGGTCCCACCATCTCCTGCAACCACGAGGTGCAGCCCCCCTGCTCTGCAAAAGGGCTGCAGACCCCGACCAGGAGCCAGCAGGCTGGGTAAGAGGGGCAGCACCTTCAGAGGAGGTAGCTGTGGTCTTCATGCGCTGAGCGCCTTGGCTTTTTTGGGGTCACAGAGATTACTAGCAGCAGGGCTGTTACCACTGCTGGGTCGTGCAAGACTCTTGAAATGATCTGGGAAGATCATTGCGAGGGCTGAAAGTCGAAGGAGGTTTGTTACGATGAGCCCAACCTTTTTAAACAGGGAAAGGAGGAGAGAGCAGTGTTGAGCCACTCCATTTGATCACAGACTCTTCTCCTCTGGGCTCGAAGGAAATTGCTAACTCAGAGCATATTCAGGAATGAACACAGAATTCAAACACCTTTCTCCCGTAGGCTGTTAAGAAACCCCGTGTGCTGAATCATTAGATGGTGCGCTGATTTTCCCTTCCCTAAAGGGTAGCAAAGTCGTACACTGGGCTCTCACTGACCCAAATAAAACCGCATACCATGAAATCATTGAAAAATTCACCATCTTGGATACTGAGTTAAGAATCGAGTACGAGGCTGAGGCCAAACCCAGCTGATCTTCCTTGACTGCTATGCCCCTAACTCTGTAAGCCCTTCTGAAACGCATGCTCCTGCGACAGCGTGTAACACACGTGTCTGTGCTTTGCATGTGTCCATGGTACAAGCATCACGATTCATATCGCCGTCCTCTTAACGCTCTCCACAACTCCCCCCTCTTGCAAACCCTGATCTCACTACAGCTTAGCAGACTCCTCAGATCCATTTTGGAGACGGGGGCCTAATGCAAGACTAGCAGGGCCTGCTGGGGACGTTTCTTCTGTCTGAGACCCATGAAGCCAGGCTGCAGCTCCAGCCTTTCCTGATGCTATGATGGTACATGGCAGCCACCCCATGGGAGCAGGAGGTTGGCAAGAAACAAGCAACCTCCCCAAGGGAGACAAGCGATCACCTGCTGTCGCACGGGCAAAAGTCACTTGTCCGTAACCAGAGTCCCCCCCAGGTGAGCTGCCCTGGTTAGGGGAACTGAA
>Ga0181612_106762_pt1 | contig 15115 bp, 6 predicted proteins | sample HoacroProtozoa21_FD_119630 | JGI IMG/M metagenome (GOLD analysis project Ga0181612, IMG submission 119630) | Hoatzin crop microbial communities from Cojedes, Venezuel. Combined Assembly of Gp0051906, Gp0051904, Gp0051908 | reverse complement strand
GGACGGCTTACAGAAGCAACGACATTTATATTCTGAAGCTACGTTTGTAAATTGTTCAAGCATCATACCACGACAACAATCTTATAGGATAAAATAATCTTTAATAACAGGGTGAGTAAGTCTACATTCATGCTTCTTGCTTCTAACAAGCAAAGCTGACTGTCCATATGACTGAACCACAGTCTCCAAGTACTATAGAGCCGTAATGCTGCAAACCCTTACATATGTGAGCAACTTGGCACAGACAAGCTGCCTCACATAACTACTACTTACTCTTTTCCTGTACCCCAGTCCTTCACGATACTCTTTATGCACATATCTTACATCTTAATTATTGTCAGTAGTGCTCCGTGCAGAAATCTGCCCAGGAGCAATTTGCAGGATTGTAGCATATTTGGCCACATTAAACTGAGTAAAACTAGTCTAGATGGGAAGAATTTCAAAATCCTGAGTTCTCTGGATGGACTGCACTACAGCTCAAGAGAATAATGAAGGAATACCCCTAAGCACGCACAAGCAACACAAACAGACAACGTGTATGTGGACAGACAAACATCACAAGAATGGTAGAAGTCATTAGGTTCACTTTAGATTGGCAAGCAGTCGCAGAGGAGTGACGTGATGTGCACTAAATCACTTGGTGGCTTTGGCAGAACCCAAATCCCTATGAGGATCCTGCCCTCTCAGCCATGCTGTGGCCCCAGGGCAGGTGCCTCCCTCCTTAGCACCCTGCTTTGGGACGCATTGTCTTCTCCACACCACCACCCAAACACAAAACAGGCTTCAACCTTGTCTGAAATGGGATCTAAGTTTCCCCTCAGCTAAATTTCAGAATCTGGAAACTAGGCTACTGCAGGGCTTTCGCTAGCGCTGTTGTTCCTGGAGAACAGAAACATCTCCTTACAACAGAGGCAGCTACTGAAAAATCAAATGGCTTTTTCGCAGCCTACCCATGAAAAGAATTGAACCACAGCAGCAAAGAGAAGAACTTATTACCATGGTTATTGCTGCTATTTCTAGACAATGTGAATGGGCTTTTTAGGCTTTCATGAGAGAATTTACAGACTCTGGGGCAAGCACACTGTTAGTAATTGCAGTTGCATTCTGCCACTTGAGTATTTTTGGCAATTGAACTGTCAGAAACCATTTGATAGAAAAATGTCTCCACATCATTAGTGCCAGCAAGGAGGATATTATGTGCCAAAGTATGAAGTGAAAAGTACTTCTGCTTTCACAAGTGAATCTTCTGCAGCTCACAGATTTCAAACCCCAACCCACTTTCTGGCCCTTTGCAGGACTAAGCTTTGAGTTTGTCACATGTGTTACCAGGTTCTTCAAGGGACTTTTTGCTTTTACGCAGCAAAATATCAATGTTCTTTATTCAAATACAATTGCTGTCTTACCTTTCCCCCACCAAAAAAGTACAATATTTCTTACATACTACAGCCTTTTTCAGCAGATCACTGCAGCCTCTGTTCTCTCCTGCTTAGATCTCTTCCTATCTCTGACGAAATATTTTAGTTTTCAAGTCTGTAGCTCTCAGCAAAGCTAATACGAGCTGCAGGGTGTCCAACATGTTTGAAAATTAAATGACTAAAAAAAGAGGCTCTGGAAACACACTGGAAAATTCTGGGCTGCAAAATTAGAAACTAAGTAAAATCAGATTAATTTTATAGTCTTCCAGGATTTGTTTCAGATTTCAGTGTTTGTCCTTTTTCTTATGATCCTTACTAAAATGAATTATTTACTATTTCTTTTTTTAACTTAAAATGCAGTAATTCCAACAGTCTGAAGCTTCTTCAACATTCAAGATGTTCCTCAGCATTTAGGTACCAACTCTTTTCAATTTAGAAGCTTTTAATGGCTTCGGAACCACAAGCACATTTATCAAAATTTATGACACAACACATCTCCACTCCAAGTAACTGGTTCTAATCACACAGACACTGCCCATCTTCATTTTACGCACTGCTTGTGCAGTCCTTTCACCTCAGCCTGGCTTAATTTCTCATCTGCTGTGTAGCTTGTGGACTAACAACAATTTTCTTATAATGAGTGTGTGTATTCAGCAGCGAATTGTAGGAGTTGTAATCAAGAAATGCATCCATTTCCATGTTTAGTCTTGTAGTGTTGCAGATAGGGAAAATAGCTGTTTCAGTGGGTTGCTTATGCTAGCAGCTACTCATATTTTGTCTAATGAAAACCATGCAAGAGAAAAATAGCAATTTTGCCCACTTAAAGTGCATATATTAAGTCATTTATATATTAAATAAAGTACTGCTAAAACTTTGAATAAGATAGACAAAACAATGGCTGATTTTGCACCTGCACACCCTAGGAATTTAGGACAGCAAGCGATGCTAATGTAAAATGAAAAGATATGCAAGATTTAAATGCTTCCAGCAAGAGATCTAGCCACTGGTGATTACACCTGCCGCTGAACTGTACATTACAACTTCCATCCATTTTCTGCTGACAGTGGCTGAACACAAGGCAGTAACTTTCTAAGCCAAGGAGACGGTCATTTAAATATATTCTAAACCAGAAAGGTTTTATACTGTATGAGCACTGAGGATAACACACAGTTCTTCCAAAGAGAAGATGGTGTCTTGTTGACAGTGGGATGAACAACTCCACTGTTTTGCCCTACCAGAGGATAATTTTTGTGAGAGGAACTGGAGAAATGAACCAGGACATCTAGATTCGATAGTCACTTCTGCCTCCAACTTCTCGTATACAGTCAATCTCCTTCAGCTTTAGCAAAACGGAGAGAGTACTATCTCCTCCAGATTCTGGCTGTCTGAGCTGGCGAGCTTTCGGAGGCAGCTCCGCTCGCTGCTGATGCACCGTGCCTGCAGCACAGTCGTGCTCCTGCCCTGCTGAGCGGTGAAGCGTGACCAGCTGCCTCCACCATTGACAGCCAGCTCCTCACCCTCACTCCTGCCTAAAATGAAGGTGTATTTGCACAAGAGCTCTGCTCCACCATGTCCCATGGATGCTTCCAACAAACAAAAAAACTTCATCTGCAAAGTCCAAGGTAAGGAATACTGCTGACTTTGCCTGGCTATCACTGAAGCGTATGCTCATTTGGTTGTGTGGCTGGAGGGGAGTGTGGCACCCTGCTAAGAGTTTAAAGCGGCCTGAGAAACTGAAGTGAAATCAAAAACAAAAATAAGCTACAAAGATCATTAAACATTTAAACGTGTGTACTAAAACACGCACCACAGACATACAATTCATGTGTACATGGATACAATTAAGCTTGGGTTCTGGGAAACTAAAAAGTGAAAATTAAAATGCACCTATCTAGCTGCAAACCCTACCAAGATTATATTTTAAGCAGCAGTGGATTGAACCAAAATACATAATTCACAGTTTCTTCCCAATCCATTTCAAAGTAAAATATTAATCAACAAAAATACTTCACTCCAATATTTATTTCTGCTTCTCAGAAAAAATACACTTTGTATCGCTCCTTTATTGCTTTGCAGAGCTGTAGAGCTCAAGAGTGCTCATTGCCAGCTTACAGACTTTGCTCAGGCCTATGCTAAGTACCTTCAAACCTAGACTGCAAATCACCCGGAGTTTGAAACTGGAAGAGAAATGAATTTGCCTATAAGAGCAGGGTATCTTCTGTGCATTTCAGACCTTAAACTGCAATTTAGGATGTTGCAAGGGATTTTTTTTTTTAAACTCAGATGAGATTATGTCTTTGTTACGAAATTTGATCTTTTCCCAACTTGAATTTGTTAACTCAAAGGCCAACATATGCAAATCAGTTCTGGATAAATTTTAGGCTTCTTCCTCATCCTTAAAAACCTCTCAATTCATTTGTAAACAGCAGAACCCAGCATCATCCCTAGGGTTTGTTTTGAGTTAGTTACCTTGGAAAATACAAGGCAGAGAGTGCTGGACATACAGAGGGCAATATCTGACTTAAAAATCAGGATTACTATGCCAGGAGCTCCCACTGACATTCTCTTCTCTAAGGACTATGGTTGCTACCTGACCATTTCTAAACTGTTTCTAAGCATTCCCAACTTTTTAAGATCTTTGCAGAAATTCTCTATAAACCAAATGACAATCAAGCACCTTCAAAATCCCCCCGAACTCTTTCATTTATGCTCATCATAAGATGCATAGCAATCATCAAGTTATATCTCACATAGTCCTGAGAGAAGAAAAAAATTCTCAACTATTTTATTAAGAGTTCTCCAGACTCATACACAGTCAAAATAAGAAATGCTATTTGCTGTTAACAACCTCCAGAAAATGATGGGCAAGACAGAATTGCTAGTGTTCTATACTTGCAGATCGTATGCAGGGCAAATGTTGTGCAACCCTAGGCCTGCTTGAAAGATAAACTGCAATTTTTAATGTACTGCCATCAGGTTTTCACTGAATACCCTCCTCAGACTCCAGAAACAAATGACTCTTTGTTTGGGAGCCTTGTGATCAATTGGGATGGCTGTTCTGCGGCTATTTCAGCAATGCTGGCTGTGTGCTTTGCTGAGTACATGGCTTTGAAGAAAAGACATCTGTAACTAAGGAGAAATAGCTGATTAAGTGCCCTCTCCCAAACTAGCATGCCATTATTTATCTGGATAAACAGCCTCTCGAAAGAGGGAGAAACAAGCCAGCCGCACTTCCAGTGCGCAGCTCCCGCAGGGCTGGGCTCTACACCGTGCCTGCACCTCCAGACCCTGCTCCTGCTGCCATACCTTGCTCTTTGCCCACAGCCGCAGACAGTGAAGCCAAGAGTCAACACAGCCCATCACTTCAGACCACTGCTGTGTGTCCTGCCACCATAGCTAGGTGTGAGAAGAGAGGTTACCAATTACCCAAACTACATCAGCTTCCTTACAGGCTAAACACAATTAAGACAAAATCCAAAATCTGATGAAGAATGCATAATGCTTATATGAAAACATAATTTCTGCATCTCAGCTCTGTCATTCTGGCCAGACACCTGGAAACTCTTCTCTAAGGGGCAGGCTGCTGCCACCAGTGGGGCTGGCTAATGCTTCTGTCAGCTCTAGGGGGAGAGAAAACAAACCACAGGCAATGGGCCACGAAACCTCTGCCATCACTACCCTCCCTCACCAGTCTTGTGCTGGTGCTTCCCCAACCTTAGGGCAAGAGACATGTAAAGAGCACATGTAAAGAGGTACAGACCAGCAGAACTGCCTCTGGCTCACGACATCTCTATCACTCTGCTATCAGAAACGCTATGAAAACAGAAGAGCGCCCACTTAGAAGAAGATTGATTAAGAGATATGGGATCTGCCTTTCTTATGCTTTTCAAGTCTCAGTTTCTGCCCCTTTCTGGCTCAGGTATCTTTGAGAAACCATTTGTGCCCTGCTGCCCACAGGCGTTACAGAGGGTCACAGAGGGATGATCTGCACAAGCCTGGCCAGGGCACGGCCCTCTGGGCTGTGGCATGAAGGACAGCGGTCACCAGCAAGGTGTCTTCCATTCCTTGTTATGCACAAACCACGCTAATTAGGCAGAGCTGCTGCCCACAGTGAGCAGACCCCTAGGTATTCACTATGTGGGGCACAAACGGCATCTTTCGCCATTTTCAGCCATCAGTGAGGATGTGCTACACTCTGCGCCCTGCTTAGGGACCACTGTGTCCAGCACAGCAGAAGAGTGTGAATGATACTTACTTAACGACATCTTCTTCCTCCAAGTTATTTATCTTGTCAGACTTGAGGCCAATTACTAACAAAATCTTTGACGTGACAAATGTGCCATAGTCTCTGTCACTCCTTCAAGTAGAGCTAGAAGTAGCAAACTAGTGCAAGGGGACAGGGCATTCAGCAGGAAAAAGCAGTCCCTGCTCATGGCTCTGTGCTGTCAAGAAGAGCAGCCAAACAGAGCGGGCTCGCTCGGCAAAAATCACATTACAGCAGTCGCTTTCCAACAGCGCGCTAAAGCTAACTCAAGTTAGAAAAGGAACCAACTCTTTCAATGACTAATTAACTTCTACACTGAACTGCTCAGCAGAGGCCTGATTTGATGCACATGAAAACACTAGGAAAACCAGTAAGTCCCAGTGTATTCCAGTACCTCAAGCACAAATTGTGATGTTATGCCTGTAAGTCACAGAACAAGGTGTGAAGAGGCAACTGTTAACAGAACTAACTGGGTTTAACTTCCCACCCCATCCTCTGCAAGGGATGGTAGATGAAATTACCAAAAGCTGCATACCCAGACAGCTACCACAGCTCAGCTGCTGAGCCACAGTCACAAATTTAAGACTAGTATCAAGTCAGCCAGATGACACCTACCATTAAATATTTAGCTCTTGGTATAGGAGACAGCAAGCTATGGTGCTTTTTGAAAATTGAGACTAATGCTATGCCCAACAGATGAAGCACAGGGCCAGAGGTGAGTGCTTTAGAGACATCCCACACTTCTGGAAAACTATTTACAAAACATACTATTTGCAAAACTGCAAAACAGTTTTTCTGTGCTTGCATTCATCATGAGGAAAGATGGCAGAACATGGCTTCACACAACAATCAAGCTGAGCTGGCCTTGAGAGGTTCAGGTCTTGCCTTCCATCCCTCCCTGTCGTGTGGAAAGGCAGCATTAGATCCAAGTTTTCAGTCCATACTCCATGTAGCCCCACAGCACGGAAGAAAACCAGCTCACTGCCACTGAGCTCATCTGCTGTGCAGGATTTATATTTCCACTCAAAAACCTGTAGGCATCCATAAATCAAAAGAGATTGGAGAAAGAAAAAAAAAAATCCCTGAATTAGACCAATCTTCTAGTGTTTGTTAATTTAACTTCTAATTTTTCAGCCACTAGCCTAATTCAGAGACTGCCATCAAAACCACCATTTCATTTATCTATGTCTTGCTTCAGATTTTCTTAATGTATTTAACTACAATCTCTCACACACAGAGCATGGTTTGGATAAATCCTGTAATCTAATCAATCAGCTAATTCCACTGCAAGCCAAAAGGAGGGGGGTGAGGGAAAGTAAATCCTAAAACTTTTCATTACATATTTCTCTCAAAAATAAATCACCACCTAATGAATTGCTAAATTCATGCACAAGTAAATTACCAGCAGATAATTAAGAATTAATAGCCTTTTGCCATCAGAGGTTGCTATTCATAATGAGCTGAGAGATTACAAAAGAAGGCTTTTTCTACAAAATAAATTGAAATACAAACGCTTCTACACCACACTGTGTTTGAAAAACTAATAAAGAATATCAGAAATGAAATCGCATTTACTCATTCGCTCCACGCCATGTGAGAATTTTAAGTAAACTGTAGCCTTATTTCCATATTTGTTTGCACTGCAATGTTACAACCTTGTTGTTGTTCGCCTCAGCCATAAACACTGAATGAATCTCTAATGCCAAAGACTGGCTTCAGCGGTTTCTCATTATAAACCTGTTATCTCAGACATCCAAGACCAGTTTGTACATGGAAAGACGTGTAAAGCCTACCCATACACACCATGCGAAATCCCATCTGAGAGGTTTAGAGATAAACACGTAGATACACACAGAACATACAGCATAGCCAGGGCCATGAAAAGGATCACGAAGCAGCTCGCTAATGCACCTTTAAAGTTAGTTGTGTCCGGGTCCCTCCGCAGGCCGGGATCATACATCCACCACCTTCACACCAGACCGCAACGCTGGTTAAGGACTCTGGCACCCAGGCAGCTGCTCTGCATCAGCAAATGCTGCTAATGCTGCCAACACCTCTACAAACTGCTCTTGCTCATGCAGGTCAAAGTATGTTCAGCAAGGTAACGCGTCTCAAGAAGTTATAGCCTCTTGGAAAATGCAAAATAAATCAGCTCAGCTTAAACAAAGTCTCTTTTGCAACAGTCTGCCACTGACCCACATAGCCACATACTGGGTCTGAGCTGGAGACCAGTAACTCCTTAGCAAGCACCAATTTTGTCCTCTGTGGACACGTGAACACAGCCTACGGGTGTAAACGCCAACCAGGCTAAGCTGATCTGGACAGCACGGCTGTCAAATCATCAGTCTCTTTTCTTGCCCCTTCCAGCAGTCCTTCCTTCCCTTGGCACTTACAACTGTGCGGGGATGGCAAAGCAGTGGTGCAAAAGACAACAGCGATAAACCAAAGAGATTCAGTCAGATCAGGAAACCAAACCCATTTTCTTTGTGTCAAAAGAGAGGCAGGACTACCCCTCTTAAAACCACATTGAAACACAGCAGCACAGTCATGCTTTCTGGTGCCAGCCCTCTCTAACACAAACTGATCTAAAACAGCCTCGAAGAAACTTTCCGATTATTATACTGATTTACAATATACAGCAAGGTTTGCAGAAACAGGCTCATTCTTTTCTCCATAAGGCTGCAAGTCAGAAAACATTAACTTGCATTTACAAAAGACAATGTACAGATCTTTAACAGTGTGTTTTACCCTGCTAAGGCTTCAGACTTGTGACCTTTCAGACCAAGATCAGGTAACAAGAAGAACAGTTAAAAATAGGAGCTTTAGAAAACAGGAATATTTTTTTCCTCACAATTTTACTGGAAGACCATCAATATTGGATGAACTCCTTTAGATGTACTGTGCCCAGAGCCACTGAATACCAAATGCTACAGTAGGTACGCTTCAAAGAGAATATTCTGTCATAGGCTGAGTTTTAGCAAGGCCAGCTCCTGATCAGACGGCTGCCAAGAGTCTTGCCTTAAAGCACGTCTATGAAGGCCATGCTTCATTATTTTGCGATGAATACTGCTACTCCACAAGCCAGCGTTCCTAAGTACACGACAGCATTAAATGCCACAGGACACAGCAAAGACAAAACCAGTAACAATCAGAGAAAAAGCAATCATATGGTGTTGCCAGTGGTAAGGGATGGTTTTTATCCATAATTTGGCATTCCTCTTGCAAGATGCTTGCATGTGGCTGTGGACAGCCCTACAACATCATTTACCAAGAAAAAAAAAATATATAATAATTCACTTCAGCTCTGCGTTGGTATCCACTGGACCATAAACTTGTGGAGAAGTAGGAGACTGCATGCAGCACAGACAACAATGCTGTCTCAATTTGCTAATTAGATCCAGAACCAGAATTAGAAAGGCTATTCTTATTAATAGACCAGTACAAAACCTCCTATCCTACAAATTTTTGGGGTGTGGGTGCAGAAGGAATTGAAAAAATTTCCCCTTTTCTATGTAATCTGAGATTTCTGGTTTCTACCCTTGTAAAATAGGCTTATGTGTGCATCAATGCACTGTTGCTCTGCTAAATCACCCTTAAAGGAACTGTTTCCAAACAAAGCACAGCAAAGAGAAAACACTACCCAGGCTCAGTAAGCACAAAGCATGTTCAGCCTGCCTGGGCCCACCAAGACGCTAAGGGCTTTGAGAAAGAGATGTGTACTGCCCTGGACGTTTTTGCTCCCTCCACCTGTTTACCTGAAACAGATTACTTTATCGATCCACTTTAGGAACGGTTCTTTAAATCACTATTTAAACTACAGAAATTAAGATTTCCTTTGTCTCTGCAATTTATCTCCAGCCCAGCGAACAGCTGAGTTATTGGAGTCCACCACACAGACCACCCAGACCAGCACACTGTGGTGTAGCTTGTAGCTTGCCTTCGAAGTTGTCTCATGTCTTATATAGCAAATGGCCAAAGATGTTCTTTCACAAGAAAATTCTGAGATTATTTTCCAAGGAGCTTAGTTGGTCCGAACAGCTTCACTACTCTTCCTGTAAATTCATGTCTCCTGTTCTTGCCCAGTTAGATGAAGCAATCGATTGTTTGCATCCTCCGTTTCATCCATCTCCCACTACAATACAACAAAACTGTCAAATAAGATTTATTGCCATAAAATTGTAAGAGCAATTCTAACCGATGCTTACTATTGAAATGTCAGAAGTGCAATTCCACTTTTCTCTTTTCTTTTGCACGGGGGTCCAGTGAGCAGCATGTAAGAGTGGACCTCTGCAGAGCAGGCCTTTGCGCCAAGCTCTGCCCTGGCCACCTGGGTGATCCCCAGAAAGTGACTGTCTTTCTACATCCTTCAATATCCTTGTCTCAAATAATGATGGTTTTTCACTAGCACACTGAGATTTACTGATTATTTGTTGGGTTTATTTTCCTTTTCATTCTATTATTTCACTGATGCCCACAACGAACCAAACACAAGGCATGCAGAATGAGTCAGAGAAACCCCTCTTCTTCCTCAGCTCCTTCATGCCTCCAAATATCTGAACAAATGCCACCAAGGATTTTGGGGGTGGGGGTGTTGGGGAGAGTTGGGCAAATAGAAGCTTGACACACCTGCACAAAAAGTTTACAATCAACTCATAAACCGGCATTTTAGTGTTCTTATAAGCTTGCTTTAGTTGTTTCAGCTGGCCTTACTGCTGTGCAACCAAATTACCTAGAAGACAGTTGTGAATTAATTGCATACGAGACATCCTGTGGTACCCGTCTATGCATATACTTCTAACCTGGAACAGCTTCCTAATGTGCCATAAATCTAAACTCCAGATTTCTAGCAGCATTTTTAAATATCTACCTGTACATGAACATACTCTTAAGTAGTCTTTTGAAAAAGGATGAAAAACTAACATCAATACTAACAGAAATTTAATGTATTAGTATACTAAGGACTTCCACAAAGCTTCCCTAAGAACGTATCTTATGCCAGTACCACACCCTCCATCCCAGTGCCTTAAACACATAATCCCTTCAACTGAGAGCGCACACATCGTACCGGTGAGACGGAAGCTCACGGCCCACAAGCATACAGCCGAACGCACAGCAGTGGAAGTGCTCATGAAATCACAGTATCAATGAAGACTGGGTTGAGGCCTTTGAAAAAAACGGTCGCATGAATTTAACCTCTTGAATTTTCCAGAGCCTGAATTAAATGATCAGTTGTATTTCCAAGCCATGCCAGTATGTTTCCCGTGAGGTCACCATGTGAGATAACCAGTAAGGGTAAAACATTTTCACGTCCTGAAGTTCCTCATAAGCTGTTCCTATGAATCCACTTCCAGAACAAAAAGTCAATATTCAGTTTGTTTTCTGCCCACTGCACCCCTCATCACTCATTTGATATTTACTTTATTTTTAATTAAAAAGACATATAGTCCCTTCAAGGGCACTAAAACAGAGCAACTGTTTAGAAAAATCAATATAGGCAGGGTTGTGGCTCCCTATAGAAAGCTTAATCGTTGACAACACATCTGCAGCAAAATAGACAAGAGTATGAAGAGATTCCCCAGTGCTCCAGCACGACCCACTCCAGGCAGCCTGGCAATAACTGCTCTGAGTCGCCCCGTTTCCAGCAGCCTTTGCTCTCACTTAAGAGCCCAGACCAAGAAAGTTGTGAGAATTCAGTAGTCGCTGTACAGTAATAAAAGACTGACACAGCACTGCAAGAAGCTGGAAACATGGAGAGCTGTGTTGATTATAAATCCGGCTGGCCAGGACCTCCTTTTGGAGATGGAGAGAGTAAGGAGGGGGAAGAGATAAGCAAACATCACTGTTCGCTGACACTTCCCAGCCCTTTTATGTGGGCTCCTCTGGAGACTTCCATAGTGCCTTCCTACTGGCAATGAAAAAGGGAAAAGAAGGGGCTAATAAAGTCCCTGTTATTCATGATACAGACATGAGACAGACACTTATTTTGCTGGAATGGCTAGATCGATCCATTTGGCTCAGTATAAAGCCTTCGCTCCTAAACGAAGACAACTTTAGGGTTGTTTTTTCGGTATCTGACTTCAAGAAAAACATGTAGCTAAGCCTTACAATTCAGTGCAAGGGCAGCCTCTTTTTGCTGCTTCGTGTTTAGACTCAGAGCAAGTTCTCCAGATCTGCTAACCTCAATAGACGGCCAATGCTTCATCTAATGTACGGTGTGGTTCAATAGCTGGCCTAGGTGGAAGGAGAAGTGCGATTGCAACACGCCTGGTGGGACACATAGTCCTCAATTCTCTCTCCTTTGGGTGGCTTTCATTAATTTGCAGCAAATAACTATTACGGCTGGCATGAACACAGTATTCCTACAGTACCCTCTCTCCCTCCAAAAATCAAGTCAGCGTGCTTTTGAACTTTTACAACAAACTAGGAAATTTTTTAATTAACCTGATTGCTAAGGTTGGATACTCCAATATATCTCTTCTAGAACCCCTGTCGTTAGTTATCCAGAATAATTTTAATGAGTTCCTCAGATTAACAGACGTAAAAATGCATCCAGAAAGTCAAACTTGGAACACGCTTGCAAATAAGCTGAATAACAATAAAATACATCTGACTCCATCTGCAATTTGTTCTAATGGCTGTGATAAGTTACAAGACCCTGAATTTAGTCTAGCTACTCATGTTGACAGGACTAACACTACATTTATTTTGGTGTTTTCTTCATTCACCTATATATTGAAAAAAGCAAGTCTGACATAACTGCAATGCAAGGATAACGCTGAATTTTAAATTCAGACACTTGGCATTGGCTCAAGAAATGAGTGAGACTTGGAGAAAAACATTTAATTTGAACCCAAATGTCTCCCTTCTGGAATCAAAAGTGATTGTAACTATATTTGCCTGGCTTATTAATTACACAGATGTACATGTACAAGTCTTCTCCTACATACTTTTCATGTTCCACTATGTCTTCAAGCATCTGGATATAAAGTTTTCTTTATTTTACTGAATTTGAAAGGTTGGAAGGGGTGTTCTGATTGCATGTGCCTGCACTGGACGGAGGTAAGATATTTATGCCTTGAAAAATGACTGGTTAGAAAGGAAGAAAATGGTGCATGCCATGAATATGGTAAATCCACCCTTCCAAGTACTCTCTAGAGTTAAGCACCAGCTTCTCAGCACTAAAGTGGAGTCTCTGAGATTATGCATATAACCAAAAGCACAAGAACACGTGCAATGGGGCTGCACCATAATAGGTATTCTGACTCCACTGAACTATTTTAAATGACATAGCAAAATTAAATTTCATTGCAACTCACTTGATCAATCATGTGGAAACAGCAATACTTTTAAAGTTTGCAAAAGCCATTAGCAGACTGCAAGCAAAATGTCTTAGCATTCGCCTTGCCTACATAAGGAGATTTTTTTAAAAAACTGCAAATATAGGAAGCCTTTATATGAAATATCCAAAATACTTACTCCTAAGACGGTATAAAACTTGTTTCTAGAAATTGCTGACCCCATTAAGAAAGGCCTTCAAAGAATGCTAACAACTCAGTCAGTCTATTGAAATACTGAAGAAATCAAGTCATTTTTTCCAGACATGTAAAATGAAATAAACTGCCTCACTGAGAAATGTTCGCATAGGAAATACTAATGAGATGCAGCAGCAAATCCTGCTGTAATCATAATTACATGGGTCACAAGTTAAAAAGAATGACCCTCAGCACACAGCAAGTGCAGTAGCCTTGGAAGGACTATAAGAAATGGCCAAGGTAGGTCCTTACAGCACTCCTTAACTTCCTCGTCTAGATGAGACACAAGAACATTGCATTAGTCCCCACAATGGACCATGAAGGCCACCATGACCACTAGTACATGCCCTACCCAGCTGTCACCCCCAGCCCATGAGAAGGGCTTCGCTTCTGCACACGGCATAAGACATTAAGGAGAGGTCTCAGTGTTGGCTGGATAATTGCATTGACTGTAAGTATTCAGGAGGGTAAAGCTGTGGGTTTGCTCTATTAATCCTGCACCCTGTATGGCAAGTACAGAGCTGTCCATGCTGGGTACCACCATAAGCCTAGCAGGCCAAGGTGAGGAAAGCCACAAGGACCTCACGCCTCTGATTCCTCTGACTGGATGCGTGAGAGAAATTAAGGCTCAAGGAACTAAGTCACACTTGTACAGTGCCACATCCATATGCTTTATATATTAAAACACCATGAAAGTAATAAAAATAAGGTATAATTAAAACAGGGGAGAGTCCAGAAAGAGTTTTCAAAGCACAACGAACTTGCATTGTTTCTTGCCAATCCAAACTCTTGAGGTTCATCTACTTTTTTCCCCCCTTCAGGCTGCCCTTCCTTTCACCTTGCCTTTTATGAGGCCCCATTTAGAAAGGCGATCCCTGAACTCACAGACTTCGTCTTTCACAAAGCCCAGAGACAGAGCAGTTCACTCGAGTACAGGCCATCAATTCTGGAAAGAGACTTCTATGTCTGGATTCGAACTGGAAGTTGCCAAGCATCTTTCCAAAAACAACACATTTTAAAACGTGTGTTTAATGGGTGGATTAAAGGGAGCCGGCCTGTGCTGCCAGCTCAAGGGGAAAATAAGAGCTCTGACTTAGCAGTTTAGAGCACATTAATGTAAAAGCCATGAGGAAATCTTTCACTTGCATGTGTAGCCAGGACATGTACATAGGCATGGCTTGTGCTTTTTCACTTGCGGTTAGCAGGCTTCTTCTGGGACTAAAACAGCCATCTTAGATGTTACTTTCCATAGCTGGTCTTCAGTACTGTCAACGATCCAGTCTCTGGGTAGCTTCAAGCTGATGCCACACAAAGAAATAAGACCAATGCTTGGCAAAATTTTAAATGTGCAGCCATGAAAGTGGCAGCATGTGTCCCTGGAGGGAAACTCTTACTCAGACTACAAGGGGAGAAAATCCTTACTGACCAAGAGCTATTAAAAATTTCTTGCAGTCTTTAATCTGGTCAGCAAACTGGGTAACCTGGTCGGATGCACATTTCATTTACATTCACCTGTGCTTTTATTGCAGAAAATCAAGTAGATTCAATGTTGACATTTAGAGCTAACACAGAAGATTTGCCCTTTAGAATTTTCCAAAAGTCTTATTTTCTATAGGTCATTGTGGCTAAGTAGTCTGTGCCTAGGAATTCTGCTTAAATTGCTAGTGACTAGGAAGTGTTATATCCAAAACATGGAAGAAATTTGAAGTGGCATTCAGAGATACGAATCTGAGACTATGCGAATTAGCTGAACCACTTAAATTGGTATCTCCTGAAATACTGGACCACCTACTCCCATCATTTATATTCTTTCTGAACCACTGACTTGAGTGGTACTACAGCTAATTTAGTGAAGTTTGAGTGAAAGGCGAACCAGGAGCAGTTTTATAAGGTATTCTTGATTT
>Ga0181612_175585_pt1 | contig 15116 bp, 10 predicted proteins | sample HoacroProtozoa21_FD_119630 | JGI IMG/M metagenome (GOLD analysis project Ga0181612, IMG submission 119630) | Hoatzin crop microbial communities from Cojedes, Venezuel. Combined Assembly of Gp0051906, Gp0051904, Gp0051908 | reverse complement strand
TTTTTTAAATTTTTTTTTTTTTTTTTTTTTTTTTTTTTTAACTACTCCTGACTTTGAGAGCCCAGCCGTTTCCTTCCTGATGTGCTCTGTGGGCGTGCAACCGGCAGATGACTACTCATTGATGGCACTGTGTGTATGTGAGCGAGTGCATGGACGTGGTAGCGAGAGGTGCCAGACTGAAAACCCCCGGGGACTGAACTCTCCGGGTAGCCCGTAAAACCACCGCTTTGAGCAGCTGCTGACAGAGCAGAGCTCCTGTCATTGCCCTCTCAAAGGGGACCTGTTCACCCAGGTCATGCGCTTTAGATACAGACACATACACACACGAGATTACGACAAGTCAACTCTACAGCAGATTTAAGACTTCTGGAAATCTTCCCCGGAAGGAGGAATCTCTCCATCTCCCTGGCCACAAGGCTGGAAGCAGGGCAGAGGGGAAGAGAGCTTTCTTACATCCCTCCAAAAATCTACAGGAGCTGCATAATTAGGGTTACAGGCAAAGCCAGCTTTGGTTTCCTTTTGCCCCAGCATGGGGAGGGAAAATGCTTCTATTAGCCTGACCATGTATCTTCAGCCTCATCTCTGTATGTCTGGGAACTATCTGAACCAAGCTATCCGGGGTCTGGGGAACCAGTTGAAATTATTTTCAGTGTCCATTCGAACTTTTGATCTCTTTATACAGCCCAGGTCTTTTTTCCAAGATAAGGTTAACACGGTAACAAGCTCTCTACATACTTTAAAAGGGAGAACATTGATCACAGTCTCCAGATATGAGACCACCACTGTGGAAGTTGTTAAGTCCAAAAGACTTACTCAAAGCTTCAACTCTATTCACTGCTGTTACCCCTTGACATGTTCCTTTAGATACATTTTGGTTTGTGCTTTTCATAGTGTAGCTCTCCTGAAGACGACAGAGAGAGATTGAAAACACAGCCAAAGGAGAAGTGATTTCTAGTCAGATATAGACTGATCCCATACTACTGACATCAGTTGGAGTCTCTGCATTTGTTTCAACGGGCTCTACATCAGCTTTGTCACCAACTGGCAAGTTACTCTGAGAAGCGACTGTTTCAAAAGGCGGTCTCTTCTGTGTGCTACAGGACTGCCTATATGGGGAGAAGAAATTAGGCTAAATCCATCAAAACAGCCAGCGCAAGAGAGAAGGTCTGGTCAAGCTGGCACCCAGCATTCAAAGAGCAGGAAGGCCACACTTCAGCCAGACCCTGTGGCTTGACAAGGGTAACAGCGAGATGCGTCTCTGCCCACATCAGAAGGAAGTGGCTGCAGCAGCACTCTTGACACCCCGACCTGACTTCATGAAAGCTTTTTGTACCTTACAGCGCTCTGCTGCTCAGCTTCCAACTTCACTCATTGTCAAAGTCTCTTCCAGCATTGCTTGACAGTGATCTTGCATCTGCTCTTTCCCATTAGCATTAGCAGCATCTTGTCCAGCTTCAATCTTTCTCCCTACTTTTATCTTCCCTTTCTCCCATCAACAAGCTTGAGTCTTTCCATGTATTTTTTTCTTCTCCAATAATCCTTTTCTTTCTTCTCCCATACTTGCCTCCTCTGCTTTTGCAGAAGAAATTTCCTGGTCAAAGACCACTCCTGAAGACTGATTTCCATCCCTTTCTGTCCTGCCACCTTTTTGCCACTAGAAATTCACCTCTGTAATTTAGCTACAACCCACATTTACGATCTTAGCAGTCTTTTCAGCTCCTTCGACCAGCCCTCAAAATGGTTGCTGCCCAAATACTTCCTTTCTTCTGTCCCCACTTCTCTCTCTGCATTGGACCTGGCTTATCCCTTCCAAGAGATAAACTGATAATGCACAATGTGTTCTTTTTCTTCTCTGCCAATAAGGCCCTCTCACATCCCATAAAGAAACTTGTTATCTGCTTTCCCTCTAGCCTCTCCACTGATCTACAAATCAACCTTGTTTTCTTTTTGTTCAGCCTTACATCCTGTCTTCTGCTCCAGTGTTTAATTTCTTTCTCTCTACAGGACATGCTTGTGCTAGTTTAAATTTCTGCTAACTTATAAGAACCCAAATCCATTCTTTGCTCAGCTTTAACTTTTTCAGTACTGTCCACTCTGTCCCTCATCTCCCACCTTCTCCCTTTGTTTCGAAGATCACTGGGCTCACCACTTGCAACAACATCTGGACGTCTCCTCGTCCAGGTTCATGCCAGATTCTTCTCAGTCAAACTCTCTGCTCCTTCATTCCACCAAAATCACTCTTCTCTCAGTTTCAAAAGGCACTTGCCAAAGTTGCAAATCAATACTCTATATTTTCTTTCCATGGCTTGTCAGCCAACTTCAGCACCTCTAATCAAGCTCTTCTTGAAGTCCTGTCATCCCTTGGCTTAGACGATCTTCTCCTCTCACGATTTCCCCTCCTCCCACTCCCACCACTCTGTGCACATGTTCTCATGAGGATCACCCACTGGCTTTCTGTACCGGTTTTTATGGGCTCCTCGGCTTCCTTCTCTACACAGAGAGCACAGAAGCAAACAAGAAATCTCATCTACAGCCATGAAAAAAATACAGCATCTCTACACAGACAGAAATCCTTCTGCACGCTAGACCTTCAACCCAAGATCAAGGTCCATCAAATACATGCAAATGGTGCCAGGAGGTTGGAGACTGGCTTTAAAACAACAGGAAGGAACGTGATGTTCAAAGAAGAGCGCGTATCACCAGCTTGAAAACAACTACAAACATGCCCAATGCACATTATTGGCCATATTCTGAACTGATTAAACCTTTATCAGCTGAGAAATGTTTCAGAAATACCTGGTACCCTAAGAGTGGCCACAGAGACTGTAAATGTCCTTCTCCACCCTCACTCTCGCCTTCTTCCACTCACTTAATGAAACAGCTTGCAACTCACACTGCTCTTTGTATTTGCATTTATCATGACAATCAAGGGCAGCAACAGCAGCAAGTTAATGTATTTACTTTGGGAAAGGGTGAAAGGAACAAGCTCTGGTTATGGTATCCCACATCTGGGCAGGATCCTGCTTGGCTAACCAAGTGCAATACTGATAAACTTCCTGGTCGTGCCTATCGAAGCATGTTCTGCCACGGCTCCTGAATCCATCCAGCGTGGGTGAGCTGTGGGTAGGGGAAAGTTCACGGTTAATTGCTCACTGCCAACAGAAAAATGGTTTGCAAATGAGTTGCTTTAATCCCAAAGAAGTGTGTCTCCAGTGCCTACAATCTGTAATGGTTCCACTGTACTCGTAACAGGTGTTTCGTCTCCACTAAGTAGTTCTGATTTTGTTCACAACGGAGTACGCTGCATCTTTCTGGAGTGGCAATACATCATCCTTTCTACCCACATTATTCTTCCTTCTGCCCAAATCATACAAAGATATTGATTGAGCAAGGATCCATCTGTAACTTATCAATTAGAAAAACCTGGAATTTTAAGTTAAATGCAAGAGACTAAACAAATTGAAGTAAAAAGCAAATTTTTCACAACTGTATTTCCACTATGTCTGAAAATTCACCAATTTTGTCCGGCTGCAAGAGATAAGTCCTTATATAACAACATCATATAAACAATTCTCATCCCATTTCTGTGGTTTTGAGAGTATAATATTCATGTCCTCAAAAGTATCACTTTTTCTCCACATCCTAAATTGATTCAGTCTTTGAAGAAAAGAGTTGTGATCTGAGTTCATCTGACATTTCCAAATTTCATACGAGAGGCTGAAATAGAGTATTGGCATTTACACAAAACCACTACTCCGGCTTCTAAGCCCCAGTTGCCTTCAGTGGACCACCACTTCAAACCTGAACTTTGCTGACTGGCTTAACAATTTGTTCCTGGTATCATGTGACAAGTTTTTGAAGCTCAAATGTGTAATGGGGCTTTTGCTGCTAGTACAAAAAGAAGAAAAAAAAAATTTAAAAATATAGTAGAACATGAGGTTCCAATTGTCTGAAAACCAGAAACATCTGTCGGAGTCATGAGCAGTTGATTAGTGGAGTTCATTTCTAGGGTACAGCTCCAGTAGATCAGCTCTTCTATTTAAGTATATCATCGTAGTCACTGGAAGCATTACAAAGAGTTCCAGAGAATAGGCAGGAGAGATATAAACAATTTCTTAGGGTGCTAGTGTCCTTAAAAGCCAACTACAACACGTCGGTTTTCAGCACTGCTTTACATGATACCAGCATGTGAAATTAACAGCTGTACTTAAACCTTGCTTTTATCCACAACAGCTAAACATCTGCCAGTCTTTCAGTTATAAACCTATGCTATTTCTGAAGCTTGTAACTGTAAAAATTCCTTTGGAAGATAAAATACAATGTACAAGCTGTCAGCCTGAGCACATTTCTTACTGGCAGAATAATCAGACCAAGTTGGTTTCAGCCTACCAATCAAGACAACGACAAAAACATTAGTTGTTTTTTAAGACGCTGCTTGCATTTCAACCTGAACCTTTTCCAGCTCATTACACTAACATAATGATTAGCACCTTGGAACATTTGCACAAAAAACAGAGGTTAATCAGAAATGCTAATTCAGCCCACGTGCACTCTAAAGCTCCAGTGATATGGGATAAATAGCTGAGCTGTATGTACGGCTTTCATTAAGGCTGCTGTTGCAGATCTCTGCTCATAACACCACAAGCCTTGGCACCCAGGAGTACAAGAAACCACCAGGAAGGGGTGTCTTTAAGCTTAAGTCTCTCTTTCATTACCTTGAATATCTAATTTAAGGTTTATGAGGAATCTTAGCCCTAGATCTTGTTCAATTCCTGGTGTCAGTAGCCTGACCTAACCTCCCAGTTTCTGCTGCTCCATCTGCATCCACCTGTCACCTCATGCATATTCCCCATCCAGGAATGGGGTACTGTTACATTAAAAATAACAACTAAAACTTGGTAGCAAGCAATTTCACTTCCCCTCTTGACTTTACTGACTATTTTGTCTTTAACAAAACATAAAATAACAAATACACAATAACTTGTAAGATTGGTGGGTTTTACATTCAGGGACATAGTTTGATTCAACATATTGTGCAACCCTAACATGACTTTGGGAAGACTGTTTGATTATACAGAAATTAAAAGGTGACCCCTTTTATATATATATATATTTTTTTGTTGAAGGACAAACCTCCAAGATGCTATAGCTACCCAAGAAAATGGCAGTTACTGAGGTATAGTCAGGGGTTTGAGTTGCTTTCAGTCTGCCCTAAAGCAGAAAACCTCCTCACGCTTTTTAAAGTAAAAATTGTATTTGACTGTGTAAACTGTTATGAGAAGTCTCTAAAAGAAACTGTTTCCATCTGAACAGAACCCATTTTTGCAAGTATTCTTCTACCTTTCAGAAGATACTGCACTCCTTCCCCTGAAATCCCATCCACACTTTCCAGTTCTCTGAAAGATTCTTCTTTTAATCTTCCTATCATTAAGACCCTACTATGTGCTCGTTTTCTCTTACCTAAGCTTATAAGCAGGTGGGGAATTCCCCTGAAAGTACTGCTCTTGAGATGCCAGTGAAAGCAGAGATGTTCACTGTCTCTAGACAACAGATCTGATCGTCCTTCCCTATTTGAACGTGTAATTGACTTCCGAACCCACACGGTACAACACGTGGTGAGCCTCTGCGGAGTGAGCCACGTCCAGGCATCAACCTAGTTTGGCTTTTCTAAGCACACGGTGCAGATCCTCTTTCCAGCGCTCCTTCCTGAGAATTACAGTCCAGTTGTTTCATTCAAGGCCCTTCTGTCGACCCTGATGATTCCCCTGTCACTGGCACGCACTCTTCCCTGGAACCACAGCTGGAGAAGGAGCCCAGCTCACTGTGTAACCCTGGGGGGCTGTATGATAGTGAAAACACAGCAAAGCAGATCAGCTTGAATCTAGAAGTATGTGCAAAGATTCTCTTGAAAACCCAGAAATCAAGTGTGTGCAGATTACCCTGTCTCAGCTTCCTTATAGTTCTAGCAGATTCTCTGGGCTATACTAGGTCCTCTGTGAGGACACGGGATCCAGGCAGATGCAAGGAATTTCTTCTGAACCACACAGCTCCTTCAGACCATCTTGCTTTCTATGAATTAGACTGGCCCTTTGGCTAAACCCAACTTCTGTGGAGCAGACACATTCATTTCTTCTCCCCTCCCACATAACCTGAGATTTCCTACGTGAGGCTTCCCCTTTATTTCTTTAACAAATGTTTTTACAACCCCTTCATGGTATATGTGAACTGTCTGTTACAAACTCAGCTGAACTCACTGGAAGCAAGTCAGATGGAATGTGAAATTCAAAAACCTACACAGGTACAGCTGTATGCCTCATAAGCTAATTATTGACCTAATAAACTCAGGCCCTTAGCAGGGGTTACTGTTTCAGTCCACGGGCTAACATTGACATGTAACTTCTCTAACAGGAAAAGTTGCACCTGGCTATCTTGTCATATAAGCAAAGCTGAAGTCCATCCACAAAACAGCAACAGACCTGTCCCAGGTCACTCCTGTCAGGTCTAGAGACTTTCACTTCCTTGTTAACTTTACTAGGTAAGTGCTGCCTTTTGTCCAAAACTGCAAGCACTTTCATGGATTGCCATTAAGATTTAATGGCAGACTTTGTCGCTGCAAAGACATCTCATGATACAAAAATTCCACTGCATCAGTTTCCTAGTATCACGAAATTAACTCAAATTTATATCAAAGGCCTAAGTTCCCAAAATTATTAGTGCTGCTGCACCTCTTGCTCCATGATTAAGATGACAAGTTCTTAGCAAGAAATAAGGGCTGAGATGAAAGATCTTTGGTGAGCCACAACATTACCAGAAGCCTTGGGGACTCAGATCTTAGCTTTCTCTCCACTGTGATTTATGAACAATAGAAACCTCTAAATGATCTGCTCATCGGTGAGCGAGCTGCGGTACAGCTCTGTGTACCTTTGCATCGGAGATGGAAGCAGATACGCTTAATCAGTGCAGAAAGATACAGGAGTGGGAGACACAGCTCTGCCCTTTCTCCACATCGTCCATCGTGCACACTCACTGCCTCTCAAACTGTAAATAGCAGACTTGCGCTCCCAACACTGAGCCACTGCTAACACAGCTACAGAAAACACACACAAGCCTCGGATGAATAGTGGTTTGGCTATTTATCTCATTAGTGGGCTTAGGAAGGATAAATAACAGCAACACTCAACTGCTAGGATCTGTCTCATCTTCTCTGCCTTCTCTTCCTGAGAACGGATGGAAACACCTCCTGGAGGAGGCTTTGGAGTAGGCAGAACGAAGTGAAGGGGCACATTCCTTCCAGCATTAAAAAAGCCTCTAGGAGCCACAAAGCACAGAACAGAGGAAGGACTGCTTGGTTTCGACGTCTGTATCAGTTATGAGTAAGTCAGTGGTGCCCTGACAAGAAGGACTGAAGAAATTGGGGTGTGGCAGCTCTTCGGTGCAGCAAGAGAGAGCCCAGAAGCCTCCACAGAAGGTTTCCTCTAGGATAGGCTGAGTACGAGCCAGGGCAGGACATTCCTGTGCCACCATGAGACAGGCTCCAGCCTCTGCCAGAGCCCTGTGACTCACGGTGGCGGGGGAAGGCAAGACTTGGCAACCTGGGCTGTCTCACACAGCAGTAGGTTTTGTTCTCCACAGAATAACCTAAGGCCTGTGTGGCATGTGGTCAAACTCTCCAGTAAAGCACGGCAGTCCTTGTCACCCTCTGGTCACCTTCTTAATGGCAACGGACCATATCACTTAATTCCTGCAGGCCTTGACGCATCCTGCCCCAGCTGCCCAAACGATGGTTAGCAGGCTGCAGAGGAGCGATGCTAGTGAGACAGCGAGTCCTCTGCTCTTTTCCCCGCCTGCAGCAGTGAGACGTCCCAGGCCCCAGCAGCCGGCAATATCCGCCCGGGACAGGACGCCACTCCCACGCAGCACGGCGAAACCAGCACTGTGATTCACGAGTGGAACCACTTCCCTTGGGACAGCTGTAATGGCTCCCATTTCCTGCTCTCTGCCCTACCCAACTTTTAAGGTTCCCATCCTCACCACAAGAACCAAACAGCCTGCACAACAGGCACTGGTCTGCTGTAGTTTACAGCCCAGCGTTTCAAGGTGTTTCTGGTTAGTACTTTTAAAAGCTGGGCTGTACCCACTTGTGATGAGAGCCCTAGAAAATGCCATCTTCCTTTCGGTAAACTCCTTTAGTGTCACTATATGTTGCTGTTAGGGCCCATGAAAAACTCAGGCTCCATGAGTTGTATTATGCACCCTGACACTATTTTACTACTTCGCCTTTTGCAATACAAATGGCATAGAAATTGTACAACCTGGAGAATACACAGAAGACATCTCACATGCCTGGAGATGACATATTTTCCCTCCCAGCCCAAATGAATCTTGAAGCAGAGATATTTAAAAAAAGCCTAATCATACATTGCTAAATTTTTGGTAGGCCAGATCAAATATTCTTAATGAAACCTTTTTAAAAAGTGGATAATACACATACGGTCTAGCTCCTGCAACACACTGAACACTCTGACCTGTGGCTAGCACTATCTTGTCTGCAAAGTGGCATACTTGGTTGAGTAACCATGTTTAAAGGTTAACATGACATCTGCTTACCATTTCACTTCAGTGGGAAGACTGTGTGATTAGAGTTAAGCAGGTGACACCCAGTGTGATAGCCTTTCCTGAAAAGCAACCATCTCAAAAAGGTTCAAAGTACGATACCCCAAAAGGAGATACAAAAATAGCATTAATCATTTTTACAAATCACAAGATCATAGGATAATTCATGTTGAAAGGGACCTCAGAAGGACATGCAGTTCAATCTCCCACTCAAAGCAGGGTCAGCTATGAGGTCAGACCAGGTTACTCAGGGCTTTAACTAGCCCATTTGCCTTTAGGATGTCTACTGCAAGCATTGAAGAGTTTGGTTTTTTGTATTAAAACAGAAGAATTTGCAATTGGTAAAAATTAAATGATAACAGCCTTAGAAATATCAGTGAATATGATCCACAGGCTACCAGGAGTCAACTAACAATAACGAATGTTTTCCCAGTACTAACTCGTTTGTTCTGCTTTCCAACATATTATTTCAAAGCAATAACAAGTAAGCTGAGCTGCGATGGCTGACTCTCCAAATTCAGTAAGTTTGATTTTCATGAGTGGCAATGACATTGACAGCTTAGAACACATAAGCCTGTACCGTTTACATTGAAATACACTTACTATGAAAGTGTATTTGCTTACTGACCAAATACACCTATACGAAAATGTTAGCTTTATATAAACTACCTCCAGAGCCCATCCCTGGAAGTAATAAGCTCTTCATTAAAGATTCCTTAGATTCTGAGTGACATTTCCTATTGATAAAGGTCCCACTTATAAGCACAGATGACATTTAATATGTATGGTTTTAACAACATTAGCTTGTTAAACCCATTTGTTCTACAACGTGCTTTAACCCGTGTTATCAGAAATGTAGTTGAATTCCTCATCTGGTTAAAGGGCAAATTCAGATACCTTTAGTCACCTTCTCCCACTGAATTAACCGGAGATTGATGAGTAGAGAACGAACAAAGGGCTGAGACTGCACACAGGGCTAACACACGGGTTACCATTAGACAGTGGGACTTCAGACCACCTCTGTGATTTAAAGGGCCCCAGCTTTTCTCAATTTCACCTTCAAAACATTCACAAGTTTTCACTGTTTTATCAGTATGGTTAAAGCAGTGAAACCTTCTGAAGCAGGGGGGTTTATTTTTTCTGAAATGTGATTCTGCAATTCAACGTAATTCACGTACTGGAAGGAGAATATGTCCTTGATTTCACTATAACTGTGTTCAGACAAAGGAACGCAGTTGGAATAGTCTATAAAAAAATATTACCATCACGAAAGCTGACAGAGTTTCTCTGCTACAAATTTGTACATAAACAAGGACTAGTGAGAGCCCCATGCAGAGCTGCTACATTTTGGACTAAGAAAAGCAACACAATCACAGGTTGAGAATGGCACTACTAAGCATGAGATGGGGGTTGTTAATTCAAACTGACTGTCATTTGCGTACATTCAAGTGCTTTGCGTACACAGCGAAATTTTCTAACTGTCAAAAAAACTCAATTTTTTTTTTTTTAATTTCTAAAAGACCTTGACAGTTTAGTCTGCTTTAATGACAGTATGAAAGACAGGACACTTTGCAGGAAAGTTGCTACTCACTTTAAAACCTACATGTGGGCATTTTCTGAATTCAGCATGACTACTGTGCTTCTGGGAATTCCTCCCACTACCATTTCATGTGTGTGTTTCCCAACAGCAGGCATCCTCCAAAGCTCTGGGTCACAACATGTGGCACATGGTGTATGCTGCGACCACTACCAACAGCCAGGCAAAAATGCTACGGGGAGGAATTTCTTCAGCGAGCGGTATTTCCCATGTTCCAGCACAACCTTTTCTGACTACCCCCCTACCTTGCTGGCAGAGGCAGGAGCATCCCTTTGCCAATCAGGATTTTGTTAAACGTGCCTCTGCTGTCTTTAGTGACCATAACCTATAGCTGCAAATAGTTTTTCCTCCTAAATTATCAAATTCCATAGCTGTTGGTCAGACATGCCATCTCCTGCCTCATCGTACCAGAGCTGCTATCACCCTCTTCCTTATTGCCCGATCAATGTTTCTCTCTAATCACCCTCTTCCTTATTGTCGGATCTCTGTTTCTTCTCAAATACCTCCTCTACCACCATTCCAACACATGAATAACTTGAGTTTTAACACGTTTTACATGACTGACATATTTAAGGCCCCAGCAGTATAAAAACAACATTAGAAAACACACAACAGATCTCAGCTAACAATGTGCATTAAATGAGTGCATGGCATTCTTTTTTTTTTAATCTGTACCATTAAGTAGTGTTAACTCCACCTACTAAATCCACAGGCACACACCTAGCACTGCTACAAAAGCAAAATGAGGTAGAAAACACCTTACGATCTCAGAAAAAGAGAAGATGGAGATGGTATGACAGATTCATCAAGAAAAGCAGTATTTCATCCTTGTAACCGCGGAATCCGGTTTTGTAATAATAATTGTTTGTGCTGCTGACTTCCTTCAACACCTGTGACCCTGCTTGTCACGGCCTCACTGCCTGCTGGAAACTTGGCAAAAGACAAGAGAAGAGATATTAGGGAACCAATGCTACATCCTGAGAGAGGCCATAAAGTCCAAAGGTTGAACAGAATTGCCAAGAGCAGTCCGATAAACGAAGGAAGTACGTGGCTCTGAAGAGACAAACTGCTGTGCCCGAGCACAGTATGTTCAAACTCTGCGAGCTGCACCCCAACGCCTCGCACGCTCGAAAAAGCACACTATCCAGGGACTTCTCCCAAATAGCCCCCTTGAAAAAGAAAGATTTTCAGCCCCTTTCTGAAAGAAGTATGTGACCAGTCGGTGCACTGCACATGCCAGAATTTCACAGATCTTAAATTTGAAAAACACTCCTCTTTATTTTTTCAAATTAAGCTAGGATGATTTGTTGATTTAATAAAAAGAAAAAGTGGTGTGTAAAATCCCTCCTGAATTAGCATATTCAAGTCTTTCCAAAATCTGGCTCCAGTAAAGAACTTGTCCTTAAAAATCCATCAGACTGTAACTAAGCTTGTAACTTGGCATGTGAAGTAAATAAGCCAATAATCAGATCCTTCAGAAATTTTCAATTAAACCTGTAAAAATATCTAATAAAATATTCAGCATTTGAAGAGTTTTTATTCAGGAGGAGAGTATAGCAGCGCTGGTTTTGTGTTAGGAAGAGCATGGGGCATTAATAACCAAGGGTTTTTCCCCCCTTTCCTATCCCCCACTCACTCAGTTACACTAGCACAACTTGTTGTGAAGCCACACTGTGAATGTGAGCAGAAAACTGGCTTGCAGAACAAATCAAACCAAGAACACAGCATGGCCCCCACAAAGAACTGAGCAAGCACAAGCAAAGAGGCAGCGCAGGAATGGCAGCCAGGGGAGGGAGGAAAAAGGACGTGAATTGCTTTGAGCTCATATTGCTGCCGAGTACTTTCTATTATAAAACCATAGCCTAATATGCTTTCAAGACTACGGCTCTGAACCGCTTCACACGGTGCACCTCCTTCCCTAGACGCGACCCTACAGGGTTCTATGCCGTTGCAGAAATGTGCCTGCGCGGAGAGACTTGCAGACACTGCACTCTATTATACTTTTCATTATTCACTGCCTATTCACTACACAAGAGGAGAACCCCAGCAGTGCTTGTAAACACAACAGCTTCCTTGAGAAGCAACAGCAAAATCCATAAGCGCGGCTCTCCTTGTAAGTAAAATGCCTGACTTGGGAGGGCTGTCCTCCCTGGGGAGCTCGGCTGTGGGAAGCGGGAGCAAGGAACTGCCTTTTTAGGACTGTGGCTGAGCAGAGCCGGGAAGCGGGAAGCGCTGGGGCAGGAACGGGGCTCCCGCAGCAGCTCGCTGGCCTTATAAGGAGAAAGCCAGGTATTTCCCGGGCGCTGTGCAAGGAGCTGCACAGCCAGCACAGCGAGGTAGGGCGAGGCAGCGCTCCCCAGCGATGCTTGGGCCACCACCGCCCAGGGGACCACTGGCCACAGCTGGGCGACCCTTGGCCATGGCCACGCTCCTGCTCGGCACAGCCCTGGCGTCTCCAGCCGCCGAGCACTTCAAATAGGCCTTATTAGGAAGCAGAAAGGCTTAATTAATTAGAAAGATCATTTTCAGATCTGTAAAGCCAGATGGTTTGTGGGTGAACTGTACTTGATTTTAATGTGACATTTCAAGGCATTCAAGGCACATTTTGGAGCACGAGTCTCTAACGTCAGGCATCTTTTTAGCTACCTGCATAAGAGGGCAGGTTTTCAGAGGTGATGAGCAATGGGATTTTCTGAAGACCTTCACAGAAGGGGCAGGACACTCCAAGCCTCAGACACTCACCAATTTGTTTAAGCAAGCTTTAGGAACACACGAGATTAGGACTCCTCCCCAGTTGCCTAAAAATTAAGGCTGCGTGACAGAAGAGCAATAAGATTTCAGTTTAATTCAGTTTAAGTTACATTTCTTTTTATTACCCGTTTTATTTTTTCTAGAAAGCAAAAAAAAAGTAAACCACTTCAGGCCAAATCCATCTACACAGGATATAGGTGTAACCACCCTTGACCATGAATTGTCCCATATTGTGACTCTTATTTCTTTTCCTGACTCTGGTTTTCAGCAGTAAAAAGAGGAGGCCTTGAGTAAAATAGGAAAAAAGTACATTTTTTTCCCCAACAATATCCATTTTTAAATTTTATTTTTAAATCTTTCTCAGAAAATCGCAACAAAAATGGAGTGTCTTTGAACGTTTTTCTTGGGAAAAAAAACCCTGTAATTTTCCTTTAGATATTGTTAAAAAAGTAAGAATTTACAGTGTAACATTAAAATGAGATGCTACCCGTCCAGGAATAACACAGCATCCCAGTTCTGAATATGAAATAGCATACTGAAATTCAAAAGATTACCCATACATTTTGCCACCTTAGTTTCTTGAGGTTAAACTTCGATAATCGCCTGCCCTGAGATGCTGAATAGTACAGGTTTGAAACTGAAAGCAGCAACTTTTAACCGAGAGATACGAGAATGGCTTGATAGTTTTGATCTGTACTACGTTTTCAATACACAGACAAGTGTTTGCTCTGCGTCACAAACTACTGCCATCATTAGTGCCTTCAGGTAATAATTGCAGCAGGAAGACCAAAACTTTGATTACCACATCCCACTTGCAACATATTGGCAAGAAAACATGGGGGAAGTACTAATTACCCATGGATAATCACAGGGCATCCGTTTCTAGGTTTTCTTATGAGAGGCCCATCAGGAGAAATGAGGCCACAGACAACGTGAGAAACTACATTAAACTGAAAAATATCTAGATACGTGACAAACTTATTTGGTATGAGCTCAGACATTGCACAGGACTCTCTCCAATTGTTGATTGGGCTGGGATCACATTTCTGTAGCTCCAAAGGAGCACTACGGCAAGACTACTTTCCATAAAGCCTTGACATCAGGTTTCATATTGTAAATTTCTCCTTTAAAATAACTTGCTTGCCAAAGCAGTTCAGCTGCCAGAAAGAGAGAAAAGCAGGCAAACTATTCCCTTAAAAGCAATGACTGTGCTATGCTCCTCAGGTACACGAGGCATCGCTCCAGAACCAGGGAACGTTGGCTCATTAGGAGCAATTAAAAAAACTCTGAGGGGATTTTAAAAACAACAACTTCCAAAAACAAAACATGCATATATACCACATGCATTTGTTTATGCAGCTGTAATGAGTGATGAAATCCATTTATGAGCTGAAGTCACAAGATTCTAAGCAGGTCTTTGTTTAATCTCAGTAAGTCATGACATTTCCCTACTACTTATAATAACGTGATTTGGATCAACATTTTCCAACTTATGCACCTGGTTTGTAACAGTGCTTACCACTTGCACTTCTCATCTGCTTCGCTGGAAACTGAACAGTCTGCTTCTGAGCCACTGCTTTGATTAAGCATCCTAAAGACAGATATTGAAAGCTTGTTTAACATACGCCTGTAATACTTGAATTCAGCATATATTCTGCAATTCTTACTCAAACTGAAAATCTATGCAACCAGCAAAGAGTGTAAATAAAAATCAATGAGGCCATTAGTGGAATGAATACTTACAGCATCAGCCCTTTATAACCACGAAGTCTATCCGGATAGATGCCCTTAAAAGACTTAAGGAGGTTTGCTACAGACAGTGGCTTTCTTTCCAGTGTGTTGCTGTGACCTGGAAGAATAAAATGAAGATAAATGCAGCAGTTTGCTGCTTACTTTAATGCAGCATTAGTGCCCTAAGTAACAAAGGGAGGACAGAGTATACAGGGGGGGAAAAAAAAAAAAAAAAGACTCAGCACAAATAACTATTACATTTGTTTTCTGTGTTTATGAACTGTGCTAGGCTCTAGATGTATTATTATACAGGTATAACAGCATCCAAATCTGCAATCCTGCATATAAACCAAGACCACGTACTTAGCTTTGATATTAAGCAAAAAAAAAAAAAAAAAGAAAAAGGTATTTGCCACTGCTGCTC
>Ga0181612_139324_pt1 | contig 15116 bp, 10 predicted proteins | sample HoacroProtozoa21_FD_119630 | JGI IMG/M metagenome (GOLD analysis project Ga0181612, IMG submission 119630) | Hoatzin crop microbial communities from Cojedes, Venezuel. Combined Assembly of Gp0051906, Gp0051904, Gp0051908 | reverse complement strand
CCAGGTTGGACGGGGCTCTGAGCAACCTGACCCAGGTGAAGATGTCCCTGCTCACTGCAGGGGGTTGGGCTGGATGGCCTCTGAAGGTCCCTCCCAACCCAAAGCACTCCACGATTCGATGTTCTGTGTGCCTTCCAGTGTGAATTAACCTATGAAGTATCACGACTTTTTTTACCATAGTTGGTCTTATAATTGAGAATTTAGTTGATATTCCAGTGTGCTGTGTTTCTGCTTTATTATAGTACAGAATATTTGTACTAAATATTTCTGAATTGTGATATTCGGAAGACTTTTTACAAGACTAAAAAATAGAGTATTATGTACTCATATTATATATTCTTTGTTTAAACCAGTTGACAAGAATTCCCAAATAAATTATTGGCGGTTAAATATTTTAGAACTATAGTACTTAGCGAAAGAATATAAGCACTTAAAGAAAATTACTTCCTTTCAGGTTTGGCTTCAGCTATACTTTGCTCACCTTGTCACTGAATTCTAAAACATGATTAGCAATACTAGGATTTGAATGTGTGAACTTCTGTGGAGCTATTCAGTTGGATCTCTTCCAAAAGATTGTTTTACTGTTAAAGAGCAGGACATGTGAGTTTGAAGTTGGCCCTCAGCCAGTCGAACCTACATTTGTATTTAGTTCTTTTGCTCTGACTACTAATTTTAGTACTGTGAAACTTTTGATAATCTACGCTAGAGTTATCCATGTGGCTGGGGGGGGGAAAAGTTGTGATTTGTCAAATTATTGAAAAATCCAAATTAAAGTGGTTCAGTTCTGAGAACAGCTGCTGTTTGTACCGTTTTATATTCAATCTTTACCACTTAGCCTCATTAACTATAAATGAGCCAGGAGAACCTCAGAAGATTGAGATGATTCCTGTTCTTGCTCATCCAACTTCATTCTATTTGTACTTTCAAGTATTTCTATGTTTACAAAGCATGAACCAGGCCTTCAGATCCCTGTTTTGGTTTTTATAATACATTTTATTAAGTGTGTAAAAATCCAGGGTTTTGTACAACATTCAGCTTCAGTATGAAAGAGTTTGTAAATGCATGCTGATTTAAGCATAGCAAACAGGAAAGGGAATAGAAAGAATTTTCTTTAGGGTGAGATTCCTTAAAGTTGAAATAACCCTGATAGATAGTGCTTGTCAGTTGGCAGAGAGGGTGAGACTTGGCTTCTGAAGGTATTTTGCTGAAGGTGGAAGGATCTGGAGAAGCTCAGTCTGATGTCCTTTTCAGTCATAATTTCAACAAAAGGAGCTAAAACATTAATTTTATAGAAAACTACATTGTTGATCTCTTTGGTAAATCAGCTGCACTCAATTTTGATTTACTGATGGGCTGCTGCTGTTTTGGTGGTGTTTTGTTTTCTCCCATCGCATACTTGCAGTGGAAGGCTGTTCAGGGACTCTTTTTACTGAGGACTAGAATTTTCTGCTAACCCGTATGTGGAGCGCATGCTGAGCTTGCAGCCGATTTGTTTGATTTTACCAATATCCTTGTTCCTCTTGTACAATGTGGTGGCTGGGGAACAGTCTGGACTTGTTCTGTTTGTGTGGTTTTGCTATGGCTAGTAAGAATTTAAGCAGCATTCTACAGAGTCTTGTCTGTCGCAAATAAAATGGCATTAAAGCTTTGTCTCTACTGGAAATATTGTGCACTTGTATTTTCACGTTGAGTACAATGTCATGGTTATTCTCTTTCTGATGTTTTCTGCTCATGAGCTACAAGACCGATCGAAACTTTATCTTGTAGCTCTTGAGGGAGTGACTCCAAACATAAAATAAAAGTGCAAAGTTTTTCCTCAAAACTTACTTTGTTCTTTCTTGGGTGTATTTTTTACTTTACTTGGCAGTGCCAGTGCTTCTCAACTTTGTGTTGTATTTGGATTTCATTAGTAACTTCCACTTTATGTCAAGGTCGTCATTGAAAAAATGAGATAAGACTGATTCCAAGATTGACCTTAGGCTTCATCTAATAAACTGGTTTACGTTTTTTGGGGGGAAAATGTGTAGTGTCTTTACTTGTTCTGTTTGCAGTATGGTGCTGTATCAGATAGATACTTTCTTAAGTCCAGGTTGTACCAACAGCATTTTTTTTTGTATACCATTGATGAGCTGATCTAGGAAAACTGTCTGCTGTGTAGAGCTGCAGCTCCTGAGCCAGCCTCTCCTTGATGCTTGTGGGAACCCAGCTGAAGCAGTAACTCTTGCTGAGTTCCTAAATAGGTCAAGTATGGGTTATGTACCAAGCAGGGACAGTATAGTAATTTAAAATACAGTGGTAGCAGTATGGGAAGCTGCCTCACCTCAACAATAGTTGTCGAAAGCAATCCATGAAAAGCAGGCTTCCAAAATCAGCATGGAATTGTTATGACTTCAAAAAGATTTGATTTGACCAGTTATTGTTTATCTAAAACATTCCTCCAGCTTTGACATGAATATAGATACGTTCCAAATTAGTGCCCTGCTATTAGGATTTTGATGCAAAATAGTACCTTAAGTGCCAAATGGTGTCCCAGTGTGTGGCTTTGGTTAGTGCAAGAATGGGGTTCTTCATATGCAGGGTAGCTGCCAGTGTTGTATAGGTCTCAAGAATGTTTATGGTATCTGACATTGAACCTTCAGAAAATGGCAGTAATCCTGATTTCTTATCATGTATTTTGCAGACTAGTCATTTTGCTTCACCTTTGCTGAACCTAATTCTAGCTGCTGATATCAGAATCAGTAGCTGTCTCCATCTGATGTGTGCTCTCAAACCTTTACCTAAAAACTTTAAAAAAAAAAAAAAAAAAGGCAACTTAAAAGCTCTTGCTCACTTTGCAGTGATCTGCTTCCCACGTGTGAAAGTAGGTTGGAATATGAAACACAGTAACTGGTACTTGGTAAAGGATATAAAGCAATGCTGTCAAACTGGAAAGCCAGAAGGCAAACTATGGGTTTCTACTTAATCTGCCCAGTTTTTGATGGGTGTCAGGTTTAGTCCCAGGGTGTGTTTCACCTGAACGTGTAAACAGTCTGCCTAGAACTTTCATAGCTGTGAAATGTGAGCATCCTTCCTCTAAACTTCGTACTTTCATGCAGGCCAACTGATCTTTTGATTTTTATCAAGGCTGGCGCAATTGTTAACAGAATATACAGGACAAAGCAGACCTTCTTGGAACCTAATGTCAAACCAAGTTCTGCAGCTGGCCAGCTCACAAATGAGACAGAGTAGGGTTGCTGCTTTCTGTAAGTAAATGCGTCTTGTAAAACCTTCAGAACTAAATAATTCCAAGCAAGCCCATAAAATTCTAGAGACATATGGAAAAATGTAAATTATGATGAAAAATATATTACAGAGAGTAATGAGGTTCTTTTTCCTTGTAAGGCTTTTCGACTCTGATTCTTAAATCAGTTACTCATGATTTCCATTCATTGGTAGGTTTAAAAACTCTGTTCATTGGCATTTTATTTTCAGAGCAGGACTAAGCTTTTGAATTTAATCTCCTGATCTTCCCACTTACCAATATTTCTTTTGCACAGTGGAGCAGTTACAGAGAATGTCAATTATATTCCTTTGTAATGAAATGAACCCAAATAAAATGTTGACCTTGGCATAAACTGCATTTGTAATTCTGAATGTTACACAGTGTGACTGAGTAATTGAGAAATGAAAGTTAAAACCAGCATGACTGAAGGTGACATGCTTTACAAAAACTTCAGATGAATATGTGAGAAGAAAGCAAAAGGAAACAAAGTTTACAGGGTAAACACTTATTTCTAAGTATTCAGAGAGTCAGTTTTTTCTGTAACTTGTTGTGACTTGAACAGGATTATAAAAAGTATTGTGTCTTTGTTTTGGCCAGCTCACTAAAATTGAGTTGAATAATCTGAGATATGATTACTCAATGGGAAGGGTACTTAGACAGAACAAAGCAAACAAAATCCACCAAGAAACCCACACTACCAAGGAAATGTGATTGAGAACTGTTTTACTGGAGGCTTAAAAATATTACATCAGCAGCACCTACTTTTAAGGTTCAGCTTGAGGTGGAAAAAGTATGTATCCCTTGGACTGTCCCTTTATCTGTCGTCCGTTTTCTTCTCATGAAGGCAGTACGGCTGTCATTTAAATTCTTAATGGAAAGATCACAGATTACTATCTTGTAATGTTTACTCTTGTCAGTGTTTCATTTTTATAGCTTTTGCTTGCTGTTATAGTTTGACTCTCAGATCTGATCACATACCAGTGTTTTGGTTACTTACACGAAAATAAACACACAGCTTCCTGTATTTGCTTTGTATTTTTCTTACCTATGGTAAGCTATTCTGTTTTCTTGTATTGGTTATCCTGGTCTTCACCAGTAACTTTTTTTTTCTCTGTGTTCGTGATTATAACCCCCCTGTTGTGTGATATAACTCCATCTCCAGCCATGAGGGTCAAGGTTCGGAACAAGGTTCCTCTGAATTTGCATTTCTTACTACCACATCAGGAAAGTGTAGTGTTATGTTGTCTATAACCTGTTGTCTTCTTTCATCTGTTACTTATATGAAGAAAAAACAAATCCATCAGGCAGTCTTGCCTGTGTTTGTCTAAACATGGAGGTAAAAATAAAATTGTAGAGAAGCCAAGGATTTGAGCCCTTTGGAAATACAGGTTGTGCTAAGAGAGGCTTTCATGCTAATTGTTCAGCATCTCAGAGCAATTCATGCTCTGTTACTGGAACTTCAGTAGCGTGGCACCGCATTGCCCGAGGACGAATGACCAAAGTGGCAGCAGAAGCCTTGATATTGGTGAAGGTCAGTCACATAAGTTTATTGCTCCAGGAGGGTCAAAATCAAATACTCAAGAGCAACTGAAAATGGTGTATTTTCATCCCCATCAACATAGTTGTGTAGTCATGGATAACAATGTGATTCGGATCTCGCTTTTAGTTTGGGCTCTGAAACTTGGGCTGGGGCGAGAAAAGAGCTCCTGTCCCAGTCCTGGGTACAGCTGGACATCATTAGGTGCTGTGTTGAGGGTGTGGTTTGTGACACCGCGACTCCTTGGCTGTGTGGCACTTCTCGAAACAAATCGATGAACTTTGTAGACTAATGGTCTGGTATAGCAAATCCTGTATTTGTAATGCAGCAGGAAAAATGTGTACGTGACAGTAATGATCTCATTTCAGAGTTAAATACAATAATTTCCTTTCACATTTTAGATTTTCTTAACAGAAAAAGCCTGTGACAACTTAAAACCAAATAAACCAGAACATCTTACATGTTCTGTTTTAAATGGAAATGATGGGTGAGACGTGTCATATATAGGAAAAAAATAATGTACTCAATCCCTTGTGCAGTACCAGTAACCCTGTAAACTGTTACCATGTTTGTAATCTCATTTTCTCACATAAAGCATATTTTACTTTAGCCATGAATTGCTATTACTTCCAACAGTGTCTTTTTGTGTCATTGACTTTTTCTGCCTGTATGACGTTAGAATTTTTACATTTGTAAAGGAGATCAGAGTACTTCAAAATCTTCATGAAAAAAGACACACTGGTAAAGAAGGTAGGATAGTTTAGTGAGAAGTTTTATGTTTGGTGATGATTTGTGTTTTGTGGGGGCTTTTTGTGTGTGAACAATGAGAAGACAAAGTAATCATCAAACAGTTTATACGCTGTGATAAAATTCTATTGTCAAAGTCCTGTTTCCACAATGCTTTGAAACTCCCACAGTATGAAGTAAAAAGGATAAACCTTTTGTTTAAGAACAGGAAGAGTCATTTCAGTTGAACTTGTTTTTTTTTACATTGTAATTTTCTTCTATGCTTCATGCTACTGAATAAAGTAAGAGCACAAATGGCAAGGTGACTGACGGGAAGGCTGTTCAGACAATTTATTTGTTTTTAAATTCACAGAGCAGAAGGGCATAAGAGTGGGAGACTATCCTGCAAGTGGGAGACTATATGCTGCAAATATTAATTGTTATGGTAATAATGAAAAAAAAAAATCTTCAAATAGAAATGATCTATTTTTTCCTTGGCACGTAGAGGAGGTAGAGAGAGGCTGAGACAGTAAGCGAAGAATGAGGAAAGGTGGAGAACACTTGAGTACAAGGTGTGGGGTTGTAGTGTGTCCTTCTGTTCAGCCATGGATAACTTTTAAGGAAATAGCTGTCGGTCACAGCTACTCTTTCCATTCATTCCCCAGGAAGCTCTTTTCTTCACCTCTTCTTTGAAGTGGGAATTTTGGCACCCACATGCTTTGTCTTGCTTTCAAATTGTTTTGTTTAACCATAATGCTCTGGCTTTTGGTTTTGCTGCTCCTATCACCCCAAAAACCTGATAATTTTAAGACAGTTCATATCATAATGGGGTTACTGACTTGGGACTGAACTGATAGAAGCTACTCTTCTGAGCCTTTTGGAGAGAGGATGTTAGGGAATCACGGATATACTACAATAAAATTGTAAGTAATTGCCAGTAGCCCAGCTGATTTATAGCAATAATATAAAAATTCTCATAGTTGACCTGACCACAGCAAAACCTTGCAGTTATGAGATGTTATGAAACCTAAAACCTGAGCTTCTAATAAATCGTTTATGGCTTTCAACCTTTTTGGCAATAAATTAAAAAAATAATCTGTTCAGAATGTGTTTTTTTTTTTCTTAAACTGTAATAACATCATTTCTACCCTAGTGCTTTTCTCCTCCCACATACAGTCTTTCTTTCTTTCTACAGTAAAACTTCTCATGCCCCTAACTCATGCTCTGTCTGTCTCCCACACCCTTCTACTGACTTGCCATCACCCACTTGCGGAACATAAACCCCCACTTCTCTGCTTTGTTTAGAGAGCGCAGGCCAGTGGTACGACAGCATCACTCAGGTAAGCCCTGGGTGCTGTGCTGTGCCCGGCGGGGCACGGTGTGCTGTTGGCCTCTCCGGAGGCTGTGCGTGTCTCCTGGTGAGAGCGAGCTGACTGTCAGCTCCTGTGCCCAGGTTTGCGTCCTCCCTCCTGCCGTCAGGGTCCACGTTAACCGCTCCCAAGAGGACAGGCTCCCAGCCCCTCAGCGGCCAACACCACAGGCTGCCCCTGGACTGCTGGCAAATTAGGGAAATCCTTTTTCCAGCTATGTGCTTTATGGGACGTGATGAGTGAGTAAGAGATCTCGGAGTAGAGTGAGGGTTTTGGCTGTTTTGTTTTAAAATTCTTTCTCCTGCAATAGCGTGTCCTTTCAATAAAGGAGTAGATGGTAGCATGTTTTTTCTGAATTCACAGAGAATGTTCTGTCCTTTCAAGCTAGTTAGACTTGAAATGATTTTCTGTCTCATCAGTTAGAGGAAATAAAAACACTGCAAGAAGTTCCGAAGATCAGAAAGTCTGTATGTAGTTCACATATGGGTGTATGGGGTTTTTTGTCTGTTTGTTTAATGGATTTTGAATGCCCAAGTGCTTTTCAGGATACAAATCTTGGCCTTTTTTTGTTCTTTTTTTTTTTCTATTTGATACCCATAGGATTAGCACCCTTTATCAAATGGATGAAATATTAAAATAAACAGTCTGATGCTCAGGTATGGTGGTGAAGAAAGCCTCTTGAGCTCTGTATGTCATCAATATTTTGAATAATTTCACCAAAGGGTTTTGTCTCCTGTAGAATCAGGGGTTTATTTTGTTTCTTTTTTTTCCCTTGTTATAACATCTTGCTGGGTACGTACAGTTAGTATGTGTACTCTGGAGGTTAAGTGTAAGTTTAATGACAGCCCTGGTATCCTTGACAGAGATTCCTTGTTCCTCCACTTTTCTTTTTTCCTCTCTCCTATGTGACTACCATAGCCACTGGCATGTATTAATAATATTTTTATAATCAAAGATGAGCAATACAGACTGTTAGCACATGGAGAAGCTAAGTTAATAAAGATGCTATTAACTTATTAGAAGAGTTGATAATACTCATGTTTAAGAGGTAATAGGCTGTAAGGTTATGTCTTGTGGGAAGTTACTATATTAAAAACAGTTTCTCTCCACAAACTACTGGGCTGCAGAATAGGTCTCTTACTTGTTTAGCTCTCCATATTCATATACAGTGTATAAAAAGAGGATATTTGTTGCCTTGAAGGTGCTCTTAAATAGAGGGAGAGTGAGAAGACCAAGCGAACTGAAACACATATGGAATATGAAAATACTTGTTAATAATACCCTCCGTATATACAAAGTGCTCTCAATTCTCTCAAATTTTCAGTTAGATTAAAAGAATTGTTCATCTGAAAAAAAAATCACTTAGTTTCATTTTTAGATATTAAGCACTGTATCAGATGAGTTTAGATGAGTTTAGATAGTGGTTTTTTTCTTGTATCAAAAGAATCACCTTCAGCTCTTTCCTAGCTGTTCTTTGAGTACAGATGGGAGTGCAGATCTATATTTTGTGATCGTTGATATTTTGAGTAGAATATTTGAGAACTTGGACTCTATATTAAGTAAACCTCAAGCTTGCTTTGTGTGTCTTGCCATAATTTTTTTTCCAAGATGACTTTTCCATTATTATATTGGGAGCAGTTTATGACAAAATGATGTCCTGTTTGTGTTGGAGTTCACAAGTGAGTAACTAGTCTGAATGGCCTAGCCTTTTGGCCTTGAGAGAACAGAAAAGATGCGTCTGAAACTTAATGCTCTCTTTTGTGATTGAGTGATAGATGAGAAAAATGAAAAACTTGCAAAGTGAGCCTCTTTTTGTACAGAGCTGTCACTGCTCAGCTTAGCTGATACGGACTCTTTTCAGCTGTCGCTTTCAGTACAAAAGAGACGAAGCCTGTGCCCGAACTTACTCCTTCTATCCAAGTCTGATTTTTATCTAAAGCCAAGTCTGATGCCTGCAAGGTTATCGACCATTTGCCCTATCAGAGTGGCAATATCTAGAATCCTGACTTTTCTGTGTTTTGCAAGTTTATTTTCAGTTTTTAAAGTATCTTTGTTTCAATAATCAACACTAAATACTATTTTTCTCCTGTGGTGGGGGATAAAAAAATGTCAAACACAAATATTCTGCTCTCTTCATACTCCAAAATATGTCAGATGGTCTTTTAAGTTCTTTTTTTCTTTTCGTCTATATGTCTTAGAATTATTTTCATGTTAACATACTTTTATTTTCAGCAAAAAGCATCAGTGTACCTATTCTGTTCTTAAAGAGTATAAGCTGCCTAAAAATCCTATAGCTGATAATCATGACTGAAACAAGAAATACTAATCGCTTTGTGAGAAGGGGAAAGAAGTGCTGGGTGAAATTCAGGATATTTGTGATAGCCGCAAAGTGTGTATATTGCAATTGTACAGTGGTCTCAAGAATTTTTTTCAGTGCTGCTCCATCTTGTGTGCTGTTTTCATGTCAAGTCAGTCTCAACGTTCTAGCTAAGTGGTAGGAATTTCTTGGGTAGAGCCTTCTGCTAAAAAGAAATAAAATACAACAGTAATGCTCTTGGGTTGGAGCAGGGAAGTCTTTGCCAGGCAGGAGAGGGGTGAGGGAATGGGGTGTTTGTGTGTGCGTGCCTGTGCGCACGTCTGATACGGAGAAAGAGAACTTAACTGTGAGTGACTGCTTCATTGTCTGTTCCACGCAGGCAAAAGAAGCAAAACGCGCTCAGGTCTGAAATAGAGCACTGGTTCTTTTTTGTTCTTTTGGTGAACTCGGTTTTATAAGTCACCAGAAAGAGACAGTTTATGGTTGGTCTGCAATGTTTATGATTTAATTTTTTTTTTTTTCCTTGATTGCTAGGTATCTGTTCCTGGTGGAAACGCTATACTACTTGACTGCTGGTTTTCATTACTCTTTCATCCTTTTGCAGTTTTTAGAATGGGATATACTGTAGGTAGCATCCTTAATGAGTATAAGTAGTTATACAAGTGCATTATTGAGATGAAACTGTGTGGTGGCATATACAGTTTCAAAATGCCTTGTAAATCAGTTAGTATTTTACTCCAACCTTCTTCCTAGTAGCAACTGAAGCTTTGTAATAGAAGGATTTGTCTTGGTTTGGTTTTGATTCAGTGGTTGAGATAAAGAATGTGTTTCTAGAACTTTGGCAGCCTTGAAAGTTTATTCCAGGTCAGGTTAAATTCCTCTTAGTTGCTGAATGTTTTTAAAAAGACCAAAAGGCTGTGTTCACAACAGCAGTGAAGATCAAGGTACGGAATGAGTGAGGGAGACTTAGGGCAGAAGATGCAGCATGGCACGGTGCCAGCACTACTGAGCTCTGCTCAACCTGCGCTAGCGAGCAGAATGCGCGGAGGTGCAGAGCCTTGCTGTCTTTCTCAAATAAGATAGGATTATCTGTAAAATGTTTGGGTATAAAAGATGGCAAGCAACCTGACGTCTTTTTAAGTCCCGCTGGAGGTACACAACACTCTTTAATTTGCATTCTCTCCTATGCTTGGACTAGGAGCATGAACCTTCAGTTGAAGCTGTTATAACTAACGTTTGGGAAAAAAAGTACAACTCATGACTTAAAAAACACACATTGAGTGAATGAGTTGTTCTCTTTCTATAAATGTAGTAATTTGCATTTTGCTTCACAGAAAACTTATTTGAATATATAGAACTATATTATCCTAGTGTGGACTCCTAATTTTATGTTTACATTTATTTTGAAACTCTTAAATATGTCTAAAACCTGCATACTGTTGTGTTATTTAGAAGTAGGTTAGGTCATATCTGAATCATGTTCAACTCTGGTAAATCTTAACTGGTGGAGTTTTAAATTGAGATTGTAATCACTTTTGTGACGCTGTTTTTATTTCTGTGATGCGTGCTGATGTGTAAACTGTGTGCAAAAATTTGAGGAATGAATTTGCCTCTTGGCCAGCTTCCCCCCCCCCATAGGTGACCATTACTCCTGTTTCACAGATACTGAGTAGCTGTAACTGCTCCACAGTTAAGGACCTTTATGTAAGTTCAGCAGCAGATGGCCTCTTTAAATACACAAACTCAGTGACTACTGTACTGAAGACGGAAAGAAAATTACTGTACATGGCACATGGTGCAGTGAAACTGTTATCCCTGCTAATTATTCAGTGATTTAGATGTGTTGCATTTTTCTTCTTTTCCCCAGACAGTAAAGTCTATAAAAGTCCATGACAAACACTGCTTTCACATATTTCTAGTACAGCAAACAAACCTTGTTCTTAGTAATTTTTTGTTTTACAGGAGGTAGGCGATTATCTGTGCATTTCCTCATCTCTCTTCTTGTGCATTAGTGCCTTTGGGATGCTGCTAGTTTGATTGGCAGGCTGGCAGATTTAGGCATGTCTGAAATACAGACGGCGTGCTTTTCAGAACCACACAAACTATGCCATGTTTGAAGTAAGTTATTGAAGCTTCATCTGCAAGAATAATGGATTTAAGAATTTGAACTGAAAGTTTTGTACAATCGAAATTCTGTGTTTTCTTCTTAAGTAGGAGATAAAAAAAAATCTGTCAGACATAAATGGAAAAGGAATAAAAATTAGGCAATCCTGACCAGAAACCAAGTTTTGGTTTAAAGTTTCTTCACTGACTAGACTTCTGTTTTGCCACTTGGTAAAGAACAAAGGGGTGGGAAATGGCAGTAGAGGTGGTAATTGTGATTGCCTGTATTAAAAATGCTTGTGAATGAGCCTTCTATGCCTCTCTGTCAGGGAGATGGGGGGGTGAAAAGGAACAAAAAAACCCCAAACAAAACTGACAACTTCCTCTGCCTTCCAACAGGTAATATCAGTTATTTATTTAGTAACAGTTCACAGAAGCACTGGATGAGTGAAAGAGTGGTGAGCAAATTTCTATTTTTTTGGTCAGGCAAACAGAACACACCCTAGACTGTAGTGTAAGTATGTAAATATTGGGCACTATTTGCAACGGGAATCAAAAATGTAGTAAAAATATTTCCTAGTCAAAGTAATTGAAGAAGAATGCATTTATAATTTTGTAAAGTATGTGAAGATCTATTATCTCACTCCGACCTCCAAAAAATGTTTATTCAGATCAAAATCATTATATAAAATTACACTTCCATGGGCTTCAAATTTTTTTTAATATGACAGCTACCATATCCTAAAACATCTAGTGTTACATCCTTGATAAAAGGTATTATTTCCCAGGTTCACTTAATGGGTGAAATCGTAGTGGTTTTGGTCTTTCTTTGATTTTGGTGAAACTAGAATCAACATGTATCCAAAATCTGTCACCAAATCGTGTTGATCTCTGGATATGGATTAAACGGTATTTGGGATGCTGAAAGTTTTGGGCTACTTCTAAGTCAGTCCCTCTGGACCTGAAAGAGGAATAGTGTTCTCGTTAAAGTATGTTATAGCGTACTTCTCAGCTGAGATGATAGGTGAGATCTCGGTACTCCTCAAAAGGATCACCATTAATCCTTTATTTTCTATTGTGTATTTACCTTCTATATTCCTCTTTGATTTCCATTGTGTGTGTGTTTAATCTGGTTTATTCCACTCTACTATCACACCATGTAATTGAGTGTTGACTATAAAAAGCAGTGGTAGTAAATTGAGACTCATATTCTTGGAATGAATTTGATGACCAATTATGCTATTTTTGTCTCTGATATTTGAAGGGAAATGGGAGACATGCAAATGCAATTCTGGGCATTGTCAGTCTTTTCAATGTTGTTTCAGAGTTAAGGTTGAAAGAGGCCTGTACAGAATTTTGAACAGGATTTGCAATCAAATGCGTGAGTTCAGTGTGGTGAGAAGCGCTAAGAGGTTAGAATTGTGTTGAATGAAGAAACGATCAAAATAAGTTCCAAATTTGGCAAACTAGTTTCTTGAAATTACTGGATATTTCAATAGGAGAGCTAGATGATATGGTAAACATCTTGATTTGTTTTAAATACCCAGTTTTGTTCCCCACAGTTCAATAGGGATGTTGAGGAACTGGGGAGCACCAGTGAGATGGCTGGAAGCCCACTGCTCGGAGCAAATGATCTGCTGGGAGAGGCTGGCAGAGCTCGGCTTGTTCGCTCTGACGAAGCAGCAGCTATTGGGTGACCTGAGAGTGTCCCACAGCTGCTTGAATGGTAGTTACAAAAATCGTAGTGGTGAATCTTTCTCAGTGGCACCAGATTGGCCACAAACTATGATACGGTATGTTCAGGTTAGACATGAGGAAGAACGCTGCTGGGAGGCCAGTACAGCCCTGGAACAGGCTGCCTGGAGAAACTGTTGAATCTTCCGTCTTTGGAGGGCTTGAAGACTCAGCACCACAAAGCCATGCCTGACCTTTTCTAGTGTTGATGACAGTCGTGCTCTGAGCAGAAGGTTGGACTGCATGACTTCCAGAAGTCTGTCTCAGCCACTCCAGGATGTAAACTGATGAGGTTTTGGTTCATCCTCTATCCCCTTTCTCTTATTACCCCATTCTAAAGTGAGTGTGGCTCATGTGTTTATCTGAAAAAGCAAACAACACTGTCTAAAGGCATATCCTACACTCAGTAAGGCATTCGCAAATGGTATTCACAAAACTCTACTCTTGTTTTTGAGAGAAAATAGTATTTAAAAAAAAATCTGCTCTGCTGATAGCACTTCAAAACCATCCTACTTATTACTCTTGAAGAAAACGCATGATAAAGAAATGTTACAGGCTTTTCATGGTACTTAAAATCTTGCTTTCTGCTTGAAAAAATAACAAAAAGTATGTTTTTCACCCCCGACAGAAGTTAATGACAAATAAAATATTAAGCAGACCTATGGGGAAAAAAACCCTCCTCTTATTTCTGTGAATAGTGTTCGCAACACTGTAATCTAGTTAAGTTTATTTCACACTTGTTTTATGACCTGTAAATAATTTTTGTATCATTGCTGCTTTTACGTAGTTTCTCTAAGTCGGTTACCTCATTCTGCTTGTCTTTAATTGGAAATTGTCAGGTATTACCTCATCCCCTAGCTGATTTCCTTTTTTTTAATCCACTTTTCCGTGGAGATCATCAATGATTTCTGTCTTGTTTAGTAACTTGAGTCACCAGCCTGGAACTGATCGTTATCGTTAATATTTGCGGCATTCACACTTTCGCAGGGTTTCCTGGTTTTGTGTTTCGGCACTATCAGAAGCACTGCAGATGTCTTACTGCTGTACCCTGAAGATGGAGGGAAGTTAAGAGCCCCTGTCTCTTTCGTTGTGGGGTGTGGTACTCAACTTTGCTGTGGTTATACCAAGCCACTCACATTTAAGCTGTTTGCCTCTTCATTTCTGTGATGAAGTCTGGCTCAGTACAAAGTGAAAAACTGTGAATGTGAGGACTAAACTCTGAGCTGTTCCTGGCAGTGAACAGCAAAGCAGCCAAGACGGAATAGATGTGAAAGCAGCTATTCTATCTACTCTGTTACCTAGTGTATTTTCTATAATTTGTGGTCCAAGCATGATATTTCGTAGTGCCAGAACTGATACTATTTTATGCTCTCTTTGTGGTCTTGGTTATTACCTGCTTTTCCTGTGTGGTCAAAATGAGGTGTTGCAAAGGGAGAAAAAAAAATGCCTGGAGCTGAACATTGTTTCATAGAAGAAAGATAAAAAAAGGTGAGAATGAAGATGGCGTTCACATTTGTACCTGAATGGCAGTGTGTGAAGTGGCATGCTGAAAATATAAATGATGACGATTTAGCTCTTTATTACTTTTTATTAAAAATAATTACATTTGTAATTAAATGCCAATTTATTGCAGGTAAAAAGACATCCAGTGAAATGATGGGTGATGTGGGGTGTTCTGTACCTTTCTGACAAGATGATTTTGTTACAATGCACAAACCCTTTCCCAATTGAAAAGGCAGTTCCAAAGGTAGAGCTTCTCTCTAGCTTACATTTTCTGGTTTTGTAATGAATAATATTCTTTACTCGATTTGATATTCAATATATGATAGAACTCTTCCACGTAACAGCAGGACTACTTGAGTTTTTCATATTCAGGATAAAGGTATAGTTACAGAATCACAGAATGTTCGGGGTTGGTAGGGACCTCTGTGCGTCATCTAGCCCAACCCTCCTGCCAAAGCAGGGTCGCCTACAGTAGGCTGTAGAGGACCTTGTCCAGGCGGGTCTTGAATATCTCCAGAGAAGGAACCAGATGTTCCTTAACCAGGGAATAAGGCCATGGTACAT